>Ga0209189_1000675_pt1 | contig 27445 bp, 34 predicted proteins | sample C_130820_EF_Meta_FD_187308 | JGI IMG/M metagenome (GOLD analysis project Ga0209189, IMG submission 187308) | Freshwater microbial communities from Lake Croche, Canada to study carbon cycling - C_130820_EF_MetaG (SPAdes) (version 3) | ecosystem: Environmental > Aquatic > Freshwater > Lake... | reverse complement strand
TGCGAGCCTGTCGGCGTTCGCAATCAGCAGATGCAGCGGGACATCAAGACGCTGCAAGACCAATGCGATGAGGCACGCCGGGAGGTTTGCGCGTGGCAGGGCGCAACCTCTGGAAAGTCATTCAAGGACACCGCAGCCGTGCGCGGCTGGGACTGCTTCAAGGAGCCAGCATGACACAACCAAGCGAATTGGCCGAGAGGCTGCTAGAGCATTGGCGAAGCACGGGCATGACGCTCTGCGTCGAGGCCGCAGCGCAGATCGAAGCGCAGCGCGAACGCATCGCGCAACTGGACGATGAAGCCTTGCGCGTGGCTCGCCGGAACTCGCTGCTTGTCATCGAATGCGATGACCTCAAGGCCCGGTGCAACCGACTGACGCAACAGTTGCAGGAACTTGAAGCGAGGGAGCAATGATCAGAGTCATCGAAACAGCAACTCCGATCACTATCGTTCTGACGCAATTTGAGGTTGGGATGGCGGCAAATGTCGGATTCAGGCGGCAACTCATCGCATCAATGACGGGTGCAAAACCACGATTCAGAGAGCAGCATCCCGGCCAACTTTGGTACTCGCACATCGCAGGAGCATGCGCGGAACTCGCAGTTGCCAAGCATCTCGGAGCCTATTGGGATGGATCGGTCAATGTCAGCACGCGCGAGGACATCCCCGGATGGAGTTGTGATGTTCGCTTCTCGCCTCGCGTGCCAAAGGTAAAGCCAACAGACACGCTGCGAATTGTGGCGGTAAAGGGATCGCCGGACGACATAACGAAATACACGATTCTTGGATGGCTGCACGCTGATGAGGCAAAGCAGGACGAATGGCGCAGCGATAATGATCCACCATGCTTCTTCCCACCAGAGAACGCATGGCGAGACATCGCAACACTTGAACGCGATACAATGCCATCGCAAGCCCTTCGAAATAAGGGGATTGGGGTAAAACTGCCATGACCTTGCCACGCGAACGATTCCGAGCAATCTCCAAGACCCGCTACCTGCTGGGCGCGTTGTGCGATGCCAAGCGCACGCCGGGAATCCCGAAGCCGATCAGGGACGAGGCAGCAGCGTGCCTGAAGCACTACCCGTCGCCGCTGGACATGGACGAGGCCATCAGCGGGCTGCGACTGGCTGCACAAGTGTTCGCAGCAGTTGAACCGATCCCACGCAGGAAGCGGCGACCACCGGAGTAGGATTCCCAGCGCAGGAGCGACGGATGCCACGGATGGCACTTCCCCTTCCATCTCGCGACTCGGCGTGGCACGCTAGCAGCATGCCCGATAGCCTCACCGTTACGGTTGGCATCCCACCTCGGGTGTTGAGTCCGAACGCGCGTTGCCATTGGGCCGTCAAGGCCAAGGCCGTCAAGCGTGCCCGCGTCGAGTCGTGGGCGCAGGCCCAGATCGCCATGCACGAAACGAACTGCAAGGGCGGATGGAAGGCCGCGTCTTGCGTGGTGCATTGGTACGCACGCGACTCGCGCAGGCGCGACCGGGACAATTGCCTAGCCAGCCTAAAGGCCACCTTCGACGGGCTGACCGATTCTGGGCTGTTGGTCGATGACAGCGGCATCACGCACCTGCCGCTAGTGCTTGCGGTCGATCCCAAGAACCCTCGCGTGGAACTGCATCTCACACAGGAGGCCGCGTGAAGCGCAAGCCCAAGCCCAAGCCGAAGCCCAAGACGAGCAAGATCGGCGAGATCGTTGTGCCGCCACCCCAGATCCCTGTGGGCATTCAGCCACCATGGAAGGTGACGCACCACGGACGCAATGTGCATGTGGTCGATGTGCCGTTCGTACAGACCAGCGGCAAGAGTCAATGGATTCTGCTCCTAGCCGACAATCACACGGACAATCCATCGGCTGACCGGAAGATGGAGGAGCGTCTGCTACGCGAGGCAGTCGAGAAGAAAGCCATCATTTGCAGCATCGGCGACACGCTCGACTTGATGGGCGGGAAGGCGGACAAGCGGCAAAACAAGGCGGCCATGCGCTCTAGCCTGCTGGCTTCCAACTACTTCGATGCGGTCATCGAAGATGCGGCGAACTTCTACGCGTCGATCCCCGGCGCGGTCGAGCATTGGGCGGTTCTAGGCGAAGGCAACCATGAAAGCGCGTACCGGAACAAGTCAGAGGTTTGCCCGGTGCAGAACCTTGCGCGTGCCATGAAGTCGCGTGTGCAGAGCCAGTTGCAGGCAGGCGGCTACACGGGCTGGATCGTCATTCGACTGAACATCAACAAGACCATCTTGCCATTCACCCTGTACTACGCGCACGGCGCATCCTCCGGCGGTCAGCAGTCCATGGGCATCCTCGACGCGAAGCGCACGCTCGCTTATGTCGAGGGCTGCGACATGATCTGCATGAGCCACACCCATGACTCCAATGTGGCCGGGACGGCTCGCCTGAAACTCGACTCACACAACGGCCTGTATCAAGTCAAGCAACGCCATGTTGACTTCTGCCGCATCGGTTCCACGAAAAATGAGTGGAAGGCAGGCGAAGGATCTTGGATCGTGGAGAAGGGCGTTGGCCCCAAGCCCATTCGACAGAAGTGGGTGCGGCTTTGGGTTCAATGGGAAAGCCACAAGCCACGCAGCGGCATGCACCGGGGCCGTCCCCGGCTCTGCTGGGATGTGATCGATGCACAATGAGGCGCGGCTGAAGATCAACGGGCGCAAGTGGCGCGTGCGTCTGGTCAAGGCCAGCGAATTGCCCCGCGACCGATTCGGCGACTGCGATCACCCACCGGGGCCGCATCCCACGATCCGCGTGCGCCGCGACCTGTCGCAGCAGCGGCTAGCGGAGATCGTGTGCCACGAAGTCCTGCATGCAGCCCTACCTTCGCTTTCCGAGGAGGCGACAACCGATGCAGCAGCCGTCCTCGGGCGTGTCCTTTTCTCTTTAGGCTGGCGCAGGAAGCCGCTACCATCCCAAAAGCCATGAGCGAACAGACCGAAGTGAAGATCGGCAAGCAGGTGAGCCTCCAGACCTTGATGCAGGGCGTGCAGACCATCGTGCTGCTCGGCAGCATCGCTGGCGCGTTCTTGATGGTGGGCCGCAAGGATCAAGCCATCGACAATCAAGCCGAACGGCTGAAAGAACTCGCAGCCATCACCGCAGACCTCGCACGCACCGTATCGACCCTCTCCGCTACCGACCGCGAGTACGCAGCCCGCATCGACAGCATCCAGTCCCGCATCGACCGACTTGAAAGGAAACCATAACCATGAGTCTCTACCCAGCAGCCACGGCACTTGGAATTGACGATAATTCCCGAAAGCCACGACTCGCAATGCGGGCCGGATGGAGTTCGCCGCTATACATCGCGCACAAGGACATCACCAAACTGCTCGACCATCCGAACACGATGCAGGAAATCATCAATGGCACGCAGACTGGTAGTAGCACTGATCCAGAAACGCAGTATTGCGTGCGTCTTGGTGTTCCAAGTGGAGCGCGAACCGTCAATCTGTACTGGTACGCACAGGTGCTGTTGAGTGCTTCCACTGGATCTCTTGATACTGTTACGCTTACTCTTGCTAGCAGTTCAACGATTCGTTTCAACATCTATGGTCGATTCCCAGATGCAGAGTCCACATACGCATACACCGCAACAAATGCGTCGCTGACGAATGCACTTGCTTTGGATTCGCTAGGCGCATGGCGAACGATTGGTCAGATTTATATGGCAACCGGAACTGGTAGTGGTCTGACTCTTTTGCAAGCATCGACGGCAAATCCTGCATTTCATGCTACTGTGCATGAAGTAAGCACAACGCGACGAGTTGCAATCGGAAATATCAGCAGTCCCCAACTTGCAATTCAAGAAATCACATCCCCATTCATGGGACGACAAGGACTCGGTTCGATCAATTCCTCCGCATCGAACGATTCCAACTTTGGTTGGCCGTTGATGGGAGCCACTGAAATCATCGTTGCGCCAATGACAGGCTCTGGAACGCCAAATCCCACCGTCGCCGCTACGGGAACTTCGATTAGCAGTGTGGATTTTGTTGCCGTCGCAGCATCGTTCCATGCATGAGAATAAACGAAACGCATTGATGCAACCGTCCATGCCCATTTGAGTTTGGGCCTAACGAAAGGAACCACATGAAGACCAACTGGAAGACCAGTAGCGCAGGCATCGCTGCCATCCTCGTCGCAATCGGATCGGCCATGAAGGCATTCACCGACAATGACCCGACGACCGTGCCGGACATCGGCGCGTGCATCGCGGCCATCATGGCTGGCGTTGGCTTGATTCTCGCCAAGGACGCTGCGAAGGCCGACTAATGGCGTGGCTGTCCGCACTTATCGCGGCCATCGTGGCCGAGGTGCTAGGCCGCTTCGGCGGCAAGATCGGCAAGACGGAGGCAACCGATGCGAAGGCTGACAAGGCTCTATTGTCTCGCGCTGGCGAGCGCGTGCGCGACTGGGTGCGCTCGTGTCACATTGGTAAGTGAGGGCAGCCCCGTGCGCGTCGGCCCGGAGTGTCGAGTGCGGGTTTACACCCTCACTAGTGACGGGTGGGAACTGTCACCCAACGCCGTGACCATTCCCGAGGGCTGGTACTGCGTCCCGCCGTCGTTCGTGGAGAAGGACGAGCCGCGCTAGACTCGCAGCATGGCACGAAAGCCACGCAAGCAGCCGGAGAAGCCCGCAGAGCCGCCCGCCGTGGTGGAAGCCCATCCGGCCCTCGACATCGACAAGCGCAATCAGAAGGCATCCTTGCGTCTACTACAGCGTGCCGTGACAGCCGGGTGGAAAATTCCAGATGCCGTCATGGAGCAGGCTCCCGACATCTGCTCGCGCATCCTGAACGATGACTTGAGCCAGTCCCGCGATCGCCTGCGAGCCGCCGAGGTTCTAGCGGCCATGATGCGAGACAAGGTGGCAGCGGCCATCGCGCTCGACAAGATGGAACGCTTGGACGATGGGCAGGCTACGGAGCGCATGGAGATCAGCCCCGCCATTCAAGCACGCGCACGCGAGATCATCGCCAAGCGGTTAGGAACCATTGATCGACCCGGAAACTAGCGCGGTCATCGCGGCAGCGCGTGAGTGCCCGGATGTGTTCGCCGAGTTGCTGGGATTCAACCAGTTCGGCCTGCATACGGAGATGCAGGCGCACTTGTCGAAGAACGGCGATGCCGCCATCGGCGTGCCTCGCGGTCACGGCAAGTCTGTGCAGATCGGCATCCGTGAGGCGTGGGAGATTGGCCGGAACCCGCACATCCGCATCAAGCATGTGGGACAGACCGTGGTCAAGGCGCAGGAGCAGATCCGCATGGTGGTGCAGATCATGCGCTCGGATGTCTACCGCGAGGTGTTCCCCGAGATTCAAATCGTCAAGCCCAAGGCTGATGACGATGGCTCTAGCGAGATCATCGTGAAGTCGGAAACCATGCACCGCGACCCGACGATGCAGGCTGCGAACATCTTCGGACGCGCAGGTGGCCGCGTCGATCTGCTGATCGGCGACGATGTGTGCGACCTCCGAAACTCCGTTCTCATCCCGGCAGAGCGCGAGAAGGTCAAGGAAGCGTGGCGCAACAACTGGCTACCCATGCGCGACTTCAGCGCGGGACGGCCCCGGACTTGGCGTTTGTTCACGCCATATCACTCGGACGATCTGACCGCCGAATGGAAGCGCGTAGGCGAGCAGGACGGCACTCTGTTCTGGAGACCGTGCCGGGGCTTTGAGAGTCCGTGGGGTGAGGTGTTCACGCCGGACATCCTGCAATCGCAGCGGCGCGAAATGGGGCCGCTCGGCTACGCACGCGCCTACGAACTCATCCCCGTGTCGGACGAATCGCTGATCTTCCGGCCCGAGTGGCTGGAGCGGGGCTACTACACGGGCGACCCGGCCCATGATGCGACCGCTAATGGCACGGTGGTTGCGGCGATTGACTGGGCATTCACCGCAAACGCCACGGGCAGCGGCGACTACAGCGTGTGCATCATCGCCTTGATGGACTCGCAGGCCAATGTGTGGGTGCTGGAATGCCTCCGCATGCAGGCGACATTCCCCGAGTTCCTGCGCCGCGCCGTGGATGCCTGCGACCGTCTAGGGGTCGCGCAGATCATCGCCGAGGGCAACGGCCCGCAGGCTGGACTGTGCCAGCAACTCCAACAGTCCACTCGCATACCCGTGCGGCGAGTCGCACGCACGAAGGACAAGATCACGCGGGCAAGTGAGGCGCAGGCGATGGTCGAGCAACATCGGCTCCGGCTTCGGTGTCGAGCGGATGGCCGGGTCGAACCGTCCCAGCAGCCAATCGTGGATGAACTCGTCGGATTCCCCGCAGGGGAGCATGATGACACCGTGGATGCCGTGGTGGATTTGCTAGAGCATGCACGCACGCGCCGATATGATCCACGGGCAAAGCCATCCACAATCGCAAGCACCAAGCCCAAACTGTGGCGGCTCTACGGAAACAACCCCTAATGCCAAGTGACGCAAACCAGACTCAAGGCGGCGACCAGATCCGAGTGGCTCCCGTGTTCCAAGCACTCGTCACCCCGGTCGAGATGCAGAGGTCATACTACCTCTCCGTCAACAAGATCCTTCGGCAAGGCTCGCTGGCGTTCCGCAAGGATCGAAACCTCCAGCGGCAGATGCGCTACGACCCCGACATCATGGGGCCGCTCGTCATGCTGCAACTCTCGGTCGCGTGTGCGGAGTGGGCGGTTCAGGTTCCCGCCGACATGCAGGGCGACGAGCAGGCCACGGAGCAGGCTGCCTTCGTGGAGAAACTGCTCAAGAACACCCCGCGCTTCACGGACATGATGCGGCATCTGCTCGACGCGTTGTGGTACGGGCGTTCGGCGGTCAACATGGTGTTCGGCAAGCAGGGCGAGACGATCTACATCCGAGACTGGATGCCGATCCACGGCGACAGCCTGACCATGACCGAACTTGGTCAGTTGGGCCTGAAGGTCGGCCCGCGATACTACACGCAGACCATTGGCGGCGCAGCCCCGGACACGGACAAGATCAATGGCACGGTCATCGGCTGGGATAGCCGCGTCCTGCCGCTGGACGATCAGCAGCGAGCCACCATCGCGCTGCACACCTATCAGCCGCAGGGCGTGGACTTCGATGATCCCTACGAGGCCGAGAACGCATACCTTGGTCGCGGCATGCGCGATCTGGTCTGGTACTACTGGTCGCTGAAGCAGGCCGCGCTACAGAACTGGGCGACCTATATCGAACGCTACAGCATGGGCATCCGCGTGGGTAACTACCCCGTGGGCAATGAGGCTGCGAAGGCTGATATGGAGTCGGCTATGCAGAACCTGCTCGGCGATGTGTCGGTGCTGATTCCGAAGAACGCAGACGGCACCGATGCAGGATTCGGCATCGACATCAAGGAACCGAATGGTGGCAACGCAGAAGCGTTCGCCAAGATGGTTGAGTACCTGACGGAGAACATCAAGGAAGTCATTCTCGGCCAGACTGGAACTTCGCAAGCGGTTACTAGCGGCCTCGGCTCAAGCATCGGCGACCAGCACGCGCAGACGCTCAACCGTCAAGTCACCTACATCGCCAACGCTCTAGCCGAAACCATCACGCGCGAAATCGTTACGCCTTTGTTCCGCATGAACTTCGGCGACGATGCCATTCCGCCGTCGTTCTCATTCAGCGTGAGCAAGCCAAACCCGGATGAGTACATGAAGGCGATTGAGGCGTTCACCAAACTGGGTGGCCGCGTCAGCGAGCGCGAAGCACGCAAGATGTTGGGCCTTGCCGAGCCGGAGGATGACGAGATGGTGCTTCAGGCTCCGGGCGAGCCGGGTATGGCTCCGATTGATGTCCGCCCGATGGGCGACGAACCGGGTGACGCAGGCCCGGATGAAAGCCAGCCGTTTCAGAAGGACAGATTCGCCCTGTCCGATGTTGACCTGACCCCACCCAAGGGCGCAGCCGAGGCCGCTGCTCGTGGGCTGGAACTCCGACGCAAGCACGGTCGAGGCGGAACCGAAGTCGGCGTGGCTCGCGCACGCGACCTGTCGAACCGCAAGACGGTATCGCCGTCCACGGTGCGCCGCATGCACTCGTACTTCGCACGGCACGAAGTGGACAAGCAGGGCGAGGGCTGGGGCGAGGACAGCGCGGGCTACATCGCGTGGCTGCTCTGGGGCGGCGACGCGGGCAAGTCGTGGGCGAAGAAGAAGGCCGCCGAACTGGATCGCGCCGAGGGCAAGGACGAGCAGGCAGCGAAGGCCGACCCCGTGGGCGACAAGATCGCGCTGCTGCGCCGTGAGGGCTATCCGCAGGATCAGGCGGTGGCTATCGCAAAGAGCATGGAGCGGCGCGGCGAACTGCACGCGAAGCGCGGCAACAAGACCAAGGCCAGCAAGCCCAAGGCCCGCCGTCGCAAGTGACGGAGTTCGAGCGCATCTACAAGCGCGGACTCGCCGATGTCCGGCGTTGGTATCTCGCGGCCCTAGCCGCGCAGGTGCGCGACGAGCCGGAGGACGCTGCCGAGGCGTGGGAGCGGTACGGCGAGGTGCTAGGGCAGGTGATGACCCTGACGGCCCTAGCGGGCGCGGCGCAGGCTCACGCGGCCACCAAGGAGCAAGGAGCCGACTGGGAGGCCGGAGAATGGCCGGAGGAGCGTCCGGAGACATTCGCCGCTGCGTCGGCAGGCTTCGGCCCCGGTGCGTACTGGAAGGCTGTGCAGGCGTTCAGGAACCGTATCCCGCGTTCATGGTTGGAGGTGCGCCGCATCCGCGCGAAGATGCGACGGCTGGCCGAGCGCATCGCCAAGGCCGAGAGCCGGGAAGCCATCCGCGACCTGACCAAGCGGCTGCAAGCGTTGCAGGACACGCTGTCCGGATCGTTCCGCGTCAAGGGCGCGACCGACGCGCAGGCTCGACGCATCCGTGACCTGATCGCGCAGAGCATGGTGAACCAGTCCATTCCGAAGGGGCTGAAGACCGGGAGCCTGTCTGCATTCATCCGGCGGGCGCAAGTCGAGGGCATCATCGGCATGACCTCGGCTCGTCTAGAGACGGTCTACCGCACGAACACGGCAACGGCCTACAACGAAGCCACAGCCGAAACGATGGACAGCCCAGCGGTTGCGCGATGGGCTCCGCTTGTGCGACTGGTCGAGATTCACGACAGCCGGACGCGAGGCGCACCCGGCGGCGTGTATCGCCCGAAGGGCAAGAGCAAGAACCCCGGATCGCATTGGCAGATGGACGGCTACATCGCCACGGCGGCTGACATGCGCTCGCAGGGGCTTGTGCCGCCGAACGGCTTCAACTGTCGAGGCTCGCTAGAGCCTGTCACCTTCGATGAGGCCAAGAGCATGGGCTTCATCCGCAAGGACGAAACTCTAGATCGTGCTGCGCTCGCACGGTATAACGCAACCCGGCAACGCATCATCGACAGAGGCGACTACCCCGACCCCGGATTCAAACGATGACCAACAAGACAGAAGATCGGTTCTACTTTGGCAAGCACGGCCAGCCCAAGCGGTTTGCAAAAATGCAGATTGTTGATTCGTGGCAGGCGGGAGATTGGAAGGTTACTTCTGAAATCTACGAGAATGATGGAGTGTGGGCTGGACGGATTTCGGCAGTCAATAGTGAAGGTTCGATTGAACATCTTGACCACACAAGTGACTACAAGAACATCGAGAACGCGAAGAAGGCATTGAAGCCAAAGACAGATTGGATGCGGTCATCGGATATGTGGAAGCCTCGCTCCAAGGCCCGTGCATCCCGCCCCGGCCAGCCCGACGAGTTCGATCTGTCGGAAGCGTGCTGGGATGGCTACGAGCCTGTCGGCACGAAGCGCAAGGACGGTCGAACCGTGCCGAACTGCGTGCCGATGAAGAATGAGAAGCCCGAGCGGTTTGCGGAATCGCTGCAAGCGATGTGGGATGGGAAGCAGTATCGCGTACTGACTCCGAGTGGTGCGGCGTGGTACAGCAACGATGGCAAGTCGTGGACGCTCAAGCATGGCGAAACCGTGCCGACCTCCGAAGTGCGAAAGTACAACATCAAGTTGGGTACAGGCTTCTCCCGCCCCGGCCAGCCCGAGCGGTTCGATGCGTCGAGCCTTGACCGCAAGGGCTTTGCGGCGGCTTCGTCATCGCCCATGCTCGGCAAGTTGCTCTCCGAGAAGCAAATGCCGGAGGGCGGATGGCGTGCGGTCGAGACTGGCGGCGGTGCGCTGGTCATTTCGTTTGAGGATGGCGATGTGGCTGGGAACTTCGCTCGCCGCGTGGCGAGCAACGGCTACAGCGCGACGGCTCCGGTGCAGTCCATCGGACGCTACTGGAATGTGGAGGTGAAGAATGGCAAGTGAAAACGAAGTGCGTCTGCAACTCAAGGGCGGTCGCTCAATCAAGATCATCCGCACCGAAACGCCGACGGGCGGCATGTGGAGCATTCCAGAAATGCCCGAGATCGCGGCGCATCAGAACATCTCCGTGATTCGTGATCGCCTGCGTGGCAAGGGCTTGATTGCTTCCCGCCCCGGCGAGAAGGCGACCTTCAAGGTCGAGGATCGCTTCTACTTCGGCAAGGGCCGCAAGGAGCGGTTTGGTGCTTCGGATAAGGTGGACAGCCTCATTGCGACTGCATACAGAGCCTTGAGGAATGGCGACAAGGCTGCGGCGCGTAGGTTGATTGCAAGCGCGGAAGCGTTGGTTCAGTCTGATTCGTCCGTTCCGAATTACATCGTGAACGAACTAAAGGATCTCAAGAAGTCGTTGAGTTTCTAATGCCAGCATCCCACACCGTCGAGAAGACCGAAGAAGGCAAGGTTCGCATCAAGAATCTTGAACTGTTCATGGGCTTCGATCCGTCCATTGACTCGGACGATGACGAGGCCATGCAGGGGTACGACAATCGCAAGGTGCGCGACATCGTTTCACGCACCGGGAAGTTCATCCAGCGCGGCTCGCGTCCCAAACTCGTCATTGAACACGAGAAGGACGGCAAGCCCACGCGGCCCGAGGCGGTCGGCGACATCACAAGCGTTCGCTACGAAGAGCGCAACGGCGTTGCCTATGTGGTCGGCGATGTGGAGATGCCCAAGGAGGCGTTCGACTCGCTGCTGGCGACCAACGCATTTCCTCGCCGCAGCGCGGAGATTTGGAAGGACAATCATCTGTCGGAGGTGGCTCTACTCGGGCGCGATACGCCGCGCAGGCCGCTGCCTGACACTCGGTTCACGAAGAACGGCTCGAAGGTGGTCTTTGAGCGTCCTCTTGGAGTGGTGCGCGTTTCTATTGACTCCAAGGAAAAGTTTGATGAAATTGGCGTCGGCGGAGGACTCAACACCTTCGTCCCGTCCGCAGGAACCAAAGGAAAGAACATGCCAAAGCAGATGAAGAAGAAGATGGAAGCCGAAGCAGAGGCCGAGGCCAAGAAGGCTCTTGAGGCTGCTGCCGCTATGGAGTGCGAGGCCGAAGAGGACGAGGACAAGATGGGCTACGAAGCCGATGCCGAGGCGATGGCCGCCGAGGGCATGGAGTTCGCTGGCCCCGTCGATGGCGACGAGGACGAAGAGAACTTTGAGGGCGACGAGGACGAGAAGGACGAGGAAGAGATGGAGGCTGCGTACGGCGGCAAGTCCAAGATGTCCAAGGGCGACAAGTCCACGAAGGCTCTCTTCGCTCGCGTGCAGGAACTTGAGAAGCAACTGAAGTTGGAGCGGTTCGGCAAGGAAGTCGATTCCATGATCCGCGACGGCTACCGCTGCGGCAAGTTCCGCAACAGCATGGTGGAGGAACTGTCGGACGCTGCCAACCCCGGCGCGAAGATCGCGTTCTGGAAGGCCACGATGGCCCGCCTGCCGCTGAATGTTCCGACCGTGGCGCAGCACACCGTGACTGATGAGGGTGGTGAAACCCTCGACCCCAAGGTAGCGACCGCTCGTGCGGTGCATGAGGCCGCTGGCGACCTCGCCAAGTTCAAGCAACTGTTCGCAAAGTACACGGGCCAGAAGGCCTAATCGAAAGGACAAAACACAATGGGATCTTTCTCTGACACTCCGGCACTCATCGCAGGCGGCACGATTGCCCCCTATCGTTTCGTCAAGCCCTCGACGGCTGCTGACGATACTGGCCTTCAGCAGACCCTTGGCACGCTGGCTTGCCTCGGCGTGACCGATGGCAGCACCACGGCCTTCAACAGCGCAAACCACGCCGTCAGCGGCGACCCGATCACCCTTCAGGGTGGCGACATCGTGCTGGTGGAGGTTGGTAGTGGTGGCGTGACTCGCGGCGACACGCTGGAGTCCGACAGCAACGGCAAGGCCATCACCGGCCTTACCACCACCACGACTCGTCGCTATCAGGCCTATGTGGCCCTTCAGACGGGCGCGGCTGGTGAAATCGTTCGTGCGGCTCGCGTGGCGGGCTGGAACTACTACGCCTGATCCAACGACCCAAGAACAAAAGGAGCAATGAACAATGGCTGAATACGGTGTTGGTGGTGGACTAAATACCTTTGTCCCCACTTTCTCGCCCGCGACCGGGCAGATCCAGATTGAGTTCACTCGCAGCGTCAACCGCTTCCCCATCACGCAGTACAGTCAGATCGTGCCTGTGCAACAGATGAGCGGCTACTACCTCCGCATTGACGAAGAAGAGACCGCTCGCGTGGTCAACACGCAGGATCTCCAGTGGCCTCTGGGTGAGGATCGCCCGACTGGTATCAACTCGGACTTCGAGTTCAACCAGTTCACTTGCCAGCGTTTCCAGACCTCGTTCAACATCCCGCAGGAGACTGCGCGCCAAGCCCAGTGGGACATCACCGCTTCGCACGCTCGCATTGCTGCTGCGAAGATGATGACTCATCGCGCTTATCGCGCTGCGACCACTCTGACCACTAGCGGCAACTGGACGAGCAGCGTGAACTACTTTGCGAACGCAACCGATCTGGTGAGCGGTCTTACCAGCGGCATTCAGGGAACTGACGGCGTGCAGGCGGTTGTTCGTGCGGCGATTGAGAAGATCGTTCAGAACACGGTCGGCGCAGTTGGGCCGCAGGACATTCTGATGATCGTGAACCCAACCACGGCTCGCCTTATGGCGACTAGCGACGGCGTGCGCGATTATGTCAAGAACTACCCCGCTGCTCTGTCCTTCTTGAAGGGCGATGCAACCTTTGCCGCTTATGGTCTGCCGCAGACCCTCTTCGGTCTGGGTGGTGTGGTGGTTGATGACACTGTGCGCGTGTCCACCCGTAAGGGCGGCGCGAACACTCGTGGCTTCTTCTACGGAACTTCGACTGCTCCCGGCATCGTGTTCGTGAGCCGTCCCGGTGGTCTGGTTGGTAATGAAGGCCCGTCCTTCAGCACGCTGACCACCTTCGCGTACGAGGACATGACCGTGGAGACGATGGAAGATCCGTGGAACCGTCGCGTGCGCGGCAGCGTGACCGACAACAGCGCGGTGGTGCTGACTGCCCCGCTGTCGGGTCTGTACATCGCCGACGCGAACTCCTGATCGGCTCTGACTCTGCAACTTCAGGGCCGCTCCGCTAACACCGGGGCGGCCCTATTTCATGGAGGACTGACCTATGGCAATGGCCCAACTTCTCTCCAACGCAAACTTCATCCTGTACGCAGATGCTCGCTTGCTGGCAGAACTGGCTACCGACGACAATACGGACGGCACGGTGTCGTCATCAACGATCATCACGGAAGCCCTGCTCCGAGGCGGCGAGGAGGTGGCGAGCGCAGCCACCCGGTCGAACTCTTACACCGTCAGTGAACTAGAGGCTCTCGCCACCAACGGCAACGCTTTGCTTCGCGGGCTGGTCGCCGATCTGGCCTTGTGCTTCCTGTTTGAGCGTCGCGGCGGCGATGTGCCGGAGTCCGTCAAGGCCAAGGCTAATAGGGCGCAGGAGGCTCTAGGATCGCTCCGGGACGGCAAGCGAGTGTTTGCCGTGGATGCCAACCGACAGGCTGGGACGGCCTCTGTGTCCGTCATATCGGCCTCCACGCGGGGAAGCCTCCGAATGGCTTCGGATGATTCGTTCTACCCGTCCCGGCGCACGCAGGCGTACTAATGGATCTAGGGCGCGAACTGCTCCAGCGGCTAGGACAAGATGGGGCCAATTTGGGCCTTGTACTTGTCATGCAGGCCAAGAAACGCATCCGAACCAAGGGTGCAGATGTTGGCGGATACGCTCGCTTGTGGGCTGATACTGCAAAACTGAAGGTTTGGAAGGGTCGTGGAAAGAACAAAAAGCAGGTTGAAATACCGCACTACCGGGCTGGCGGCACGCCGCTGGCTGACACAGGCAACTTGCTTCGGAGCCTAAACGGAACAACCAAAGCGATCCAAAACGGCGTGAGACTGTTTCTGCGCGGCCCGCTCTATGCGGTGTTTCAACATCACGGATTCACGACCAAGGGGCCGAACATCATTCCGTTCACTAGAGCCGCAGCGCGTGGTGGAGCAAAGACCGCCATCAATCAAATCGAGTTTGACATTGATGGCAAGGCTAGAAAGAAGCAAGAAGCGGCAAAAAAGCGCGGAGAGTTTGGCTATGCGAAACATGGTGTAACAGTTCCGGCACGGCCAATTTTGGCGATGCCATCATCTGCAAAGAGAGAGGTGGCGCGAGCAATTGCCCGCTCTCTTGGTGCGCGTTAGAATCAATTTAGGAGATAAACCATGTCAACAGCAATCAATGTCACGGGCCCACACACGATCAAGTGGGGATCAGGTTCTACGGCAGCATCCTCAGTGCTTGGTCGCGGTGACAACAACGACTTGTTCCGCATCGAAATGAGCCACAAGTATGTGGACATTCAGACGAATGAGTTTGGCGACATGCCCGCCGAGTCAATTATGACTGGCATCACCGCAACGATCAATTTCAGCCTTGTATCTTACGACCCCGCAGAGGCTGGAAAGTTGCAGGTTTACTCAACTGGCAATGGTGCTGCTGGCGGTGAAAGTGGAAAGTATCCAGCCACAGGCACGCTAACGGGAGCGGGTAATAACACAACCGCAAATGATTTGACATTGAACTTCGCTCTTGTTCCGTCAATCAGCGGTCGCCGTGGCATTACCGTGTTCCGAGTGCGTCCTACAAAGTTGGATTATCAGGAGTTTGGTAACAAGGCCACTCGACTTGTGTTTGCTGGCGAAATCCTGCCCGATGTGGATACGGCTGGCTTCGGTACGCTGTACACCTTCACCACCTAAACACAGGAGCCTCCATGAAACTTGACACTCAAATGCTGGATTTGGAAGTTGGTTTGGCCGATGGTCGCCAGTTCCGTATCGACGCAAGCATCTTCATCGCCGATCTGCAGTTGAACAACGCACTCGACAAGGGCGACGCGCAGGCTGAAATTGCTGCGCTCAAGAAGTCGGTGTTCCCTGCGGAAGCGGTCGAGGGTCTTGATGACACGCGACTGTTCGCCATCGTGCTTCGTGCGAAGTTGAAGTTGGCATCTCTGGGAAACGCGCTCGCGCCATAAGCATCTTTACGGCTGTTTATGGCGTAAACCCGTTCGACTTTCCCAAAGACATCGCAATCGGCATGATGCTGAATATGCGAACAGCACTCGCTTGGAAGGCATTGCCAACAACGCAAGCCATCGGGGCTGCGGTTGGCGGAAGGGGAGCGGCAAACGAATTGACTGCTGCCCTGTTTGGAACGGAGCCGGATACGAAGGCGCAAATTGAGGCGGCTTTTGATTCCGCCAATCAGGGAAGCAAGCAATGGCGATCTCACTGACCACTCTTTACAACCGACTCGGCAAACTGTTCGGCGTTGCGAAGTCGCAGATTGATGCGCGAAGCGCATTGCTGGATCGCATCAAGGGAACGGGTTCATATACCGGATCGGGCCTTGACGGACAGTATGACTCCAGCACTCGATACATGATTTCGGATGTGCTGGCGTACTTCTTGAATCTGTATTCAAGCACGGACAGTTCAATCAGCAATGTGGTTCAGGGTGGTGTAAAGACGCTTACCGAGATGATCACGGCAGACAACGATTCGATTGCGAAAACGACAAACGCTGCGTTGCAGGAACTGAATCGGCAGATGCGAAGTGCTGGAACTTCGCTGTACAAGAATGTGGTTACGCAGGGAAGCGTGTCGTACTCGGGAAGCAATGTTGGAACTGGCAAAGTCATCCTTCATGGCAATCCCTCGCAGATGTCTGCAAGCGAAACTATTCGCGTGCAGTGCATTAGCGACACGACTACTGGTGCGGCACTTGGCCGAGAAGTGTTCCGAATTACTGGCACTGCTCGCGTTGCTGATTCGACTTCGTATTTGTGGCCGGGAGGTTCGGGCTGCAACGCGACTCTTGCCAGCAGCGACTACACCGATTCCAAGAACACACTTCAGAACGGCGGCTTTGATTCGTTTACGGGCGGCGTTCCGGACAGTTGGACGGTCACTGGTTCGTCTGCTTTGTCTCAACTTTCGACAGGCACATTCCGCAACGGGTCTGCATTGCAGTTCAGTGGAGCGGTCGCAGCAACGGCGGTGCAGACAAGCCCACAAGTTGTTCTTGGCCCCGGCAAGCGCATCTTGTTTGGGTTTTGGGCCAAGAAGATCAGCGGCACATCTACACGCGATATCGCTATGGCCTTGTCTACGCCAACTGGCGATCTCATCGAACAGGATGCGGCAGCGTTGACCACATCATGGGCGCTGAATGTGTTCTCTTACACCATGCCTTTCGATGCTCCGGCAACAACGGTCACGGTGGAGTTGCGTTTCGATCAGGATGTGGGATGCGTCAAGGCCATTGACTGCGCGTTCGTTTTTGTGCCAAGTCAGTACGGAGTGAATGGGCAGTTCATTCAAATCATCGGTGGCGCAACGGACTGGCGAATCGGCGACTACGCGACCGTGGCAATCACCAACAACTACCAGTCGAATGTGTTGAACTACACCGAACGGTTCTTTGCTCCGTTCGCTAGCGGAATCGAACTGCCAACCGACGCAACTGGAACCGTGACGAATAGCGTGATCCCGTGAGTACGACTTCGACTACCACGATTGGCGACTTCTTCAAGGCTCTCGCCACTCGGTTGAGTAATCAGATGTCAGTTGCAGCAAACCGCTGTTTCGTCGTTGACAAGTTGCACTTGCAAGATTCGGCTGTTCCAAACTTCCAAATCGAACCGTCGAGCATGATCATTATGGGCGACGAAACGGGTTTGAACATCTTCGTCTTGGAGTACAAGGTTCACGCTGTTGCCAAGGTGGAATATGACTTCGCCAAGCGCATGACGGAGAAATTGGTCGACAACAAGAGTGCGTTTCAGGAAGCGTTCAATGCCGCATCTGCCCTGAATAAGTACGAGCCGACCGGAGCCGAGAATCAGGTGTTCTTGCGGCTGGACAACGGCACTTACGATGCCGAAACTGGACTGACCTACGCGACCGCCACATTCCGAACTTTCGTAAGGGTGCTTGCAGATGGCTGACGAATCACTGGGACATATCGACATTCGGTTTGCAGGCCAAGCAGCGACCCCAATGGGCGGCCCGGGAGGCCAAGCCTCCGCTGGGGCCACCGGAGCATCTGCGGACGCTGTGGAGCATCTAGGCGACTCTGCCATCCGGCTGTCGCAGGGCATTGATAAGTTGAACACCGTCTTCCTGTCGAGCGCAGGAATGCAGGGGCATCTCGGCAAACTGACGGTTCACCTGAAGTCGGTCAACGATTCGTTGGCACGCATCTCGGTGATGCTAGATCAGTTTGCGAACTTCACGCGACAGAGTTCGGGTGGCATGAGAATGCTAGATGGAACGGTCGCCGATACGGCTTCGGCCGTGTCTGATTTGCGAACTGCATCCAAGACTGCTGCGGACACGGAAGAAGAGTCGAAGGGCGATGCACTATCGAAGCGCATCAAGCCGTTGCAGGATGCGTTCGACAGCATTGGGCAGGGCATCTTCGCTAGCGGCGGTGTGCTTGATGGTTTGATTCAGATGGGCGGAAAGGTCGGCAGCGTTGCCGCAGGCATCTCGTTGGCTGGTGCTGCGATTGCTTTGGGCACAGGTCTGCTGGAGGGGTTGGCTGATGCGCTCGGCAAAGCAATTCAAGCATCAGAAGAATGGGCACGCTCAACAATCGAAGCGGCCAAGTTGTCCTACGGCGGTGCAATGGCTGCTGCGCGACTTCAGGTTGGAGAGATGCAACAGCGCATGGCTATGGGCGAGGCTCTCGGCCCGTTGGCAAATGCGATTGCGACAAGCCAGTTGATTCTGATGGATGCAATGACTCCCATCAAGACGGCTCTTGCTGCTATTTGGGGTGGCTTGTCGGCATTGCTGGCTGGCATCCTGAAGGCTCTCGCACCCTTGATTGCCGGAGTGTTGGATTTGATTCTTGGTGCAGTCATCGGCATCCTTGAAGTCCTCAAGGGCATCGGAGATATGTTTGGCGGCACTGGCGGTGCAATTGCGCTCGGAGCGACGGGAGCAGTTGGCGGTGCTGGGATTGGCGGCGCAGCAGGTGCGTTGATCGGTGGCGGCATCGGCGCGTTGTTCGGAGGTGTTGGCGCGATTCCCGGTGCGATTCTCGGTGCAAAGATCGGAGCCGTTGCTGGTGGTGCGACAGGTTTAGGCCTCGGAGTTGAAGCCGGAATGAACATTGAAGAAATGAATCTCACAATTTCGGATACGCTTGAAGAACTGAAGCGTTTCCGAAAGAACTACAACGCGACTAATCCGGCTCCAGCAGGCATTTCGACTATCAACCTTTGGGCATTGTCGACTTTCTCCGGCTTGGGTTCTTCGCACTTCGGCCCAACACCACCACCGCGTCCAGCATTCAGGCCATAAATGCAGATCAAATACAACGGCATCGTTATTCAGCGTGCACGCATCGACCGATTCTCTGCCACGAACGAATACCCCGGCGAGTCATTTAACTCCAATGGTCGAATGTATGAACTAGAGGGGGTCGGCGTTGTTCATACGGGCGATGAGGGCTACGCAGCGAACAGCATGGACACGATTGATGCGATTCGCGCCCTGTTGAATCAGCCGCGAAAGCCACTGCTCTATCGGTTTGATGACATGACCGCCGGAGTGTTCAATACGCTTTGCGCGAATAGCGAAGGCAACAATGGCACTAATGACAAAACTGTTCCGGTGTCTTTGAGCGATTCGCGAAACGGGCCGCTGACACAAGTAACCATCACAAAGATGTATGGCAAGAACAGCAACGCCGCATTTTTTGTTGCGTTTCATTTCAAGTGGTTCTCATGTGCAGAGCAGCGCGTTCAGCGGTTCGACTTTCAGATCACGACTGAAATTGATACCGCTGGCTTTTTGACTCATCACTACAGCGGAACGCTTGAAGTGTCGGCTGCATGGTCTAACTCAACTAACCAAAACAATCCGGTCGGCAAGCAGACGACTTGGGGGCCGACCACGATTGAGAACAATGATCGCGGCCCATATCCCGATCTGTATCGAAGGCTTGTGACTCCGACTCTTCCCGGCGATCAGTGGCGGCGACAGAAGCAGGAATACACGGTTACGCCATCGCTGCGAACGCTGACTTGGAATGTGACGGACAAGGAATTGTTCCGGCAGATGCCATCCGATCTTGCTCCAAATCCCAACGGTACGCGAGCAGGCAATATTCGTAACCCGGATGGAGATGCATCATTCACATTTGAAAGAACTCTTGCTGACAATCCCGGTTTGTTCGGTCGCAAGACATTTGAAATGAACTTGCGTTGTGATCGCAACACCGATCCGGCAGCAATCATCGAATACATCTTTATTGCTAGCACTGCTCGCATCACTTGGGTTCCGCCCAAAAACGACATCGTAGAGTCTATTTCGATCAGCGAACCCAACATCTACACCGACAACAAGGTGTCGGTCACAATAGTTGCGCGAGGAACAGACCCAAATACATTGCAGGCTCCCGTCAGCGTAGTGACGAAGATGTTCACTTCACTCGCTGCTAAAACGAAGGGAGCGACTGGCGTTCCTGATCCGTATCAACTGGGACACGGCTACACGATGGGACAGGCAACGGTCGATCCGTTGAAGTTCCAAGTGTGTCAAGGCTTGTCAGAAGTCATTGAAGTTGTTGCAAACAGTGGTGAAGACCCCGGTGTTCCAGAGAATACCGATAAGCCTCCAGTCACTGATGATGCGACCCTTCCGCCTGATACCGTGACCGATGATCAGGTCAAGAGGGACAAAGACCTCGGCTTCAAAGACAACTGCATTCGCGAAAGCCAATCGTCGCAGTTCTACGAGATCGTTGACTCTGGCATGATCTTTATTGAGCCGACTGGCGCGCCATTCTTGATGCCTATGCAGATTCGCGCCCCGGTCGTGTTGGTGCATCAGAAGGTGATGATGGTCACCAGCAATCGATCAAACCCAATTCCGTGGCCGAGCGTAAATGGCGATCCGTTTATTGTGAAGTCACAAAAGATCGTTGTAGACCATGCTTCTCCAGACGCGGGTGGCCGCATCGTTTGGAAAGTGATGGCCGAACGCACTATTCAGATTCAGACTACCAGCAGTCGATGGAGCAGGCGCATTGGCGCATCCGCAGCAACGGGTTCTTCTTTGGTTGGCGGTGCGGAATCTATTGGGCCTGCGCGACTGGTGTATTCGCCTGACGAAGCGTATCAGGGTCGCAATCCGTTTAGCGGCATGAACAAGTTCAGCATGAAGCAAGTCGATACGAGCGGCAACGAAACTCAACAGGATTTCGTGGGATGACAGCAGTACGCGGTTCCATTTGGTGGAGCGGCAACGCTACAGATCCAAAGTCAGATGTGTTTGCTGGCTATGTGGTCAATCGCAGCGAAACGATTGATGCCATGCTTGCAGAGGCTGGCTTTGATCCCAATTCGATCAACCACATCAAGACTCCGTTGTTCGGGGCAAGTCGCTACTGCGAATGCACGCTGCTGGTGGCTACGGATTCGACGCGGTCTGGTGGCGACGATCCGCTGCCACAAGCGGCAAAGTTTAGCGGCTTTGATCAGCGCGACCGATTCACAATTGTTCTGACCGAACCAACTGGTGGCGGAAGCGGAGGCGGATCGACAGGTGGCGGTGATAATCCCGGTGATCAAACTGGCCCACAGACGGGTGGTGGCGCAACACCTGATGACATTGAAACTGGCACTAGACCGCAAGGCGGCGGTGATGATGTTGCAGATTTGACCGGAGCGACAGCATCTCCTGCGTCGGGAACGATTGCGTTGACTGGCGGAACGAATCTTGGCCGTGCAATGCGTTGGCGTGGGATGATTCACACCTCCGCATATCAACTGCTTGCCGATCTGAATGGGTCGCCTGTTATTCCAAGAACGCCGTGGCAAACCAACAAGGCATTGTGGGTGTTGAAGTTTGCTGATCCTCGACTGTCGTTGCAAGCGCAGGGTGTTTCGTTCGTTTCGGCGGAGTTTGGATCGGACAGCAAGGCGGGTTATTTGATTGACCAGTGGAATATGCTGGCGGACAACCCCTTGCATTTCGTTGCAAACACTTGCAAATCCAGCACTGCATATGAGCCGGACGATCAGATGGCATCGCCGATTCCGCTGTCAAAGTCGGGAGCCATCAAGCAAGCAGACATGATCGGCGTGCCGTGTCCTGACTTTTGGTACAAGGACGAACAGTGGTACGCGGATGAAATCCTGAACTACTATGTCGCGAAGACGCAATCCAAAGACCCGCAGGTGTCATTGGATCGTTGGCCGATCACCTATGTGTATCAGAAGGTTGTGCAGGATGAAGAGAAGCGTGGCGATTTGTGGAACCTTGATCTTCGTGGTCGCAGTATTGGCGAAGCGTTGGACGAGATTGCTGGTCGAATCGGTTGCATGTGGAAATGGGATCGCTACAAGATGCAGTTGTCGTTGGTCAAACTTGACTACGGCAACGACATGTCGGGTCAGTATGTTCGTGGCTCGACTGACGGCTACCTATTGAGTTCGTGGGAAAACAACAACACGGCGTATCGCGTCGGTGGCGGCTTCAGTCAAATCACAACAGAACTTCCCCAGTTGTTGTATGGCACGGTGCATCAAGTTCGCCATGTGTCCTGCTGGGGAGTGACGAACAGCGGCAAGAGTCAAGTATTTACCGATGTTCGCGCATCGCAATCGACCGATGGCGTGCGCGTTCCCGGCGATGAGACTCCCGAAAGGGATACCGTGCTGGGAGCATCGCCGCGTCCGCCGCTGTATTACCAACTGAACACCAGCCCATATGGCGGTCGTGTGCAATTCATCGGCGACCATGTTCCGGCTTTCGTTGGTTATGAATCTGACGGTGTTGGAAGTAGTAGCAATAACGGATGGTTCAAAGATCCGGCTTGGGCATCAATGGTTGGCCCGCCACCGATCCCGTGGAACAAGAAAACGGGTACGTGTGCGTGGTGGTTGAAGGATTGGCCGATCAACCTTGAAGAACGACTTGAAGTTGTGGTCGATCGCTACAAACGTGCGCAGTTCGTCATTGACGGCAATGTGATTCTGAATCGACTGCCGTCTTATGCAGCAAACACTCCCATGAATCAGAGTCCCGGTAGCGGATTCCAGTGGGACGAAGTGTATTTTGGATGCGGTTCCAAGCCGTTGGTGTATCGCATGTGGGGCAGCAACACTGACACTTTGATTGTTCCGCACTTCATTTCACCCCCGCGAGTTAAAGCGTATGGCCTTGGTTCCCAGTATCAGGCGAACGGATTTACCAACCTAGTTAGCATTCAGAAACGCTGCGGCATCGTGCGTTCGTTCCTTGCGAAGTTCAAGCAACAGAAAGTTCTGAAGCAAGATGCGAACGGTACGCCATATGTGTGGCTGTATCGATTCGCAGAAGTCTTTCCCGACAATTTGCTTGACGGATCGTTCGCTAATGGCAACGAGTATGGACATTCAGCACTCGGCGCACGCGGTAACGCCATCAATCTATGTGAGATGAATGGCGATCTATCCAAGGCTCCGACCATGAACTTTGACGGCGGCCTGCTGCGCTACAACGCAACCTCGACGGAGACGAAAATCGTTCGTACTGCTCCGGAGGGTGTTGCACCGTGCTACGAATACGCGCATCCCAGCGGCTTCACGATGTACTACTTGATGGCTCCGAACGGCGTGGATGTGACTTGCCCGACATCCGTTCCGTTCACGGCTCCCAACCCGGCGTGGCAGAAGTCCGGTGCAAGCGGCATCGCAGACATCGGTGGCGCAAGCATCGCTAGTATGATTCAGCAATGAGTACACCATTTCTACTTCGTAAGGCTTTGTCCGAAACCGAGTCGCCGCTGCTGATCGCGTCCGGTGGTTCGTATTATTTCAAGTCGATCAGTTTTTCCAACAGCCACAGTTCTACGGTGACGGTGTGGCTAGCCGTAACGGCTGGCCGTGCATTTGCGCAGCAGGGTGATTTTTTGCTCAACTCAATGACTATTAGCGCAACTAATTACCTTGTCATCAATGATGTGCTTGTGCCGGACGGTCACGAGTTGCGTGGATATGTAAGTTCCGGGCACGGAGCATATGTCAGCGTAGTCGGCTCTGGGGTGTTTGAGTGAGCCAAAGGCTCGCCGAGTGCTGTTGCGTAACTCGGACAGGGGCATGCAACAAATGCACTAGCCTGCCATCCGCGTTCAACTGTTCTGTGTCGATGTCAGGACTGCTGAACTACTACGGAACTAGCCGACCTGTTTCAGGATCATTTTCCGTGCGACTAGATGCTGCGTCGGATTGCGCAGGCTGTGTCTATAGCAGCAGCATTTTTGCAAATCAAGATCATCGAACCGTATGGACAAACTGTTCTAGTTCAACGCCATACAAGGCAGCACATCCATTGCATCGGTTTTCTGCTGGGCAAGTCAATGTGTCTGGATCACTTGTTGAAATGTTCCTAGTCGTGTTTGGTGCAGTTCTGATTCCCGACGCAGCGAATGAATCAGGCATCTTCAACTCCGGATCCCAGAAGGGTGTCTTTGTGTGTTGGGGCGTTGACACCACGGTGTCGGTTGGAGTCTCAAGCAGGCAGGTAGCCATCCCTCCAGATCCATCATTCAATAACACAAGCAAGCCGCTTTATTGCTTTTTGGGTATCACGGAAGAACAACTTGGAAATGGACTTCCATGCTGGGCGCAATTTGGTTCTCCGACATTTGCGCAGGGCAGTTGGGCTGACAGATTGATTGCAAGCGGTTGCAACAGTCCGATGGGAACCTATTCGCATCGCAATCCATCCGGTCAACTCGGGGTGTCTTGGACTGCGGTGATTTCGTGAACTGCAAGCATTGGAGCGACTGCGGCGTGCCTTCTGGCGGCTGCTGCGCTGCGGGGCATTTTGGTGGCAAGCCTTCGCTTGGGGTATGCGCGTCCTGCCCACATGCAAGCAATAGCCGCCCCGGCATCGTGGACTACATCAAAGCCGTCCCGTCCGTACTTGTGGCCTCCGTGACCGCCGACAGCCCGATGTCCGAACGGCGATTAGCGATCTGCAAGGGATGCGACCAGTGGAGTAACAACCGATGCAAGCAATGCGGCTGTTTTACCGGGCTGAAAGTGCGCCTGCCATCCGAGCGTTGTCCTATGGGAAAGTGGGAAGCCGAAGGCTAAACTGCACCCATGCCTAGCCTGCTTCCAGATTTCGGTGCGCGTCTTGGTTCGCTCTTTGGTTATGCCAACGATGTGCAGACCAAGACCGTGAACCTGTACACCGCAGACATTGACACCGTGCTGTCCTTCTACGAAGGCACGGCCTTCCGTGGCGACACCGCGAACCTTGGGCCGCTTCAGAACCTCTCCACCGGGCTTTCATCCACGCTTGGCGTGCCTGTGTATGCCGCGATTCAGCAGAGCATCACCGCCACGATCATCAACGACATGCGCGACATGTACAGCGCATACGACGGCACGCTGGCGACTGCGCTCCGCAAGTTGCGCGACCAGATGACTTCCGAGTCCTACAAGTTTCAGGCGGTTGGTACGAGCAGCGTCACCTACACGGCGACAAGCGGCAACCAAGGCACAGGAACGGTTCTGGTGCGAGCCTATCGTCCGGCCTCGTCTAGCCTGTATTTGCAGGAGATGTACAACGAAACCATCCGCATGAACTGCACGGTTGGCGGAGACATCGGAAACTTTGGCGAGGCCACCTTTGCTTTCACGGGCTTCTCGTCCTACGCCGCGAACAACATCGCATGGCCGGGTGGATCTGGCTTGAACACCACGGTGCAGGCGACCAGCGCGAGCATTACGGCTAGCGTTGGCGCACCCGGCGTGAGCATCCTTGCGAACGGTGATTTTGAAAGTTGGAGCAGCAACACGCCGCGTGCGTGGACGATTGTGACGGGCACGGCGGGCACGCAGGTGACGCAGGGCAGCACGCCGTGCCGTGGAACCTACGCGCTCCAGTTCGTCGGGAACGGTTCAACGCTCACTCGCATTCGACAGCAGATCGCGTCCGGCTCCGGCGCACCTACGAGCGTGCAGGCCGAGACTGATTACGCGATCACCTTCTACGCTCGAGTGGCTGCATCGACGACGGGAACCGTTGTAGTGGCCTTGCGCGATGCGTCGGGAACGACGGTCGGTTCTGCCGTCACCTTGAATCTCGCCAGCCTGTCCACAACCTACGCTTTGCAAAGCGCGACATTCAGCATTGCAAAGTCCGCGCTGCCGACCACGCTGTATCTCGACATCTACAGCACGGCAGCGATCGCCAACACGGGCACGCTGATGATCGACGAATTGGTGCTGGCTCCCATGACTCGGCTGTACGCGGCTGGCCCCTCCGTCCTCATCACCTGCGGCGCGACGGACTGGGCAACTAACGACTCGGGAACAATCGCGGCTGTGAGCGATGCTAGTTCGACAGGTCTGTTTATGAAGGGATTCTCACGCTGGGTCGGCGCAGAGCGTCAGGGCATCTATTTGCCGCTGACCGGAACCAACACGCTCTCTGATTCGCTAGTGACGATCTAACGCATCGGACGGCGTGCGCGGCGGTCTTTGCGCTGCCCGTGCATCGGATCGATCGCTGTGCCTCTGCGTGGCCGTAGCGCGTGCCGGATGTTCAGGATGTTGCGTATCTCATCCCCGAACAGGCAGTCGCCAAACTTGGTCAGGTCGAGCATGGTGCGGAGCGATTCGCTAGCGGCTTCGATGTCCCCGGCAAGGCCGTGGGCTTCCATGTCGCGCAGCGTGTCCGCTACATCGCGCAGCATGTCTGTGATTGATGGTGGGCGTGGTGGTGGCTTCCTTGCCATGCGAGCAGCGTACAAAAGAAAGCCCCTACCGCACGGAAGTACGGCAGGGGCGAGACACCCGCATGCGCCGCGAAGTGATGGGGGCGGCGGCGCAGCAGAATGATTGTAGCGGCTAGCGGTGCGAGTCCGCGCCGAAGACATCGTAGATCGACGCATCTTCGGCCCAGCGATTCACCCAGTCGCCACGCTTGCCCAGCCAGTATTCGTTGCCGTCGCCGTCAATGCGAGCCACGGCGTACATGATCTCTCCATCCGGCACGCAGCCCCGGTCGCGGATATCGCATTCCAGTTCGATGGAGTGTGTAATGATCGGCCCCCACGGACTCTTTGCGCGGATCACCTCGTGAGCAAGGTTCTCTAGCGACTGCATGTAGAGTGTGTGAACGCGCCCGATCTGACCGTTCCCGTGCATGATCCATGCGATGTGCGTGGCATCGCGTGGTAGGCGGGCGTTGTGCCACGGGATGGGAGAGGCCATGTCCGGTCGATTCATCGGATCACCCGGCAGCACTACGCGCATCTCCGGCGTGCGCTTGTGCGTCAGAACGATGTAAGTACAGGCGCACACCATGACAATGGAGCAGCCTACGAGGATTTGCATCAGTTCAATCATTGGTGACTCCTAGTCGGGCTTCGACGGCCAGCAGCAGTTCCCGACCTTGGCGTAGCCACTCCTCGCTAGTGGCGTTGGGCGTGCCGCCGTTCGACACGGCATCGGAATCGGCTTGCGCCTGCATTCGCACTACATGCATGCGAAGGACGGGCCGGACGCGAGCGAGCAGGCGAGCCTGAATCTCCTCCTCGTCGGCTGCGTTGGCTACGGCCTCGCGCAGCGCAACCAGAGCCGCGCAGTTGACGGGTTGGGTGACCGACGATCCGCAGCAGGCTGCGACCTGCGGGATCGTGGAGAGGATGTCAGCGGCGGTTTGGATGGGTGTCATGGGATGAACTCCAAGCATACGCCGTTTGCCCAACTACCCGCGAGGAACGCCGCAACGGACAGGGAGCCGAACGCGAAGCCCAGCCAGAAGTCAAGGTAGGACTCGCGCTTGTTCATTCGCGGCCTCCTGCCGGGTACAGGTCGGCAAACATCTCCGTGATGTGATCAGTCGCGCTTCGCAGGCGGCGCGAGTCGGTCAGCGCGTCAAGGATGCGCTCGGCGTGCAGGCTGTCTTGGCCGCGCTCGTTCATCACGGTCAAGC
>Ga0209189_1000673_pt1 | contig 27498 bp, 30 predicted proteins | sample C_130820_EF_Meta_FD_187308 | JGI IMG/M metagenome (GOLD analysis project Ga0209189, IMG submission 187308) | Freshwater microbial communities from Lake Croche, Canada to study carbon cycling - C_130820_EF_MetaG (SPAdes) (version 3) | ecosystem: Environmental > Aquatic > Freshwater > Lake... | reverse complement strand
CTGGATGTCCGTCAGATCGTTGATCGCGTTCTCGAGCGGGAAGATCGTGAACGCCACTTGGACGACCCCGGTGACCTCGGATTGAACGCAGAAGGTCGAGGTCAAGGCGTCGGGGACCGCAGTCCAAACTCGACCGAAGTGGTAGGGGTCGCACTGGATGTTCGCGAGCTCGGGGCGGAAGGTCGGGATCGCTTGCGACTGGGCGGAGTTGACCGACGACAACGCGAGGGCGTGGTAGTGATTGAACTGATCGGGAGGGGTGTAGTCCTGGGTCTCCGTCACGACGTAGGAGATGGAGTAGAGCTTGGGCGACCCTAGCTCGAACACCTCGCCCGTCGGAGGTGACTTCCCCGCTTGCGGGTAGGTAGTTGCGATCACGGGGTAGGTCGTCCCGCCGGGGAAGATGACCGCGTCTCCGGCGTTGGCCGTCGCATCCTTCCGAACGAACCCGATCTGCCAATTGGTCGGGGGGTCGTTGGTCCCCGCTTGGACCAAGTACGTCTCGGGGTCCATGACCACGAGCTCGAACTTCTCCCCCGTCGTGATCGTGTATGCACCCGCACCGCCCGCAGCGGAGAGGCCCATGACGTTGTCGGAGATGTAGTCGACTTGGACGACCCCAAGGCTATCGAGGGGGTCCGATTGGAACCCGATGAAGAACGCCTGGTAGCCCGACAACGCCCCGTTGTAGCAAGGGAACACAATGTCGAACGGGTCGTTCGAGAGGTTCGCCGGAGCGGCGACTTGGACCCTCGCGAGTGACCCGACGTTCTGGATGTACCAGACGCCGATCCGGTTCGCGGCCGACTCGTGATTGTCGACCGTCTGGTAGGACAAGCGGAAGATGACTCGAACCGCGTTCGCACCGCAGTTGACCCAGACGATCGTCCCCGTTGGTTCGCCGAAGGAGGCCCATCGCACCGGGGCGTCGCGCCGCCACGGTATCGAGGCCCCTCGAGTGAGTTCGGAGGGGTAGGAGCGGGCGTTCTGCGTCAACCCCTGCGCGACGAACGCCGAGTAGGGTTGGAAGGGCGTCCCAGTGTCGCCCGAGTTGTAGTCGTCGATCTTCTTCCAGGCCATGTTAGACCATCCAAGGAGAGGAGAGAGTTGTCTCGTCGAGAACCTCGCCGGAGCCGTCCGCTTGGAAGGCGTCCCACATACGAGCGAGGCCTTCGCCCGACTGGGAGGAAACCTCGTTCGCGGGCGCGATGACGATCACGTCGCCTGGTCTAGCGTCTTTGAAGTAGTCATCGCCGAAGATCAAGTAGGGTCCGTCGAGGTTCACGTCGGTTAGAAGCGAGATCGCCCCCTTGGGAGTGCCGTACTCGTCGAGGAGCTGCAGCGGTAGGCTCGTGTCGAACCGACCTAGGGTCTGTTTGAAGGCCGCGGCGTCCGAGGCGGGCGCACCTGGGCGAGCGAGACCTGCGGGCGGAGTGTATGCATGGTCCTCGAGCCTCACCGTGTAGTCGTCGATCACCTCGCGAACCACCCCAGTCGCCGAGATGAGAGAGACCCGGTTGGTCGCGGTGAGGTACCCGTAGAGGAACAGCGTGTATGTCGTCGTCGGGGTCTTCCACGACCTCGCGGCCTTCAGCACGAACCCCGTCGCATTGACTACCCCCATCGTCCCAAGGGCCGACGGTACGAACTCCGAGGAGAAGGCGATGAACTCGCCGACGTTGAGGTCGTAGACTGCGTCTCGGTAGGTCACCTCGACGATCGCCGCCGCCTTCGAGTAGCGAGTGACGAGGTTGACGCCGTCGCGCATAGCCTGGGAGTTCGCGATCTCGGTCCCAGTCCAATACGGGACTACGAAGTTGCCAAGGGTCACCGTCTTTCCCGAGGCCGTCAACAAGGCGTCGGTATTCGAGACGCGGTACTTCTCGCGAGCAATGTCCTTGTCCTTGAGTGACTTTGCAAAGTCGATCTCGGCGGTCTGAATCGAGTTGTTTCGATCGAAGTTGAGAGCGATCGAGGGCTCGGCGAGACCTGCGTCGTCAACCTCGGTCGGCCATACCCCCGGAGTCGTCCACCGATTGAACCGCAGACGGCCGCGGTCGTAGACCATGTAAATCCCCGTCCGCTTGAACAACCAATCGAGGACGTCTCCGACCGTCTTCGTATCGCCGTGATTGTACGGCCAAGGATGGTACTCCGAGGTGAGGATCGGCAGAGCTGCGGTTATGTCGTCGCCGAGGACCTCGTAGAGCTCCCCGAGGTCGACGATGTCCGAGATGGTCGACCAATCGAAAGGCAACCAGGCGGACATTCCCGCAGACCGCACGCCTTCTCGACCGGTCGTGTCACCGTTGAAGGTCCCGAATAGCAGATCGATTACGGCGAACTGGGAGTTCTCGGCGACGAACGAGGTCTCCGCGTACCACTCGAGGATCGAGTTCCCATCGCTGTTGTAGGCGTTGAGGAACGACCCGTGGGGAGGCGTCCCCGACCCGGTCCCCGGACCGAGTTCTATGTCGAGGCCCTTGTTCAAGTTGAGGGCGTAGACGCCGTCGTTGAAGAACAGGGGGATCGGAAGGTAGGCCGGATTCTCGCCGTCGGCACCACGGAGAATGTCACTCCCTCCGAGGGTGTAGTCGACCCCATTCCCGCGGTCGAAGACCTCGGTGACCTTGAAGACGCCGCCGGTCTTATCTCGTCGCAGTTGAACGACGCCCACCCTCGTGTTGTAGGCGGTATCGATGTTATCCCAGAGGGGGCCGGAGATGTCTGCTCGATAGTTCGCTTGGAGCGTCGACGCGCCCACCTGGTTGACTCGTTGGATCGGAGAGACCGCGGAGACGTACTCGTGCTGCGACAAGAAGAAGACGGACATTGTCGCAGGTCGAAAGGGCGTGTTCCGAATCATCCCCATGATCGACGAGCAAGTGACCTTGATCTGGTTCGACCCCCGCGCCGAGGTCTCGGTCGAGACCTTGGAGACCATCCCGCGAAAGATGACCTCCTCCTCGCTCGCCGACTCGGCCGAGATTGGAGCCGTGGAGATCACGACTGGGAGCTGTTCGACCCCTCCTCGCGAGTACTCGGTCACCCCCCCGCGAACCAACACGATCGGAGCTCCGACCACTTGACCCGTCCCTTGATCCTGCATCGCGATCGGGATGTTCGGCGAACCCCAGACCCGCGTCGCGGTGAACGAGACCGCCGAAGTGAGTTCTTGCACAAGGAACGTCGACCCCGAGATCCGAACGATGTCGTCCTCGGCGAGGTTGGTCGTGTCGTCGCAGTAGATCGTCGGGTTGGGGTCGGGAGAGACGTAGAACGTGGTTCGGACGACCGCGTTGTTCGTCGAGTTCCGAAGGTAGTTCGACACGCGAGACAACATGACCGAGAGGGTCTCGGAGATGGAGAGGACCGAGAAGGAGGTCGTCGGGTCCGACCCCATGGAACCGAAGATCGCGATCTCCGACGAGAACTGCGACCCCATGTCCGCGATCACGCCGTCGATCGCACGGAGGTAGGCAAGCCCCGCCCTCGAGGTCATTGTCAAGGGATCGGCAAGGTTATTGAACGGCCCGATCCCGTAGACCCGGACGATTAGGACGCGATCGGAGGCCACTAGATGTTCCCCCGAAAGAACATGGCCGTCGTCGACCACAGCCTAGGCTCGTCGTCCGCCTGGGCGTACTCGCCCGCCGAGGACTTCTCCGAGATTACAGGCATACGGGCCTCGTTGTAGGTGTATGGGGTCGTCCCCGCAGTGTCCGCCGGTTGACGGTAGAGGCGGAAGGTGACCCCAGTTGCCGCGGCCGCGAGAAGGCCCTCTAGGGTGTTGTTCGGGTCGTCCTTCGCTCGCCCCGCCGCCGTGTAGTAGGGGTCGATCGAGGCGTACCAACGAGTCAAGTTCGCTGCAGGGAAGATCGAGGACAAGAACTCGAGGTTTGCGACTTGACCCCAGTTGACCACGTCGGTCGAAAGACCGCTCATCTCCGACGAGCTCGCCGCCGCCCGTTGCATGGTCGTTCGTCGAACGTCTCCGGCCACCCCGCAGGGTACCCAGACCCCGTCGGGGTTGAAGGGTGTCTGCGTTTCTTGAACGCCGCCGCCAATCGAGACGATGGAACCGCCGAACCCGTAGACGGCCGCCTTCGCGTCGGTCCCGAAGTCGAGGACGATAGGTGACCCGTAGGCCGTGTAGAGCGTCCACAATAGGGGCGAGGTCGCGGGGATTGTGTTTGCCGTGAACTGGTAGGTCGCTTGGGGTAACACCCCCCCTAGAGTCGCTTGTAGAGCCGTACACAGTCGCCCAGGGATGGAGTCGTCCGAGGCGATGTCCGAGGCCTTGTCGACGAGGCCGAACCCGTACCCCGGATCGGGGGTGACGTCAGCGGGAGCTCCGCCCGCGACCGAGACGGAGAACTTCGGGAGGGTGACCTCCCAGGCGATCAGAGGAAAGTTTGCCATTCGAGACTCCTAGGCGTAGCCCGCGGCCATGTAGCGGTTCGAGGCATAGCTTTGCGCCCGAGCGAAGGACCGAGCGATCGACTCCTCGTCCGCGAACGCCGCGTCAACCTTCAAGTTGAAGTTGGTCTGGTTGTTCGTCACCGACGGAGCCGCCGCCGTCGCCGCGGTCGCGGTCGTTCCCTTCTTCCCAGAGGCTCCCAACGCGGTCGCGGTCGCGAACGCCGCGATAGCTCCTGCGGTGAGTCCCGCCGCCCCGGCGAAGTTGCCCTCGAAGGTCGCGATCGAGGCCCTCGCGAGCATCTCGTCGCCGAGGGCCGAGATGACCATACCGATCGCCTTTTGACCGATGTCTGACATTTTTTCGCCGTTGCCGATCGCAGCTCCGACCATTCTCGCTTGGTTGGCGACCCACTTGTCGTAGAAGGCGTCGTGAGCCTCCTCGGTCGACTTGGTCGCCTCGGTAACGGCTCCTTGCGAGGTCGTGATTGCAGTCACAACCCCGTCGAGGACCTCATAGACTTGACCGGCCGCGGTCTTCCACGAGTCGACGAAACCCTCGCTTGGGTTGAACCCAGTCACAAACCCTTGCCACCAATCGCCCGTAGCCTTCGTCGTCGCGTCGAGCTCGACCTTCGCCGCCGCCGACGCCGCCTCGGCCCGCTTCTTGGCCTCCGCGATTGCCTCCGCGACTGGGTCGACCTTCGGAGGCTTGGGAGCTCCGCCGCCGCCGCCCGTTTTGACAGGCGGGAGAACGTCCTTGCCGAGGTAGGAGTCGTAGAGCCGGTCCCACTGCTCCTCGAGGAACGATAGCGACGCCTCGGCGTCGTTGTATTGATCTTGGAGGGCCTTCGGCATGAAGGAGTAGGCGTCCTTCTTTTGCTCGGCGAACTGTTTCGCGACCGACGAGTAGAGCTCGCCCGTCGCAGTCGCGAGCCGCTCGGTGATCTCTCGATCCCGCTCGATCTTCCACCCGATTCCCGCGTAGGTGAAGTCCATGTTCTCGACTTCGGAGGTCACCCGAGCGAGAAGGACCGCCCTTGACTTCTCGACCACCTTTCGGATCTCCATATCGCGGATCGTGTCGCCCACCTTCTTGAACAGAGCTTCCTGCGATCGCAGCTCGGCCTGGGCGGTATCGTTCGCCGCGAGACCGAGCTCCGACTGATCGGAGACCATGCCTTTGATCTTGGCCGAGAGGTTCGAGTAGGCGGTCGTAAGGTTCTGGATGTTTGTGACCGACGCCGCCGAGGCGTAGTTGTCCTGAGCTCGTTTGAGGTCGTCGAACTTCTCTTTGTCCCCTGCGGTGACTTGTCCGAGCTTCTCCATGATGAAGACAAGCATGTCGAATGCGATCTTCAAAGTGGGGAAACCGTAGGTCACAAGGAACTCTACGACCTTCGCGAGACCCTCGAAGACCACGATCAACTTGTGTCCCATCTCCTCCGCCGACCCGCCGCCGAGGACCGCCTTCGCGAAGGCTCCGGTGATCGAGTCGAGAGCCTTCTCGACGTCGTTCCAGACCTTCATCCCGTCGTCGCCCATCGACTTGAACAACTTCTCGACCGAGTTCAAGAAGAAGTCCGCGGCCATTTTGGCCCCGCCCAGTGCAAGCCCCGCGCCGCCGAGGGCCGCGATCGCCTTGGGTCCGCCGATCTTCTCGACGATCGCCCCCGCAGCTTGATCGGCCTTGTCCGTTACCTCGCGGAGTTGGTCGGAGAGCTTCTTCCCGGAGGCCTCCATTTTGACCATCCCGTCGCGGCCCTTGTCGAGGGCTCCGACGAGTCCACTAGAGTCGCCGTCGATCTCCGCTACGGTCTTCGCCATGGTCTAGCCCTTCATCTTAGACGCGAGCTCGGCGAGGCGGGCGTTCGCCTTCTCGCGTCGATCGGTGTAGTTCTTCTCGCCCTCTTGAACCTCGTGCTGCACGAACTCGGCGAGCTCCAACTGGGAGTGGGTCACTTGCTCGAGGGTGATCGTAGGACTACCCCGCTCGATCCACTTGTGCAACCGCATCGCACCCCAGAACCCCGCAGGTTCGCCTAGGATGACAGGGCACGAGACCGGCAGTGCATCCTTGCCCTCGTAGCCTAGACCCTGTCTGTAACCCATCGTACAACCCCTACGGTAGCGGACCTCGTCGGGACACTCCCAACACCGCATCGAGTGAGACGTGATCAGCCGAGCGTAGTCTCGCCAGACGACTCGGCTCCAGTTTTTGGGTAGCCGACCGTCGCGACCTCCGAGGCGATCGACGAGACGTCATTCCAGGGGATTCGAGTGACCCACGCCCGCCGCTCGGCCTCGGTTCCGTCTGCGGGGAACGCGGGCTCCACGCCCTCGGACCCTTTGAGACAGGCGACGAGGAGGTCGAGGTGGACCTGGATGATCTGGGCGAGGCCGTCGACCTCGTCCTTCCGGTCCATGCTCCTGGACACCGCTTGGAAGTACCGCGCCCCCTCGAGGGCGTTCGGCTCCCGACACTGTAGTCGGACCTTGGTCCGGTAGATCTCGACTTCGACCCAGTGACTCTCGACGAACTGCAGCATGAGGCCCCTCCTTTTCGGTTCGGGGTAGTGGTGGGAAGACTAGTCGTTTTGGAACGACCAACTCATGACCGAGGTGGTCGAGTTGGGGATGCCTTGGAACTTGAGGGTGTTCGTCCGGTAGGAGTTCGTCTCCCCCGGAGTCGGGAACGCCGCGAGCTGCGGGTTCGACAGGAGGAAGTTGATCGCGTACCCGCCCACGTCCATCGAGAGGGTCAAGTTCGTGAGGATCGTGTTCGCCTGGGCGTCCGTCCAATCGGGCTGTCCGCCACCGGCGACCGTGGTCTCAATGAGGTCCGCCACGTCGAGCTCGATCGAGGGCGAGGCCGCAAGGGCGATGAATCCCAAGCCGAACCCGTAGGTCTCGCGGAAGTCGGCCACGTCGTTGATCGCCCAACCGGTGTCGATCGTCACCTTGGAGACCGCGTTGACGTTCTCGAAGAAGTCAGTCAACGAGACCGTACAGTTCACTCCAATGATCGGAGCCTGTACGTCGGGGGCGACGTAGTCGGGGATCACGCCGAGGGCGAAAGTGACCGGCCTCCACTTGCCCTTGATCGTCCACTCGATCATGACCTTTTGACCGTACTCCCACGTCAGCTTGGGAACGCAGACGCAGTCGTAGGCCTCAAACCGCTTGCCGCCGGTCTCCTCGTAGGCGATCGAGAAGGGTTGACACGCGTGGGGGACGGTCGTCCGGTTCTCCTCGGCGTAGAACAGGGGTTGGACGCTCAAAGTCGTGGAGCCGCCCGTGTCGAGATTCCACGGCGAGGCGAGGAACAGGGGCCCGAGTTGTGTGTACGCTAGGAGGGTCGGGTCGGATTCGCCGACGCCGAGCTCCCAGAACAACTCGGTCGAGAACGTGATGTCCCAACCGAGGCCGCCGGTCTTCGAGGACTGGTTGCCGCCCCACGGGGTCATGACGTCCGCCCGTTGAATGATTCCCGCGCCGCGAACCGAAAACTTGGGGGTACCGACCACGCGGACGGCGTTCGTCCCAACATAGCCATCACCAGGGGGGGCAACAGCGGGGGTCGGGTCCTCGTAGACGCCGAGCAGCGTCTGGGTCTTGATGTAAACCGAGGAGAGGTTGGACGCGAGGAGGTACTGCGGGGTCGTAGTCACTGCGGGCATAGGGTCACCTTGCGAGGGAGCGGCGTTGGAAGACTTGAATCGAGGCGCGGACCGTCTCTTGAATGATCGTTTGACCCGTGTCGTCAAGGCCGACGACGAAGTCCTGGGCGGTGATCCCCGAACTCGGGGCCGAGTTGTAGATCCCTGTTCCCGGCCAGTTCGGAGTGAACCTATTGCGAGCGTCGAGGTTAGGGAACCCCCAAACGGGCGAGGTCAAGATCATGACGATCCCCTCGACGTAGGCGCGGAGGGCCGTCTCGTAGACCTCGGGCGTGAACGCGATCGGAGGGTCGCCGAAGTCGGCCTCGACGAGAGGATGCACACCCCCGCCGTCGTAGTAACCCCAGTCCGAACAGACCGAGATCTCGAGCTCGTGGACTTGGTCCATCGCTCCGAGGGCGTCCGTCACGACCGAGTCGGTTCGGATGACCGATAGGCCGATCTTCGGTTGCGACTCCGCGGTGAACAACGCCCGCCGAGAGGTGTACATGTTCGACGCGATCGGAGCGGGGAGGTTGGGAGCTCCCATCGCAGACAACCAGGCGGCGTCGCAGACGGTCGCCCAGTTGTCGACCACGAGAGCGATCGCCGTGTTCGCCACGATCTGCGGTCCATAGCTTGTAGAGGGGTTGGGCATACTATCGCAGTCCTATCTTGCCGCCGTTCAACTTGAACCGGCGAGCGAACTCGGCGTCGACGATTCCGACCTTGCCACCCATAGCAGACGCTTGGACGCCGAGGGCGTAGCGGAGGTCTGCGATGAAGGGCTCGCCGAAGTTGACGAGGGGACGCTTCGGGGTCGGGACCGAGATCCGGCCCTTTTGGTTGCGACTGGTTCGCCGCTCGTAGGACCCGGTTCCCGAGTTGTGATTCGCAGCGTAGGGGACGGCCGACCCCATCCGAACCGAGTTCCCCGAGACCTCCCAGACGTACTCGGCGTGATTGACCATCGCGAAAGAGGGGTAGAGACGCTCGCCCGAGCCCGCAGTCGTCGACGGCGACCGAGACCACCGCAGGATGTGTCGAGCCTCGATTCGGCCCGTGTGCAACGCCCACCGCTTGATCGGGAGCCAGTACTTTTTCTCGAGGTAGGTGTACCCCGGCCACGTCGCGCCGGTGGACGCGCCCTGCGTCGCAAACATCTGTACCCGAGACGCCGCCCAGACCTGCGACAGGGGCGAGTTGCGGTCACCCCAGAACGCCGACCAATCGCCCGCGTTGCGAATCGCGAGCTCAAGTTGGTCGACGCCGTTCTGGGCGTGGTTCGTCAACTTGAGGAACATAGGGCCTCGACTACATTCGATCGACGGCGGCGTTGATTGCCACCCTCGACCCAGAGTTGATTTGTCGAGTGTAGATCTGTTCGGGGTAGTTCGCGTTCGACCGCAGGATGTTCGGCGAGTTCGGGCCGTTCGGCCGTTGCGCCCCCATGTCCGCCGGGCGGGTCCGAAGGGTCTCCTTCAAACCGTCAGCCTGTTCGTCCAAACGGTCGGCCATGGTCTGTGAGTTCTGGTTTCGGAGGCGGATCACCTGGGCAGCGAACCGGAGGAGGATGTACCGTTGGCACACTCGATACATCGCGTAGTCGGGGTGATCGTTGATCGCTTGGATCCCGACCCCCATCCCCGAGAGGAACGCCGACAGCTCCGCCGCGTGGTCGAGGATGATGTCCTCGGCCTGTGTCACCGTGGGCGCGGAGAGGGCGTCGAAGGCGATACGAGGAAGAAGTCGCCCGATGTCGTCGGGGACAACGTTGAAAGTGTAGATCTCGGCCATGACAACCTCCCTTGACGGGGACTAGAGCGGAGGGGTGGGACCCTAGCCCCCGTCGAGAGAGGCCACCCCGTAGAGCGGCCTCCGAGACTTCGCTAGGCGATGTCGTAGGCGTACCGCGCCCACTTGTTCGACGAGCCGCCGAGCACCTGGACGGCGTAGTCCGACTCGATATACATCGCGATACCGCGGGGGTTCTGGGAGTCGTAGGAGATGACCTGTCCGAGGGCCGCGTTCGGGTCGGGGGTGAACGTCTGCAAAAATCCACTGTCGCCGTTCGCCTCGGCCACCTTGTAGATCGAGACGAGGCCGTCCGACATAACCGGCGTTCCCGTCTGGGAGCCCGCGGTCGGGAGGAACTGCGGGAGGCAGACGAAGTCGACCGGGCAGATCAGCTTCGAGGCGAAGAACGCCTTGAGCTGCGACCAATCGGCCGCGCCAGTGCGGACCTGGGCGAGCGAGCCCGAGACGGCAGCGGCGGCGATGGAGTAGCCCATCTGCTGCACTTCGTTCTTCTGTAGGAGGACGTTCGCCGTGTTGAGGTTACAGACCGCAACCCAACGGCCGGTGAAGATGTCCGCGCCGTCCGCCGCCGAGGCGAGGAGGAGCGAGTTGAACGTGGCCTGCAGTTCCGCGGCCGCGGTCGAACCGTTCGGGACCGAGATGCCCGAGGCGTAGTTGCCGGAGGTCGAGAGGGCCGAGCCGACGACGGCGGCGTGGTGCTGTGCGCCCTGCGTCTGCAACTTCATCGCGAAGACCGCCGTGATGTCCTCGGCACGAGCCGCGAACTCCTGGATCTGCTTCAAAGTGAAGACCTGGTGACCCCAACGGTAGACCGAGGAGTTGTAGGAACCGCTCGTGATCCGGAGACCACCGGGGACGGCGGGGGTGTCGAGCTCGATAGGCTTGATGCCCTGTGCGCCCGTGGTCACGAGCGCGTCGTTCTCGGCGAAGTAGTGGTAGAAACCGGCCCTCGTCATGACCTTGACGATCGGGGAGAGCTCGAGCGAGACCGCCGAGTCCGAACCGCCGCGGTAGAGGGAGATCTTTTGGAGGATTCCGGGGCGCAACGCACCGGAGTTGACGCCAGTTGAGGGGAAAGCAAATGCCATGACTTACTCCGATCGAAAGAAGGGGCGCGGAGGCGCGGAAATATTAGGCGGCCTTGTAGGGGGCGAAGCGCATGATGAACTGCTCGCCCGCGGCGGCGCCCGTGAGGGCCATGCCCCAGACGTAGGTCGTGGACGTCGGAGTGTTGTCCGCGAGGAACGAGCCGTTCGCGTCGGTTGCGTCGATCTGGATGAAGTCACCGGCAGCGATCGCGCCCGCGCTCGAGGCGCGGGCCTGGACTGCGACGCCCAACTGATCGATGATCTCGAGGGAGCCCGCGACCGGAGCCGAAGGGTAGGTTCCCGGAGTGATCGAGTCCGCGCCGACCGCGAGGATCGCGTAGGGGATGTGCGACTGCGTCGTGCAAAGGGCGACCCGACCCTCGGCGGTGATCCGGAGACCGCAACCCTCCGAATTCGTGAGGTTGGACGCGATCTGGTTGACCGGGGCGAAGTTCTTGTAGGTGACGTATCCGAAGGCCATGTGGTTTCTCCTAGCCCCGCAGGGCGTGGGGGTTGGTTGATCGAGTTAGAAAATACCCTTGGTCGCACGCTGTTCGACGACCGTGGACGGAGTCTCGCCGAACGTGATCCACGAGGCCGCGAAGGCCGGGTGACACTTCTCCTTCTCGGAGAGCTCGACGATCAGCTTCCACTGTTGATCTTCGGAGAGCTCGGCGAACCGCTCGGGGCGACCCATGACCTCGGAGAGCGACACCGACGAGGCGTTGCGGCCCATCGGTGCGATGGTACGGGCGACCGGCGCCGACGGGCGAGCGGTCGGGGTCGAGAGGTCCTTCAAGAGGGCCTCGAACTTGCCGCCGCCGACGATGAAGGCGTCCGTCAGCATGGACTCGGTCTGCGGGGAGACCTTGCGGTTGCCGAGGGCGACCTTGACGTTCGCCTGGGCGACGGCGCGACGAGCGGCCGAGAGGTCGGCCTTGAGACGCTTGACCTCCGAGAGGGTAGCGTCCTCCGCGGTCTTCTTCTCCTCGATGTCCTGGGCGGCCTTCTGCAGCTCGAGAGCCGCGCCCTCGAGGGCCTCGGGGTCGGCCGCGGGGGCCGTCTCCGCGAGCTCGGGGTTCGCAGCGTGAGCGGCCGCGTGGAGCTCGGGGAACAGCTTCTCGATCAACGCAGTGATCGCGGCCTCGTCCATCCCGTTGTCGGCGCAGTAGGCGGCGCACTCTTCCATTGTCATCATCTTGTTCATCGTTCCACCTTCGGAGAGAGAGACCCCGCGCATCTCTGCGACCGGGACCTGTTGTGACTTGATCTGGGGTATTGTCACGAACGAGACCTCGCCGATCGCGAACGGGTACTCGGGGACCTCGTCGAGCTCCGTACCCGCCCAGGCGCGAATGTTCGGCGAGACGTAGGGGATCTCGCCATCGTCGAACGCCGCCGCCCACTTGGGGGACGTCAGATCGAGACCGCCGTAGAGCATCTCCGAGACAGGCTGTGCGATGCCGTGGGCCGCGGCCTCCGACTGGGTCAACGAAACCACTCGGCGAAGGTACCCCGCCGCGGTCCCGTTCTTGTCGTGTTCGATCGCCACCGGAGGAGCGAACGAGAGGAGCCAACGTTGGACCGAGGCGACCGCGTCCTCCCAACGGAACCGCAGCTCGTCGGGGTTCGTCTCCTCGGCGTCAAAATCCCACTTCATCCCGTGGGCGTTGATGACCCCTCGAGGAACGAGCGAGACCCAACGGAGACCGGAGTCGTCGCCGAGGTCGATCGATACAGTGCGGATTTTGAGGCGGGAGGAGCGCATGGGGATACGATGCACCGCCCACCGCAGTCGCGCTAGCCCTAGACCCCCTCTAGGCGGTCTGGTAGCACGCCGAGCGACCAACTAGGCCCACCCCTATCGCGAGGCGACTCCATGCTCACCCGACGACAACGGATCTTGCTCGATCTTTTGACCGCCTGTCACTCCGTCGAGTTCCATCCGAGCCCGGAGCACCTATCGCGACTCCTCGCGAAGGCTACCCAGTGGCCGAGCGGGACCTCCCCCAAGGCCGTCCGCGCCGAGCTCGGGCGACTCTACGAGGAGGGCGTCATCCTTCTCGAGCGGGGGGCGGGGAGCTCGCCGACGAAGTACGCCGTCCCCGACTGCCACTGCGACTACTGCGATCACCGTTTGTAGACGCCAATGTACCCGCAGCGGCAGTCCGAGCGACCCTCGCAGTTAGGGTCGGGGAGCGGAGGCAGCTTCAACTCGCCACCGACGACGAACGAGGCCACGTCGTAGCGGTTCCCGTCAGCCGCCGCGCAGACCTCGCACCGGTTCGAGTCGGGGATACTCGACCGGATGACCTCGTTCGGGACTGGGAGGTCCATCGCAGGGGCCGAGGCATAGGCGCCCATACGAGAGGCCGAGGCCACCATGTTCCGCGCACCCGCGGCCTCCTTGACGAGGCCCGCGATCGTGATCCGAGTCACAAAGTTGTCGAGGTCGCCGCCCGCGAGGATCGCCGCCTCGACTTCACCTTGAACACGGTCCGCGATGACCTCCCCGGCCTTCTGCGTCGCCGCTGCTGCGGTCGCAAACTGGGCGTTCGCCGCCGAGGTCGCCGCCGCCGCTCGAGCTGCTACCTCGGGGGTCTGCGTCGCCGCCGCCGCTGCGGTTCCCGACCGGACCGACCGCTTGATCTCGTCGAACACCTCGGCCTCCGTCGCAGACCGCAGCGTTCCCGCCGCCCCTGTCAACGCCGCCTGGTACTCGGCGACGAAGGTCGCCCAGATCCGATCCCGCTCGCCCGCTTGCCAACCGTCCGCGAGGCCGGAGATCACCGCTTGCCGATGACGACCGGAGATCTCGTCGATCGCTACCGCGAGGCGGGCGTCGAGGTCGTTTCGAGTCTCCGCGAGGGTGACCCAACCTACGACCGTCTCCTCGAGGCGGAGTTCCCTGTAGGTCGTGAACGGAAGGCCGTCCCCTCCGACTACTAGGACCCCTTCTCCTTCGCCGTCGCCGAGGTCACCGCCGAGCTCGCCCAAGGTCGACGCCGTCCGGTGGGCGCGGGTAGCGTACCCCACGAGGAGAGACCGAACCCAACCCCGAGCCGCGTCGCCGCCCCGCAGGGCGTAGGCGTGGAACGAGGGTCCGCCGTCCGCGAAGGACTTGGAGGAGGAGTGGCGCGGGTAGACCTTGGAGAAGTAGTCCGCGAGGCCGAGGACGCGAGACCACGCGAGACGCTTACCCGCCGCGAGGTCACGAGCGAGCATCAAGGCCTCCGAGTCCGTCGTCCGAGACTTTCCGGCGAGACGGTGAGCTGCGATCGCCTCCGCCGCCGCCTTCATGACCGAGTCGGGGACGACGACCTCGGGGTGTTCGCCCAGTGCCGCCGCGAGGCTCGACGCCGAGGCCCGCTCGAGCTCCGCGACCTTCCGCTCGGCCCATGCCGCGCCCGCGTCGCCGCCCCACAAGTCCCACGCGATGCGGCCCGCCGAGGGGAACCCGTCCTCGCCCTGGGAGTAGCCCTCCGCCTTCGAGTCCGAGGCGTGTCGAGTGAAGTAGGCCCGCATCCGACGGACCGTCTCCGGGGAGAGGTTCTTGCCGTTCGAGATGTCACGAGCTCGGGCGACCCCAACCTCTGTTCCTCCGCGACCATGCTCCCGACGCCACTCGAGGGCGCGAGCCGCGGCCGTTGCCATGGCCTTCGTCGGGGCGAGGTCGACGTCCGACTCCGCGAGCTCCGACGCCGAGAGGGATGGAGTCACCGGCGCGAAGGCCGACGCCTCGCCGATCGCTGCGGGGACCTCGACGTTACCCTCGAGGACGACCTGCGGGGTTGCGACTGCGGGGACGCCTTCCGCTTGGGCGACTGGGACCGCCGCCGCTGCGACCGCCGGAGCGACTAGCAGACCCGCGAGCCGCGTCTGGGCGTCCACGAGCTGTCGAGCGATCGGCTCCGCGAGGCCCGAGATCGTCAAGAGGATGACCGCCGCCTCGGGGGCGATCGGAGTCGCCGAGTTCGGGGAGAGCATACCGAGGACCGTTGTCGCAGCCGTCGCCGTCGACGCGCCCACCGGCTCGGGGAGGTCGGCCACAACGTCCATCGCGAGCTCGGGCGCACCGATCACACGACGCGCCCATTTCTCGTCGTCGGGGCCGCGAGTTAGGAGACCCGCTTGGATCCCGTTGACGTAGGCCGTCCATCCCTCGATCCCCGTCGTGAGCTCGGCCGATTGCACCTGCAGCTTCGGGAGGCGACCCTCGTACCCCACCTGGTTCGCGAGCCAACGGAACATCCCGCGAGACTGCCGATCGAAGATGGAGTTGATCCACGCCTTCGCCTTGCGACCTTGCGCCCCGTCCAACGTCTCGGCCATGGCCCGCGACCCAAACTGCGTTATCCCCGCGAGAGGGGCGTTCAACTTCTTCTCGATCTGTCGATCCCAGTACTCGAGTTGTGCGACCACGTCGGGGGGTGACCCGCTCGGGTACTTCATCTCGACCGAGACCGCTTGCGGCCGGAGGATGTACTTTCGTTGGCCGTCCTGGAACTGTTGACCAAACTCGTTGAACGCCGCGACGTCAGCCTCGCCCACCGAGGGCTCGTAGGCGATGTCGAGGAAACCCCAAGCGAGTTGGTTGTAGACGCCCGCGTTGATCGCGATCTGCTTCCAAAGCTCGAAGGGTTGGACGCAGTCGCGGAGGATCGACCGGCCCTCGAACTCGCCCGCGCCCGCAAACCCGTGGACGGTGTGCACGAGCTGCTCGGCGTCGAGGTCATCGTAGCCGTTCGGGGTCGAGAACCGAGCTCCGCCGAACAGATAGCCGTTCGGCTTCCAGAGCATGATCGCATTGTGAGCGACTGGGTACCACTCGACCGAGCCGCCGGTGAGCATCCGAGGGAACATGAGGCCGAACCCCATGAAGGCGTCGAGGAGAGGGTACGCCCAGAGGGCCGTCTCGCCCTCGACCATCCCGTCGTAGACGACCGCGTCGTCTATGCACGCCGTTTGACAGAGGTCCATGAAGGCTTTCTCCTCGACCCCCGGCTCGTGGCGGTGAGGCCACACGATCTCCTTCGGGAGGGCCGCGCCCTCGGTGATCGCCCAGTACACCGCCGAGGCGATGCCAACGTGCGTCTGCATCATTTCTTGAAACTTGCCCTGTAGGCCCGCGATACCCCGTCGATCGGACGGGATGAACGAGAGGTTCGCGTCCGCGTCTGGGAGGCCCCCTCGGAAGTTGCGGGCTCCGATGAGGTTGGTCCTCTCCGTTACCTGGGCGGTCGGGATCTCGCGGCCTTGGGAGTCAAGGATCGGGCCTCTTACCATGTCGTCGCACCCTTGTTCACCGTCGCAGTCCCGAGGATAGCAACGCGGCCCGCAGGGCGGACCCCTAGTTTCTCCGCTCCATACCACGCGAGGGCGTGGGCGCAAACCGTATCGTCGTGAGACCCCGACGGGGACCCGTAGACGACCCGACCCGCCTTGACGTCGTACTCGAACGCCTCGAGCTCCGCTCGGTGGACGCCGTCGAGGACCGTCGTTCGCCCCTGTTGAAGGGCGAGGGCGAGGCCCTCCATCAAACCCTGTTTCGAGGCCGAGGAGAAGATGAAGGGCTCCGCCCAGACCCTCGCCGCCGTGATCTGTTCGCCTACCGCGTCGCCCACGCCGGTCGCGTCGTAGAAGACGCACGCCTTCGAGGCCTTGCCAACCAGGCGGACGACCTCCTCGACGAGAGCCCCATACGAGAGACCATGCCAACGGTGGAACTTCGCGACCCTGCGGTTGGAGTCGAGGCCAATCAACACCGCCCAGTCCCGCTTGCGGGCGATGTCGAGACCCCAGACCCGGACCGAGTCGCCGGAGGCCTTCCCGTTGCACAGCTCCGCGCAGTTCCGAATCGCGTCGATCCCGAAGGGGTTCGCCCCGTCGTCTGCGGGCTCGCAGTAGTAGAGCTCGCGGAAGACAGCCTCGGGGAGCGTCCGCCTCGCCATGGCAAGATCCGACCGCGAGAAGATCCCCGCGGCGACCGCGTCGTCGGCGGTGATCCGATGGTACCCGAACCCGTCCTCCCCCGCCTCTCCCTTTCGCGAGAACTGATAGTGTCGGTTCGCTCGACCTCGGACGTTGCCGATGCACCGGATTCGACCCCGCGTCCGAGTCGTCGTCGAGAAACAGGCGTCGACGGCGTCGTCCTTCATTCGGGAGCATTCATCCAGGACGAGAGAGTGGACGGCCGACCCGTAGAGCGAGTCGGGGTTGTCGGCCGAGCGGAAGCTCCAACGCCGGTTCCCCGGCCCCGTGATCGCCTTCTCGGCCTTCGCCTGGGCGAACCCCGGTTGACCCCGCAGTAGCGACCACGCGAGGCGGTAGGCCATCATCGACTGTTCGTAGACGGGCGCAACCCACCAATGCTCGGTCTCCTCGCCGGAGGTCATCATCTGTCCGATCTGCCAAACAATGCACCCCAAGGTCTTCCCGGCCTTGGTCGTCGACTCGATACACACGATCCGCTTGGGGTCGGTGATCGCGTCGTGTTGACGTCCGTAGAGGGCGGGGAGGTCGAGGGGTACCGACCGCACCTAGCCCCCGTCGTCGTCGTCGGCCGCGTCTGAGATACGTTCCACGCGAGGGATCGAGACCACATACTTGATCGGCTCGCCCCCCGAGGTCACGTCCACCTTCGACTCCGGCCGCATCTTGTAGATCGACTCGAGGAGCCACTGGGTCGCCTTCCACTCGCCGCGGGCTTGGACCTCCGCTCCGTTGTCCAGGCGCACCCCTCGGGCGTGTCCCTTCATCTGTTCGAGGAGCTCCGCTTGTCCCTTCGCGTGGGCCTCCTCGAGGCGGGCGACGAGCTCGCGGTGAAGTGACCCCTCCGGCGACTCGGGGGCGGCGTTCTTCCAAGCGTGCAACGTCTCGCGACGAATGCCACCGAGGAGACAGGCACGCTCGTAGGGTAACCCCAGTGCGACGCCCTCGCAGATTCGATCGATGACTTCGGGGGTCAACTTCGACGGAGCGGGTGGTGGGGTCGGTTTCTTCGCCACGGGGACCTCGCGGGTGCGCGACTGTTAGGGTGGGCCTCGGCCCCAAACTAACCCCACGAGAGGGGTGAGGTCAAGGGGTCGACCGTTCCCACCTGTTCCCACCTCTCCCAGTGGACGAGAGGGAGGTCGGCCGGAGTCGGGGTCAAAAGGGCCTCGGAGCAAGATCGGCCCAAAGGGGTGGGAACAGCGGGAACAGTGGGAGACTACTGAACGCCCGTAACGTAGTCTCCCACTGTGTTCCCAGGGGGTGGGAACAAAAAGTGCATTCCAAGTCGTTGATCTAGTTATGTTCCACAAGTTCCCACTGTTCCCACTATCCCTATATGTGCGCGCGACCCCCCAAGGCCGTACTCGGTTGATCGGCCTCGGGGTTGGAGGGGGTTCGTCACGCCTAGGGGGTGTCCTAGGGTGGGAACAGTGGGAACACCCCCCCAAAACGACCCTCGGAGCCGCTTAGATCCTAGCGCCGGTGCGTTCCCGCGGGGTGGGAACACTGCGGGAACAGCGGGAACAGGTCGCAGGTCCCCTCTCCCGACCCGAGCCGCGCAACGGAGAGGTCGAGAGAGGAGGATCGCCGGGAGGTTGACAAGCAACCTCGTGATCGGCGATTGTAGGTAACGCGGTGAGTAAGACCGCGACAACCAGGTGATCGGATGCTACCACAGTCCGATCTCCGAAGGCAAACGGAGAGAGCATGAGTCGCGCAGACGTGGAGTCGCGGTTTCGCAGAGATGCGGAGTCGCTCGGATTGACATTCCCTCGAGGAGTCGAGGATGACGACAAATGGCACACGGTCCCCCTCGAGGGGGGCGGGAAGGGTTGCTACCGCTACACGTCGAACGGCAAGCCTCGCGGCCTGTTCCGCCGGTGGACGGGTGACCCAGTCGCTTGGGTGTGTCCCGACGAGGACTGGGCGGCGATCAAGTCCGAGGAGCGGACGGGGCGAGCGGAGTACCTCGACAACCTCGAGCGAGCTCGCCGAGAGAAGGAGGGGGCGGACGCCGCGAAGGAGACAGCTCGCGAGGAGGCGGCGAAGGCCGCTCGGGCGGTCTGGGAGTCTGCGGTAGAGGCCGACCCGCAGCACCCCTACCTTGTCCGAAAAGGGGTCAAGGCGTGGGACCTTCGGATGAACTCGGACGGCGACCTGCTAGTCCCGTTGCGCCGAGGGACGAACAACCTCCGAGGCTACCAGAGGATCCAAGCGAAGGAGGGAGCGGCCAAACTCTACGCGAAGGGGATGGACCGAGCGGGGACCTACCACAGGATCTCGGGGACGAGAGAGGTGATCGCAGTCGTCGAGGGATACGCGACGGGGGCCACGGTCGCCCAGGCGACAGGGTGGACGGTCCTTTGCGCGATGGACACCTCACAGCTCGCGACGGTGGCGATCATGGTCCGAGACGCCCTCCCCGAAGCGCGACTGGTGATCGCAGCGGACGACGATTGGAAGAAGGCGGACAACGCGGGCCTCCGAGCTGCTAGAAAGGCGGCGACCCAGGCGGGCGGCGTGGTCGTGTCGCCGGAGTTCGGCCCCGACCGAGGCGAGAAGGAGACCGATTGGAACGACCTCCATGTCCGAGCGGGTCTCGGCGAGGTCAAGCGTCAACTCCTCGGGGCCTTGGAGGCGGGGGAGCCCGACTTGGGGGAGACAGATAGCCCTCCCGACGACACCCCCGTCGAAACGGCCCCTCCTAGAGGCCTCTCGACGCGCCTCTCCGACGGGACGATGGTCCAACTCCCGAGCGGGTACGTCCTCGACGAGGGGAGCGGGATCGCCCGCGAGGCGTTCGACCGCAACGGAGCTCCGATCAAGGTGCGGGTCTGTTTCCCTCCGGTGTTCCTCGTCGGCCGTTCGCTCGACATCGCGACCCAGTCCCACTTCGTCACCCTTGCGACCGGTTGGCCCGCCTTGGGTTCTCGTATGCTGCACGTCCCGCTCGAGGCGGTAGCGTCGACCCGGTCGATCGTCGCCCTTGCGTCTCGGGGTCTCCCCGTGACGTCGAACACGGCGAAGGGGATGGTCGACTACCTCGACGCAGCTCGTCAACTTTCCGAGGTCACCTTGACGGGCCTCTCCCGACTGTCGCCGACGACTGGTTGGGTCGAGGGGTCGTTCGTCCGAGGGTACGATGAAGTCCACCGGCCCACAGGGTCCGCCGCCGATCTACACATGGCACCCCTCGAGGGTGAGATGCGATCAAAGGTCGAGGCGATTCGAGCTCGCGGCGACCTCTCAACTTGGATTGAGACGACGGAGCGAGTGTTCGACCTCCATCCTCGAGTCGCCCTTGCCTACGCGGCCGCAGTTGTCGCTCCGTTGATCGAGGTCATCGGTTGCGAACAGTTCGTCCTGGATGTTTGGGGTGAGTCGTCGGGAGGCAAGTCGACTTCTCTCAAGTGGGCGGCGTCGATCTTCGGGACTGCGGGGTTGGTCGGCCAATGGAACGACACAGGGACCGCGGTCGAGAGGGTCGCGGGATCGATGCGAGGCCTCCCAGTCTTCCGCGACGAGACTCAGCACATGATCGACAACTTCTCGGTCGTCTCCGCCTTCGTCTACGCGATGACCCAGGGCCGCGGGAAGGCGCGAGGGACGGTGACGGGGACCCAGACCACGGTCGAGTTCCAGAACATCGCCCTCTCGACCGGAGAGTCGTCGATCTCGACCATGGGGAAGCAAGCGGGGACGGTGGCTCGACTGGTCTCCGTCAAGGCCCCCATCTTCGGGGACAACTCCTCGGCGACCTCCGACTTGATCCACGAGGTCACCGGGATCTACTCCAGGCACCATGGAACTGCAGGTCAACGGTTGATCTCGTTCCTCGTTGCCCTCTCCGACGCCGACAAGGCCCGCCTTGCGTCGGAGTACCGCGAGCTCGCCGTCAAGGTCTACGACTACGCGAAGAAGGCGCACCCCGCCCGAGACACGACTCGGAGGGTGTCGAACCACGTCGCCGCGATGGAGCTCGCCCACGGCCTGTTTTGCGCGGCCGTCGGGGTGAAGTGGACGACCCGAGGCCCGTTTGGGTTGTTCTCGGCCGAGGACCTCTACAGCACCTTCGACCAAGCGAAGGACGCGGACAAGCCCTCGCTCGCGATGGACGCCTTGATCGCCTGGTTCGCCTCGAACACCAAGCGGGTTCAATACCACGCGACGGCCCCCGACTCGAACCTCTCGACGATCGGGAAGGTTTGGAAGACCCAGGACGGCACCTTGCGAGCTGCGATGCTCCCCCACGAGGTAGAGAAGTTCCTCGGCGAGCGAGGGTACGCAGTCGACTCTGTCATCGCAGCGATCGTCGAGAAGGGTTGGATCGAGAAGTCGACCGACCACCGGCGAACGTGGAAAGTGCGACTGGGAGGCGGCGACGTGCGGGCCTACGTCCTCTCCGTCGAGCTGTCGAAACAAGTAGGCGAGTTCGAGAAGGAGTCTCCGGTCCTCGACTCTCGATCGGAGCCTTGGGACTAGGATCGAAGAAAACGACATAGGGGGCAAAAAAGTGGTGTCGCAAACCTTGACGGAGCGTCAAGGTGAGGTTATCTAGTCGGGGTCGGTGAGTAAGACCGACAGCAACCCCAACCGAGAGCCGCGCCATGATGACCACCGCCGAGATTGCCGCCTTCGCCGCTACCTGCACCGTCAACCAGATGTGCGAGAAGTTCCTCGCCCTCGAGGCCGCGAACGACCAGGCGACGATCGACGCCCTCATGAAGCTCCTCCGCCCCCGCTTCGCCCGCTACAACCCCGGGTTCATCGGCAAGCCCGAGCGTCGCCGCGCCGCCTACTAGTCCTCCCCGGTTCTACCTCCCCCCAACCTTGAGACCCGACCATGACGACGACCCGCAACGCCTCCGAGCTCGCAACTGCAATTGTTCGCAATAACGACGAGCTGCAATCCAACGTGATCGACTTCACCACCTTCTCCGCTCGAGCCTACGCCTTGTGGAACGACGTCAACGCCCGCGGCGTCTCCGAGAAGGTCCGCTCGATCTTGTGGTCGCGACACTGCGACAAGGTCCGCCTGTAGTCGCAGGGCTAGGCCCTCGCTCGGTTCGCCGCCGAGCTGCGATACTCACCCCCCCAAGGCCTACGAGCCGCAACCAGAGAGAGTCATGACCCACTTTACCCCTCCCGTTTCTACCCCTGTCTCCGACGCCGTTCGACTGTTCGAAGCGTTGCCGAAGTACAACCTCGACGCTTGGTCGGGTTGGGACCCTTCGGTCGCTGCAATTGGTGACGTCTCCTACATCAACGTCCGCATGGACGGCGACACTCAAACAAAGGTCAACGTGACCCTCCACGAGAAGTCGAATCCGGTCTACCAGACGGTCACCGTCACGTTGTCGAGCTTCCGCGCCCCGGTTCCCTTCGACCACATGAATGAAGTCCACGGCGGCGCGGTTCACACGGCGTCTTTCGCCTCGGCCGTCTTCGACCCTTCGAAGGTGACCCGCGAGGAGCTCGCCGATCTGGTTCTTCGTACCCTCGGCCTCGCCGAGCTGCGAAAGGGGGGCTAGGCCATGACTCCCCGCTACTTGACCAACTGCGTCCCCGTCGCCGCCTACCCGAAGGAATCCCCGGAGTGGCACGCTACCCGCGCCGAGACAGTCGGAGCCTCCGAGGTCGGAGTCGTCCTCGGGGCCTCTCCCTACGGCGGTCTCCTCGGCCTTGTCCTGGACAAGCGAGACGCTCTCTCCGGCAACCCCCGCGTCTGGGACTCCGAGGCGATGTCCCTTGGCCGTCTCGCGGAGGACTTCGTTCTCGCCCAGGCGTCCGCGAAGCTCGAGGCCTTCGTCGTCTCGCCGGTCGCTCCGGTCCGCGACCTTGTCCACCCCGTCTCCGCAACGCCCGATGGAGTCATCCTCGACGAGGCGGGGGTCTGCGTCGCAGTGATCGAGGCCAAACTCGACCGAGCTCGTCTCGACTGGGAGGACGTCTCCGCGAACGGGTTCGCCCACCTCGAGGGGAAGGATGCTCGCTTGGCCTACTACTGGCAAGTTCAGACCCAGTTGTTCGTCACCGGGGCCGAGAAGGGCTACCTTGCGGTCTGGACGGTCTACAACTTCTACTTGATCGAGATCCTCCCCGACGTGGACGCCTTCTCTGTCATCGTAGAGGCCGCTACAACGGCGATCGGTTGGGTCAACCACCCCGACCTACTGCTCCCCGCTGCGACCGACGCGGACGCCCTCGCTACGCTCGCTCGGACGATCAACCCTGCGACCGAGGGTCCGCTCGAGGTCGAGGGAGAGGTCGCCCAGGCGATCGAGACCTACGCTCGGATCAACGCCGAGATCAAGGCCCTCGAGGAGCTGCAGGACGAAGCGAAGCGGGTCATCCTCGAGGCACACAAGTCAGCCGCGAAACTCGCCACTGCGGGCGGGTTCAAGTCGTCGTTCTCGGACGCCTCGGAGCGGGCGTCGTTCGACTCCAAGGCGTTCGGCGAGGCGCACCCGGAGCTCCTCGCGAAGTTCCAAAAGGTCACGAAGGTCTCCGCCTCGTGTCGGGTCACCGCGCCCAGGGCGAAGAAGGGTTAGGCCCCCTGCGCGGTTCGAGGCCGCGCCCCGCCCCTCCCCCCAACGGTCGAGAGACCAACACTTGAAGGTGACAAGATGAGTGAGACCTTGTTCGACTACCAGAACCGCCTCCGCGAGGAGGAGCAATCCTACCTCCTCCGAGCTATCGCCGAGAAGCTTGGGATCGCGCCCTTCCCGGGTGTCTCCGAGCCCGTCGCTCCGACGCCTCCGCTTCGGGTCGTCGAGGTCGAGGCCCCCGCGCCCGCCGAAGACGAGACGATGAACGTCTCGACCCGCACCAACCGCAACGCCTGGTCGAAGCTCGACACCCGCTGCGGTGAACTCACAGACCTTCGGACCTACTGGTTCAACCGCGCCGAGACAACGAAGGACAAGAAGGCCGCGGAGCGAGCTCGAGCGGAGTACGTCAACGTTCGCCGTCAATACGGCCGCCGCGCTAACGCCCTCTACCGTCTCCTCGCCCGAGGCGAGATCGAAATTGTCGACGGCGTCCTGTACGACTTGGAAGGAGGTGTTCGCGCCCCTTGGCACGCCGAACTGTTCGTCACGAAGTAACCTACCCCAGTCCCCCCAACGGTCGAGAGACCACAAACGAGAGAAGTCATGACCCAGATCGCCCGTAGAGATACCACCGTCGAGAACTGGTTGGCGTCGCCCGCCACCCTATCGCAGCTCCGAGCCGCCCTCCCGTCCCACTTCGCCCCGGAGCGAATGGCCCGCCTTGCGTTGACCTCCCTTCGCACCGTCCGCGGCCTCGCCGAGTGCAACCCCGCCTCGATCATGGCCTGTGTGATGACCGCGTCGCAGCTCGGCCTCGAGCCGGGGGTCCTCGGTTCCTGCTACCTCATCCCCCGCAAGGGCGAGGCAACGTTCCTTATCGGATACCAGGGCCTTCTCGACCTCATCCGTCGCTCCGGGAAGGTGACCTCCATCGCCTCGCGGGTCGTCTACGAGACCGACCGCTTCGAGATCGACTACGCGGCCTCGGTCCCGTTCACCCACAAACCCGACCTCCGGCGGAAGGACAACCGGATCCTCGGGTTCTACTGCCACGCGACGCTCGCCGGCGGGGAGCACCTGTTCGAATGGATGCCCCTCCACGAGGTCAACGCGATTCGCGGCCGCTCCCAGTCGGGGAGCTCGGGACCGTGGGCGACCGACTTCTCCGAGATGGGCAAGAAGACGGTCCTCCGCCGCGCCGCGAAGTACCTCCCCCGCTCGATCGAGTTCTCGGACGCCCTCGCGGCCGACGACCACGTCGAGTTCGACGCAGCTCCGACTACAGTCGCCGAAGTGTCCCACGTCGAGGTGACCCCGCCTCCGGCACCCGCTTCGGTTGCTACCAGGGCGAAGCTCCCCGCGCCGCCGCCGCCTCCGGCCCCCAAGGTCGAGGAGGCCGAGCTGTTCGCCGAGTCCCCCGAGGTCGTTCCCTTCGAGGACGACGGGTTCCCCCTCTAACTCCGAGACGACCATGTTCCCGCACGCCCGCCGCACTATCAAGGCCCGAGCCCGCCTACTCTACGGGTCTCTCTCCCACCTCGCCGCCCAGACGGGGGTCTCCCGTTCCGCCCTCAACTTCCGAATCGGCCTCGCCGAACAGTCGCCGTTGACTCACTACTGGTTCGAGTTCGTCCTCTGTCTCCCCGAGGGGTCTCTCTCCGAGGAGCTCACAGAGGAGACGATCAACCGCCGCCCCTCCCCGGCCGACGCGGCCTACGCGATCGCAGCTTCGGACGCCGCTTGGAAGGCGCGGAAGATGTCGAAGGGGGAGCCCGAATGAAGCAGGCCAACCTCCCCGAGGTGTTCCTCGTCGCCCAGTACGTCCTCGCCGCCTTCGACAAGGTCCCGACTTGGCACTGTCTCCCGACCATCGTAGTCGTCGTGTTCCTCTACCTCTACGAGGAGGGGAAGCGGGTCAAGGAGAGGTCGGCCGAAGACGCCCGCGCCCTATCCCGCAGACCATCCCCTCCCCCGTCCATTCTCCACCACCGCTCGAGGTCGAACGATGCACACTAGCCACCACACCTACGACTTGACGCAGCTCGCCCGCCGCGCCCGCTACTTGAAACACTGGGTCTGGGTCGACGGGATGCACTGGTTCCTCCCCGACCCTCACGACTCGGCCGCGCCGTTCGTCACCGGGATCGTCGGAGCGAACGAGCCCCTCGCCGACGCCGTCCCCGACTTGACCGCATCCGAGACCGTCGAGGCCGTTGCGAACCGCGTCCGCTACCTCTACGAGCTCCCCGACCTCGAGGTCGTCTACGAAGACCACTCTCGACTCTACAAGGTGTTCCTCCCGTCCGGGGTTGCGGTCGCCCGCTACTCCCCGGCCGGAGCTTGGGTAGGCCTCCTCGAGCTATGGTCCTACCGCGCCGAGATGAGACTGATCGGGAGGGCGGTATGATCTACACCGGAGTCGACCCAGGGAAACAGGGAGCGATCGCCTCGATCACCCGAGACGGCGAGGTCCTGGCGATCACCAAGTTCTCGGACGCGGACACCGAGGGCCGAATCGCCCTCCTCGTCTGCGACCACTTCGCGGCCCTCCCCGAAGACACACATTCCGCTGTCATCGAGAGGGTGGGCGCGATGCCCCGACAGGGCCTTTCAAGTACCTTTACGTTCGGCCGCGTCTACGGCGAGGCGTGGGCGGGCTTGATCCTCTCCCTCGGCGGAGCGGTTCGCCTCCAAGCGGTGACCCCCGCAGCTTGGCAACGCGACCTCGTCCTCCCGAAACGGTCGTTTACCGACAACCACAAGCGGACCCTCCGCGAGCTCGCCGAGAACCGGTTCGGCCGCAAGTTCACGCTCGCCCAGGCGGACGCCGTCTGGTTGGCCGAGTGGGCGCGGACGAAGGGGAACTGGGCGGTCGGCCTCTGCGCGGAAGTGCCGCGATGATCAGCCGCTACCAGGACGTCGCACTGCGTCTCGCAGCTCGCCTTGCGTCGAAGGACCTCGACGACCTCGACCTGCGGGTCCTTCGGGACTACTTCCACCTCGCGGACGAAGACAGGGGGACGCCCCCCTCGGTCTCCCGTGACCAAACGCTCGACCGAGGGGAAGCGGAGACTCCCCCCAAGGGAGCGACCGCGGCCCTTCTACCGTGGGGGGTCCTCGTTTGCAAGGCGCAACCCAAGGTCGAGGCCGATGCCCTCCTTCTCGGCCTCATGATCGCCTTCTTCGCGTGGGTGATTTATCTCCTCGCGAGGCGGTCGTGAGCTCCTACGCGATGCACCTCGCCGGGTACCTCAAACCCCAGACCCAGAACGACCACTTCTTGTTCTGCTATGTCGCCCTCGTCCTCCTCGCGGCCTTGTGGGCCTTGTTTCGGGGTAACCCATGACCTTCTCCCTTCGCAACCCCTCCTCGGTCACCGTTGCCACCTCCGACACCTGGGCGACCCCGCAGTGGGTCGTCGACTGGGCGGCGTGGGTCCTCCGTTGGGAGGCCTTCGACTTCGACCCCTGCTGCGTTCCCGCGACGGCGAAGGCCGCGACCTTCATCTCCCCGGAGCTCGGCGACGGCCTCTGCGACCCTTGGAAGGGGACGAAGGTCTGGGTGAATCCTCCCTACTCCAACCAAGGGGCGTGGTTGCGCCGGTGCGCCTCCGAGGCCCGCAACGGCCGCGAGGTCGTCGCGCTCGTCATGCCCTCCTTCGACGCGGGGTACTGGCGATCGGCCGTCTGGGAGCGAGCGAACGAGGTCTGGTTGATCGAGGGTCGTATCGCCTTCGAGGTTGACGGCGAACCTCGCCCAGGCGGCAACGTCCGATCCTGTTTCGTGGTCTACCGCTCCAAGGGCCGACCGACGAAGAACGGCCCGAAGGTCCGCTACCTCAAACCCCGCCCCGTCAACGACAGCTCCGACCGTCCCCTCCCCCCTGTTTGCACAAAAGACAGTTCCCCCTTTTGACCCACCCCCCAAGGTTACCCAGTGAAACCCTCCTACCAAATGGCCCGCGGCCAA
>Ga0209189_1000668_pt1 | contig 27669 bp, 21 predicted proteins | sample C_130820_EF_Meta_FD_187308 | JGI IMG/M metagenome (GOLD analysis project Ga0209189, IMG submission 187308) | Freshwater microbial communities from Lake Croche, Canada to study carbon cycling - C_130820_EF_MetaG (SPAdes) (version 3) | ecosystem: Environmental > Aquatic > Freshwater > Lake... | reverse complement strand
ATACGTTTTCTTTATATATTTTTTACGAATGCCTTACGATCGCTGATCCCAAAAATGGTATAATCATATAGTAGTATTATTCACAATTTTGAATTGAATGGCCGATTCGAAGCCGTCGCCCATTGTGGAACTGTTAGGAACGATATTTGGCGGAATCATACGCTTGGTCGAATTTATTTTAGCAGTCGTGTTTCGTATTGCCGACTTTGTATTTGGCTTGGTGATATCACGGGTTAACACGATTACGCGTGGCATGAACACGGCATTCCCCCTTTCCTTGGTCTTTATTTTCATATTCATCGGCATCGGGGTCGGCATGTATTTATTGGTCAAATATGGCCTGAAATGGGTGTTTGCCCTCCTCTTGCAAAATTGCATCTTGTTATACACCAGCAATCCGCCCCCGGACGATCCCAGTCAATTGCAGGGGGGAAACACGGTATTGTCCAACGTATTACAGAAGCAACAACTCTGGATATCTACCCGATACAAATCCTTGGACGACTTTGTGAATGCATTTAATCAAAGTCAAACCGTGTATACGAACATCCTTCTTGGGTGGATCGTCGTCATTTATGTCATGGTATTTTTAACGGTATTCCAGACGAATTCGTCCAAGATCAAGCGCACATCTGCCCTATGATTGGGCAAACCTGTGGCCTTGGGCAAACCTGTGGCCTTGGGCAAACCTGTGGCCTTGGGCAAACCTGTGGCCTTGGGCAAACCTGTGGCCTTGGGCAAACCATATAGAAATATTTTGTATATGATTTACAAATAGTGTGTTTTATAAATGTTGAATACGATTCGTAATATTTTTTCGTGGGTATACGACACTGACAAAGAAACCCATATAAATGCTGGTTCGGGTTCGGGAGAAACCTTGGCCGAAGACGACGGATTAGACGGCGAAGTACGCCCTTGGCTCGAAGAACCGGCATCGGCACCTAATACGTGGATTGAATGGCACCAGAAGGATGGCGTGCCCATCGTGTTGGGTCCGGGCGACGAAAATTGTCCCGTGACCTGGACCACCCCCCGACCCTTTGGTATTTTAAACATATCCTCTCCCGATGTGCCGCCATCCACACGACCGATCGCCCTATTTATCAATATTGACAAATCCATCTCGATGAGCGAGATTTCCGTTTTCGAGGAAGTGCACGGTTGGACAAAAATCATGTTTGTGAAACAGACCCTGAAGAACATGCTCCAACTCTTTATGGAAAAAATCGAAGAGAATCCGGCCATGACGGTCTATGTCTGCATCGCGGTATTTTTTCACGACGTTGAAATGCTGCGATTGGATACAGACGGTCCATCACACATTCGGGATGAATTATCGTCCGGATTCGTCAAGTTAACCCAGGAAACCTTGGCCATGTTCATCGATAAGATTGACCAAATCCGTCCCGAGGGCCTTACGAACATTGAGCGTTCCCTCCATTTCGCCCAAAAACAGCTCCATGCCCATTTGGTGGACCACCCCGACCATCGTGCCGTTCACATCCATTTGAGTGACGGAGACGCGACGTCCGGGGCCAAATCCATCGTCGAGTTGTCGTCCTGCGTGGACCATACCTATAAAAACATCTTCATTGGGTACGGCGAGGATCACGACAGTTTCCTCTTGAATCAACTGGCGGGGGACATTGGCGAATACCGGTTTGTCGACAAGGTGGAACAGTGTGGCATGGTCTGTGGTGAAATTGCGTACCATATCCTGCATCCGGTATATGATCACCCCATTACCATCAAAATGGGGGAAGGGTCCCGGATCTACCACTGGAAAACCAACAAATGGGTGTCTTCCCTCCAAATCCCATTTTTATCGAGCAATTCGACCAAGACGTTTCATATTACCACGTTCGACGATTCGCAGCCGGTGGACGGCGTCTATGCCACCCTTGTCCACGGGAACAACCATGACCACGTACTGGAGACGATTCGTACGCTGCCCATGTTGCTTGACTTACACGACAATTATGTGTCCAACGACCTGACGTTGAATATACTGCGCCAATTGACGCAAGAATTTCTATTCCGCGCGCAAGCCTACGAGTTGAAACGGCGATCACATAAACTGAATAAGTGTGGACATGCCAAACGATGGATGGGTAAGACCGCGACCACGCGATTTAATTTCGAAGATGACCCTTCAAATGGAGATACGTGGGGGACCCAAGCGGCAGATACGAACCCGTCGGTCGCCTACGAGACCCTCATGCTGGAAATGCAGGACCATTTCAATAAACTAAAGGCAACATTGGCGAGCATGACCGACTGTAAAAAAAACACCACCTTTGTCCGTGTCCTCATGGACGACATGTATGTGACCATGAAACATTTAGGCACAAAGAAAAGTTACATGTACTCCAGTTCCCGTCAAACGTCCCAAGGCAATCAGTACGTCTATTCTCCTTCGGGAATCCGCCCCACTGCGACAGATTCTTTAGATGGAGTGGCCGATGGCCCTCTAATCATGGACCCAAATTATCAAATATCGTCCAATCACGAAACATCCTATAGTAATGATACCGTATTGGATTATATGCAAAAAACGCAAAGTTATTAGACATCCAGTAAGTTATGTCACGTATAAAAAAAGATAAAAAACACCTTGTATTATCCTATACAACACATCGAATCATTTGTATAGGATAAGATGCCCTCTAAAAATCAAAAGAAAGCCAAACGCGAAGCTGCGGCGTCGGGGTCCCGTCCGGCTGTCCCTGAAAATTTCAAGAAAATCGTGGTGGATATGTGCGCCGATTTGTCGACGACGTTTCCTGAATATGCGCCTTCGTGGGCCAAATGGTCTGCCCGAGCGCTCGACAACATGGATCCCGTAGAGCATGATCAGGAAATACAGAATCTGTTTGAATATTGCATGACCGTATTTCCGGAACGCTTTTTCGACATTTTGTATAAAAATGAGGAGATTTTTGGCAACGAAAGCGCGACGAATACCGCCTTTTTACCCGGCGTGGAATTTAAAACGCTGTATCATTGTGACGGCGTCAGCGAAAATACGCGCAATGTGATGTGGAACTATTTGCAGTTGATTTTGTTTACGGTGATTGGTAGCGTGCAAGACCGTGCTAAATTCGGGGATTCCGGTCATTTATTTGACGGAATCAACGAAGACGATTTGATGGAAAAGTTGACCGAGACGATGAAAAATATGACCTCGTTTTTCCAGAACATGGACGAAGGAGAAGGGGAAGGGGAAGATCAGGGAGAAGGGGATGCGAAAGCGGAAGCGGATGCGAAAGGGGAAGAGGATGCGAAAGAGGAAGGCGAAGGTCCGTTTGGTGCCGGCAAGATGCCCAAATTTCCCAAATTCCCGGGCATGCCCGACATGGCCAACATACACAACCATCTCAAGCACCTATTTGAAGGCAAAATTGGGCGACTGGCCAAGGAACTCGCCGAGGAAATTACGACGGACTTTACCGACATTTTAGGCGAAGACATCAAAGACATTAAATCCACGAAGGATGTCATGCAGAAATTGCTGAAGAATCCGGCTAAAATCAGCGAATTGATCAAGAAAATCGGCGAGAAATTGAAGAGTAAAATCAATCGCGGGGAAGTGTCGCACGAAGAACTCATGAAAGAAGCCAGTGAACTTTTAGGCAAAATGAAGGACATGGGCGGCGGCATGGATCAGTTCAAGGATCTGTTTAAGAACATGGGTATGCCGATGCCCAAGAATGCCAAGGTCGACATGAACGCGGTGAATCGCATGACCCAACAGCAATCGACCCGCGAACGCCTGAAGAAGCGCATGATGGAGAAGCAGGCGGCTCAGGCGGAAGCCATGTTAAAGGCCGCCACGCTCTTGGCGGAACAGCAGCGTATGCAGCAGCAGACGCAACAACAGAAACAGGCCGAAATTGAGGCCATTTCCAAACAATTGGGGCTCGATCTGGAGGAGGAGGTCCGGGCGGCGCCACCCACGGCGCCCAAGAAAAAGAAGAAGAAGACGTAGAGATCTGGGGGACATGGGGGACATGGGGGACAGAGACATCAATGTCGCCTCTACTATGTATAGTAGTCGCAGTCGTATCATGGCATTTTCCGTTTCCAAATACATCAGTATTCCCGTCTTCGCCTTGAGTTTTATCCTGGGTCTGTTGGCGGTCTATATTACCGGCCAAGGAGAATTGCGCAAGGTCTACGTGTATCCTACACCCGAAAATTTACAAAAATTGCAATACAAGGACAGTACGGATACCTGCTTTGAATTCCAGCAAACCGAAGTGCAGTGTCCGGCCAATACGAGCCACATTACCAAGGTGCCGATCCAGGCCTAATCCACCGTTTTACCTATAACCCTGATTATAGGTAAAAATTGTCAATTGCCAATTACCAAATGCCAACTGCATTATCTATTTCGTACATTGGATAACGTCGGTACGTTCCCCGACATGTCATATTCAAATGTATACGTCAAAAAGGCTTCGGTAAGACTGTCCAAATTGCGTTCAAGGTGGGCCTCGATTTCTTGATCGCTGTGCATGTTGAATAGATTGGATAAATCGTGGGCACGGCTCGCGGTTCCCAGAGAATCTGGCGACCCTAACAAGGGGAACCGATTTGCCAAGGTGTGTATAAGATTTTCTAAATACGCCGTGGTGCTCGGGTTTCCAGAGACGTCTGGCTCCGTACCACCGGATAAAAGTTGTATACGGGTTTCATTCGCGATTCGCCCGGTAGACATGGCGCGATCACGTCGTACCGGTTCCGTCGATCTCAAGGTCCGGGCTCTCTCTTGAACAAAACGCGCATATACGGGGGCTGTTTCGTTCAACACGACATTGCGTCGGCACACTGGGCAGCGCGAATTACGTCGAAACCATTGACGCAAGGGGGCACTTTTGAAAATATGCCCACAGGCGTTTATACGCGTAAGCTGTTCTCCTATACTGAAATCTTCCAGGGTGATTGGACACGTCGTGGCCGAGATATCGGGGGTAAACGCAAATTCTTGGGTATGATCGCGTATTTGTTCTTCGGTCATGATGATGTTGGCCTGTTCATCCTCCGGCGCGGGGGGAAACAACGGGTACAAGTTGTACGAAATAAAGGTTGTGGGACGCGACGGCACCCGTGTCACAACCTGAGGCGTCTCTTGCCGTGGTACCGGAGGAGGAAGATCCGCATGGGTCGGGGCCGGGGTCGGGATATCTCCAGACACTACTGGGGGAGTAATGTATATATCTCGCAACAGTTGCAAGCTGCTTTCCGTGATGCGGTTGTAATCGCGCACATTTTGATGATAATAATACCCGTAATTGTCGTACACATTTTCATTCGACAAAGGCACCATATTGATATTGGCAGAGTGTCGAAGTATGGACGCCGTCGTCACATGATATTCAATCATACTTTGATGATAGGTCATCATGAGTGACGAAACTTCGGTGGCTAAATGACGCGGCTCTCTATTACGATCCGGACGTTGCATCTCGCGGGTTGGTCGCTAGTAATATATATGATCGATATTTTTTCATATTGATACCCTACGCCAAACCCTACCCCATTTTTCATACATCCTATACATCCATCATTGCATAGTCACATCATGGGTTGCGATGTTTTTTACGTGTACTGCGACTGGGTACCGTGGGTCCCGAGGATCCCCCGCGAATGTCCGCCATGACAAAGACCGGTTTACATTCCCCCTCTAAATTTTTGACAATGTTTTTATTGCGAGGGTCCTTGGAAATTTCGTAGATGATGCGTCGTATATGATTGTAAATAACACCTTTGATCTCCGGATCTTGGATGATCAAGTTGTTCATCGATTCCAAGACGATTTCGGCAATGGCCGGCGACGCATTGTCGAGCAGTCTGGCCATGCCCAACGCCGCGCATTTTTTAATTTGATTCGACGAATTTTGTATGGTACCCAATAATTCGGCCTGGGTCGGTTGAGGAGTTTCTTCGGTATCCAATACTTTGGCCACTTGGTTGGCAATGGCAATACCTTTGTCGAACCCTTCTTTGACTTGTCCCGAAATATTTTGGGTATTATTGGCCGGAGCCGGGGCACCCGCTCTCCGTTCAGCCGCGGCCATGACGCCCTCTTCAAGATTACGACTTACTTGACGTCTTTGACCCGGTACCACGGCGGCGGTTCCTACCGCTGCATTGGTTCTTCCCGGCGATGCTCTCATTCCACGTATTCCGCGCATTTATAATATAGAACAGCTCTTTTATATTATAGTAAGATTATAGTAAGTTAAGTCGAAACCCCGGCAAGGTTTGTATCATTTACGTTGGGTTTTACGGTGATGACGTCTACGGTTCGCATGCGTCTGTCGCTTCTTTCCACCTACCGCACGAAAGGGCGGGGGGCCGTTGAAAGGGATACGTGCACCAGGTGGTGGTGGTGCACGAGGAAAAGAAGAAGCATCGAATGACCCGGGTTCTGCTAAAGAATTGGGCAGGCTTTCTGGTCCAACTGATCCGGCGCTTGAGCCTGACGAGGACGGGAGGGAAAAGGGAGGAGAAAAACTCGCCCCGCCAGCATCCACGTTGGGAACATCGCTGCATTTACCGAGAAGATTGCTTTTAATGTCTATAATAATCTGCTTGTCGGGTATCCTAAGGATACTATGACTCATGGACCGTTTCAACAGTTTCTTGATATCCTTTTCGACCCGTTTTTTCGCCGTGACAGACTTGATGGCGGTTTGATATACCGGGGACAAGGTGTCAACAAACGTCGTCGAGCCGTTGGAAAAGATATTGGCAATGCCCTGACACATACACTTCTTGACATCGCGATACACATAGTTGAAAAACGATTCAAACGACGGCCGTTTTTCCACGTCTTGGCCTGTCCAATCGTACAACGATTCACCTTGGGGATCCGCCCGTTTATACTGTTCAACCATGTCGGCCATACGGTTGACCGCATTTAAATTCACGCCCTTCGCGCCTCTACCATTCACGGGGGCATTTTGAGGGGCATTTCGCGGAGCTTGGGGTCCAGGTCCGGGTGGGGGTGGAGGAACTTGGGCCATATTATTATTCTAATAAAATCAAAATCTATTTAGAATAATGCTAGATATTATTTGTTTCGCGCTCTTTCACTAGCCGCGTAAATGCGGCCAGAGGATTTCTCGACGCAGTTTCGCGGTAAGGCAAATTATACGAATTACCTTGTGTATACCGTTGACTGGGATCGACGGCGTCCGTCGGCTGTCGCGCGCATTTGCCGCTCAAATATCGAATAAAATATTCCTTGGTCTGGGGATCATTGAACATACTGTCAATCATGTTTTTGGTTAAATTCCGTAATTTCGACTGAATGACCGGATCGTTGTTGATGGTTAAATACGCCATGTCGGTGGCAACTTCCAACAAACGCGGTGAACGGTCCGTAAACATGCGTTGAACGATTTTACAGATGTGCTCTTGGACCCGTTCGGGTACGGAAGCCTTGGGCTTTTTCAAATCGGTGAATATACTCTTGGTCGCATCGGCAAACCCAAAAATATTGTCGATTGCAATTTGAGTCGTGGTTGAAGCGACCGCCGGATTCGGGGGTGCGCCTCCCCTTTGGCTGCGTTTACTGCGTTTACTACGGGTACGGCGACTGGACATTCCTTGGCCACCCACCCTACTTTGAATCCTCTCTGGCTGCCGTTGTTCACGGACAAACGGTATTTCGTCACGTTCGGGGGGCGACTCCACCCCGGAAAGAAACGACGATTCTTCCGCGCGCTCGGGGGCAGCCTCTTTCGAATCTTCGGGTTTAGGTTTAGGTTTGCTCTGCTCTGGTGCCGACGATCTAGACGAAAAACTGTCGATGGAACCCGCAGGACCTGCGGGACCTGCGGGACCGAAGGATCCGGGTCCACGGTCTGCGCCCCCCGTTTCCGGTATCGCATCAAACGGACTCCGGCGCGCATTGGCCACCGGAATGTATTTGTTCTCAATACGGTTGGGAGCAAAACAATTCCCCCGCAAGAGACGAACGATCTCGTCCTTCATGACCGGATCGCCTAAAAATACATTGTAGATCATTCGCCGAATTCCCGGTTCGAGAATCGTCCGTATCGTATTGGCATTCGTAACCGTACGGATCAAATTACGATTCACAATTTCGATCAAGGGAAGCCGATAAGAGACAAACATCGTATTGATGAGGTTGCACAATTCGTCCTTGATCCGTTTAGCTTCGCTGAGAAAGGCCGCCGTATTCTTGGCATTGATTGTATCACTGCGGTGCAATTGTTTCATCGCGACATTGTAAAATTTATTGTACGTTTCGTTCACTTCTGCGGCGGCTTTGAGGTATTGTTCGGCCGTTTCGGCAGGATGCGAAGCCACTTCTGCGGCGTACTGCATTGCCATCACACCCGCGACTGGAGCTGCCATGGCGATTGTTTACTATGTTATACTAATACTACTATAACGGGTATATTTTTTTGCACCTTTGCCGATTTACACCGATGAACATTTGAATTGTGCAAAGGTGTAGCGTAATATAAACAGTAAAAAATTGATTATATTGTCATATATTACGATTATTTGTATTTATCTGGTTACATGAGTTTAGAAATCAAATTAATCATTCGTAGAAGCAAGCATCATGCGAAGAGACATCGATTCATTGGGTACGAAACTCCAAACATCAAGATGGATCCTGCCACCGTGAGTAGCAGCCATACGAAAGTCAGCAGCAGCCATACAAAAGATGACGTCCCCTTGCCGTCTTTTAACGAAGACCTTGTATCTCCACGTTTAGAGCCCGGCAACAGCTTCATGTCGACCAAAAAGACCAAGAAAAATCAGCGCATCATTTCGTTGACCGAAAAAAACAAATTGTGGGAAATTTTCGACCAAGACCATGAGATGCAAGATACCATTGAAAAGGCCGACGTGTCCACCGTAGACGAAACCGCGCCAGATCCACTTCCCAATGAAGACAAGGACAAGATGTTTCATGTACAAACCCATCATCGGTGCAACGCATGTTCAAGTGTACTGATGATTATGGAGGACGGGTTTCCCACCTGTGTTAATCCGGCGTGCTGCATCATATACAAGGATATTTTGGATTATTCGCCGGAATGGCGTTTCTACGGGGCCAACGACAAGAACATGGTGGATCCTACCCGGTGCGGAAACCCGATTAATCCGTTGTTGGTCGAATCGTCTTTTGGATGCAAGATTTTAGGCGATAGTCGTTCGTCCTACGAAATGAAGAAAATACGGAAATGGACGGAATGGCAGTCGACGCCGCACCGTGAGAAATCGCTATATGAAGAATTTCAGTTTATTACGGTGATGGCTCAAAATGCGGGCATCCCCAAAATCTTCATTGATTATGCGATGGTGATTCATAAGGACATTAGCGAACAAAAGATGTTTCGCGGGATGAACCGGGACGGCATCAAGGCCGCGTCGATTTATATTTCGTGTCGGTTGAATCAGTGTCCACGTACGGCACACGAAATCGCGGAGATATTCAAACTGGACAAACAAAGTACGACGTACGGATGTTCGATGGCGGTCAACATTTTCAACAACATTGAACGGAACATGGATCCTTCGCAGAAGACCGAGTTGGGTACGACGACTCCCAGTGCTTTCATTGAACGCTATTGTAGTCGTCTTAATATCAACAACGAATTGGCCATTTTAGCCAAATTCATTGCCAAAAAGGTTGAAAACAACAGTATTGTATGTGACAACACACCGCAGTCTTCGGCTGCGGGCATCGTGTATTTTGTCTCACAGATTTGCCATTTGAACATTAATAAAGTGGATATTAAGACGATATGTGGCGTGAGTGAAGTGACGATCAACAAATGTTACAAGAAATTGGACGCCGTCCGGCATCAATTGGTGCCCAAGGCGATTTTAAATAAATACGGCATGTAATATGCAAGGGGGTCATATGAAATGGTGACGTTATATCGGGCTAATTTTTTTCTTTGGCTATTACATTATATTTATTATAAATGGATCCTGTACCCACTACTTTTGTCGAGTACGACTCTGCTGCTGCTGCTCATGAACCCGAGACAATTACGATCGATATTCAACCACTCACCATTGATGAACATTTAATCATGGAAATCGCTAAAGAGGAGGAGGAGGTCGCCGCCGAAGAAGAAGAAGAGGAGGTCGCCGCCGAAGAAGAGGAACCGAAGGAAATCGCTAAAGAAGAACCGATGGAGGCCGCCGTTGAAGAGGAACCGGAGGAGGAGGAGGAGGAGAAAGACCAAGAAATCGCTAAAGAAGAACCGATGGAAGAAGAACCGGAGGAAATCGCTAAAGAAGAGGAGGAGGTCGCCGCCGAAGAGGAACCGATGGAAGAAGAGGAGGAGGTCGCCGCCGAAGAGGAACCGATGGAAGAAGAACCGGAGGAGGTCGCCGCCGAAGAAGAGGAGGAGGTTACTAAATTCTCAGACCCCCCGGAAATTTCAAATTTAGAAACTCCGGAAACTCCGGAAGAATCCCCTAAATTCTCAGACCCCCCGGAAATTTCAAATTTAGAAAGTCCAGAAACTCCGGAAATCGAACCGGAAGGTACAGAATCCCCTAAAGAAACGCCCCCCCAAGATTTCTCTCCCCCCCAAGATTTCCCCAGTATTGTGTTTATTGTTCCCTATAGAGACCGCAAACAGCAGCAAGAGTTATTTGACGAGAAAATGCGCAACGAAATTCTGGTGGATTATCCCCCCCATTCCTACGAAATTTTCTATGTGCATCAAGTGGATTTACGTCCGTTCAACCGCGGGGCCATGAAGAACATTGGCTTTCTCACGGTCAAGCATCGGTACCCCAATGACTATCAAAACATCACGCTGGTCTTCAATGACGTGGATACCTTCCCGGTCTCCAAAGACATCATTCCCAGTTTCCAAACTGAACCCAATACGGTGAAACATTTCTATGGGTATACCCACGCATTGGGTGGTATTTTTTCCATCAACGCCCGCGATTTTGAACGGGTAAATGGGTTCCCGAATTATTGGTCTTGGGGGTACGAAGACAACATGATGAATCAACGCGTACAGAATGCCGGGATGCTCATTGATCGCAGCGTATTTTTCCCCATCAATGATACAAATCATATACAACAGAACAAGCAGAACCCGATGCGTACCATCAATCGGGCCGAGTTTGACCGTTACTCACGCAAAGTCAACGAGGGCATCCAAAGTCTCCGGCATTTAAAATGCAACTTGGAAGAAGATACGGGGTTTGTGAACGTATACCATTTTATTACGCCATACGTTCATGATCCGGCCCAAGACGCCAATTTCGACACGTCGAAAAGCAACACACCCTTTATGGTGGGTTACTCTACCAAGAGACGCACTTCGATGAACATGCTCCTCTAATTTATTTATGTTGTTTGGAAGTACGACGATGCGACGCTCGCGATGAGCGTCTGCCTCCACTGAGGGTCTTTGATTTTTTGGCGACCGACCGCCGCGACTCGTTGAGTTTTTCGATGCGTTGGATGAATTCTGGATCGCGCTGTAAATGTCTCAACATACGTTCACTGGTTGGTTGGTCAGCCGTTTGTATGGACTTCATATTGAAATGACGCTCCAGGCCATTCTCACGGATGTATTTTTCCAATTGGATCGAGGCGTGCGGACGTGTACTCATTTTCCCGATAAGCTATATGAAATATTTTGATAAAAATACCTATCCACCGTGTCCGTTTTGATGTTGATGTATTTTCATCAATATCAAAAAAATCGGTCGTTTTTTCTATAATTTACGGGACGCCGCCTTAAGAAAATTTGATCCGGAGGAGACTTGATCCGGATGCATGCGGTACCACAGTAAAATGTCGGGCAAATTCACAATACGGTGGTATCTGGCCAATACCCGCTGCACCAGATCCACGTCTTCGGGTACATCGTCTTGCCCGGATAGATCAGTAGCGGCGTAATAACCGCCCACATCCATGATCGCCTCACGGTCCATCATCCACGTGGGATGATTCGTCACCCACGACTGGCGCGGTTGGGCCAAATACTCGTCCCAGGTGATCGACGGATGCACCACGTCACGAACCACGCGACGGGTCTTCAGGTCCGGTTCGTCCTCGCTATGTTCAAATACACGTATCCCCGCCCCGCAAATCGCGACCGGTTGCCCCGCGGCCATCATGGACATCATATACTCGAATTGGGTGAGTAACCGATGGGGCACCATGATGTCGTCGCTGTCCATGCGGGCCACCAACGCATGCGAGCACCGTTTCATGCCCAACCGTAAAGCATCGGCCACGCCCATGTTGGTACCCAACGGTACATATTTCACCTGTATGAACCGGGTGCGCCGTTCAAACCGCGCCAATTCTTCTTGAAGAATGCGCGCATCATACTCGTCACTGCCGTCGTCGACCCATACCAATTCCATCCCGAAAATGCGGTTGGGATCCGCCGATTGGTGCTGATCCCGAATCGAATTCAAACAGTCGCGCAAAAAGGCGCGCGGCGTATTGTAACTGGGAATCAAGACGGAAATCCACCGATCCGGAGGCAACAGATCCCGGGGGACGGCGAGGTCGTTCAGTTCTTCGTAATTGTTGTAGGTGGACCCCCAGGCTTGGTACGCATACACTTTCTTATATCCGCGGTATTTGATCCCGGTGAAATGGTGGGGCAAGAACATGTAACTGGGAAAAATACAGACATCGGGATAATTCCCCGTGTTCAATTGCCGCGTAAGCAGGCCCGGACCCAACACGTACCACACTTGGTATCCTTCCATCGATGCCCAATATCCCGGCAGTTTGATCGTGTCGATGATGGCCCGTATGAGCGGGTGACCCGCCACCGTCCCCATGTTCCCGTTGGCGATGAGTCCCTCGCGCATGTTCTCATTCTCGTAGGTGGCCCAACACGGTTTCGTCAAAAACAGGTCGGGGTCCAACGGTTCCAGGCAATACGAATCGGCGTCCAGAAAAATACCGCCGAATTGGTACAATATTTCCCAGCGAATGATGTCGGCCTTCCCGTGCAGCGCATCCACGTCATTGATAATGTCCAAACATTCCAGTTCGATCCCGCGGCGAACCAATTCCTCCTCATTCCATAAAATATACTCATAATCGGGGTGTTTTTCTTTCCAGGACGCCATCATCTTGGTGGGAGGTGGACGCGGGCCAATCCAAAGTTGATGGATAATCTTCGGTATAACATGGATATGTGATGATAGTGACATGACGCTACCAATAATAGGGACGATACGTTTAAGCCGTTTCAACACTGAAACTTGAACGTGATGCCCACATTGGTTTCCGTCTCCCATATCCCGGAGATTTTAATGATGAGGCTGTTGATATTGGATTCCGCGCGCTCCATGATCTCTTGGTGATTGGAAACTCGCTGCTCGGGGGGCACCGTATCGTCCATTTTCAACGTGGGAACCTTGTGAATCACCTTGATGTTGCCGCTTTTCAATTGATTGCGCAACGAATAGACATTGATCTTGTTGATTTGAAAGTATTCCTTGTAATACTCTATGATTTCGTGTTCAATGCGGTTCAATTCTTTAATCAAGTAAATATTATGGGGGTTCATCAGTGAAAATGTAAAGGGGGTTTTCTTGGTCAAGATGATGGTATCCACCTGGTCGTCTTCGGGAACGACGGTCTCGCGATGACTGACCATGTGGGCAGGGACCAACGGCTCCAACGGACAATACAAATAAATCCCGTTCAAGGATACCACCGAATCGCTGTATATGATTTTGGTAAAATTGCCTTCAATGATCATGTTCTTTTTAGTGTCCAAAAAACAAATGTTTTGGGTTTGAAAAATCGAAACATCACATAACAAATTCATTTGTAAGAGAAATAATGACGATAAGAATAATCACGATAAGAATAAAATGAATCCAATCAATAATATTGACAAGTGGACGACAATCAATCAAGTTGATGTATATCCAAGGCAAAATTCTATATGGATATATGTTATAATATTCAATCTTAGTATTAGATGGGAGAACGAACATCGAGTACCAGTCATAATTTAACCACATTTTCTTCTGCCGTCGGGGCAGAAATGCCCAACACCTTTTCTTGGAAGGGCAAGACCTTTCATCAAATCATTTCGGCCATTCAAATGAACGCGTCGTCCCTCGACATCAGTGCCAATAACTATGTCAATATGGGTAACAACGTCTTTTTACCGCAGCCGCTCAAAATTTACCGCAAAGAAATTGTGAGTGTCCCGTTGTTGAACCCGACGGTCCAACGTACGCCCGTGTCCATCGACGAAATGAACCGTCCGGGCGGTTCCATCGTCATTCAGCAATACAAACAGCCACATGCGACGGGTTTAGATCATTTGGTGATCGATGCCAAAGAAATGGGCGAAACCAACAATTCCATGGATCACCCCGGCACATGCCTGTCCTTCACGACGGGCGGGGTCTGTTTAGATCCCGAAACGAACGCGCGGCGTCGGGTGCGCAGCAGCGGGCGCATGAAACCCAATTACAATTCCACGTCGCAACAGTATTTGACCACGCGCAACCGGACGTTCCAACAAAATCAGTTCCAATACCTGCATTCGGGCAATTCGACCGCGGTACCGGGAACCGCCGGATCCGGCCACAATGTCTACGCATCGCAGGGCTCGGCATCTTCCTGGGCCATATACGATTCTTCGGGGACGTTGTCGTCGTGCAGCCACACGAAACCGGCGTTTACCCCGGTCTACTACAAGCCGAATAACCCGACGTTTGCCCAGCAGGGGGCCGTGGACGCCGGGTCGTACCTGGTACGCAAGAAGTTTGACACCATCACGAACAATGTGGCCGTGTACCGCCGGGCGTACGGGAATTCCGTGGCCAACGCCATGGGCTACGGCATCGCCGATTCGGTCTATACTTACAAGGACAAGATCGGCTACCCGTTGAAAAAGACGCCGGTCATTAAACTGTATCCCAATGGGAAAGTCACATCGAATTGCTGCGTGAATACGACGATTGATCCCCGCATGCCGGCATGAAAATTGATTGTATAGGACGGGATGAAGCAAAACCTATAAGAATTTTCACATACCATCAACATCATGTCAGTTACCCACGATGCGCCAGAATCAAGACCCCGTACGCACAGTCTGGATTCCCTATCCACGTTATCACATGATGACGTGGATAAATATACCATTGCACACACGGTCTCCACCGGACCCGAAGCCTGCAATGCGATAACTTGTTCGATTTGTTATATGCCGCTGAACATTACGGCAAATTATTCGGCCACCCCGTGTGGTCACGTGTCCTGCTTTACGTGTATTGCCAAATGGATGGCGATGGGTAAAACGTCGTGTCCGTCCTGCCGAACCCCCCTATTTGATCCTCCCCCGGTAAATCATGCGCTCCATTTCAACATGCATACCGGCGCCAACCTCTATCCGCCTCTCATGAACGAGACGGACGAAAATATCAATTATATAGACAATGAACGAGAGAATCTGGATCTGCGTTCGTTTGTCAACGATGAAGCCGATAACTACGCGTGGCCCATTGTCGAAAACACCTTTCGTACCATGATGGACGAAATGAGTGATAGCGATTCCACCGTGTTTCCTCATCTTCATCTGGATGCTTCCAATCCTTCCAATGTGTTGCGTTTGTTTGCGGACAGTCCCAGTCCCATCGTAGAAGATCAAACCGAATCCCAATCCAGACTATTGACCATGCGATCCATCATATCGTCATTCATTGACGGGTTTGTCTCTTCTACGGCATCGGGGTCCGTCGATGTGACACAGACTTGCACCGTTTTCCCCCATAATTTGTTACATGCCCATGACCATATCACTTACGTCGAATCGCCCCAGGGTACGGGCGAAACCTACGAACAGTGGATGTTTGCCCTGGAAGACATCAACGTGCTGAAATTGCCCTCCCCCCCAATCCACCCGTGAATATGTGAGTCAAATCAAGTCAAAACAGGTTGTATAGTTGGGTATTTTTTTTCCAATAGATGACATTCATTGAAGCTGCAATCGTACATCTGTACCCCTTCCTAGGAGAGATCCCAGCATGTAGTACCGCAGCAACATCAACGACTGAAACCCCACGTCGTGCATCGCCCCCCCAGGTTGAATGTATAAGACGAAGACCGACGCGATGCTGACATAGGCCACGTCCATGGCATACATGGGATCGGCCAGGTGGTAAACAACAATCGACGTATCTACGAGAAATGGGTACGACTGGTACATCACGGCATTGTCCACACCATATAACAGCGCATAATTCACTATTTTACCACAAGTGTGGATATAATACCAGGTAGACATCCCGTGGCAGGCCATACTGCATATATGGATGATGGCACTCAGTTGCATCAACCGCCATGTATAGTGCGATTCGTGGTCAAGCGGTGATGTCATGAGACACGATACCAGGGTTCCGTAGGAATACAGGTGAAACCCGACTTGACGTAATACATACGACACGATCAACATGGGCGGCGGGGTCTCCTCGGGTAGTTGCCACGTGTTCATCCAATAGTCCGCCTGGAGACTGTGGTATAGGTGGGCAGTTCCCATGTAGAAATAATTGCCCAGCAACGCGTAGATGCGCGTGGCATCTACGTGAGCATAATTCCACCACTGCAGCTGGTTGATAAATGTCCATATGGACCACGGCCAGGTGGACCAACGGTGGTTCACATGGAGCCAACGGGTGTAGCTGACATTTTTTCGGCCCCACCAGGGATAACAGGCCATTTTAAGGATGAGGCAGGCCCAGTACATGTTCAGTACAAACATGCCGTGCACGCTCGCGTAGATAATGACGCTGTTCACCCACGATTGTTCGGTATAGGACGCGATAATCGCATACTGTTCGGGGGAACGGATCACGCCGTAATAATATTTATAGATGCGGTAATATAAAAAGGTTGCGGCGAATACCAGATCGTTCAGGGTCGCCAATGCGGGAAATCGGCGACCCCGCACGAGACCGTCGTCCTTCAACAAAAACTTGATCACATAAAACACCGTGGAATATTCGGTTTCGTAGAGGGCCAATATGATACGCCGATCGTGTTCATGGGGGACCCGATAGAAGTATTTGAAGGCAATGATGAGGATGCCCAGGGCATGATGAAGTCGAATGTCCGGTTTGGCCAGGAAGAAATCCGTGACGAAATGGGCCAAGACGACCGGCACACATTGGTTGAGATACGCCGGATCCTTCTGCCCGGGAATCGCATAATGATATTGATACACATGGTAGGCCACGATCGAACATACCAGGAGGTTGGCCATATTTTGCCATCGTTCCACGGTAGAAGGCATGTTGCGATATCAATTAGTAAATATATCAACCAAGGGTTTATATATTTTTACATGAGGACATGATATATGACCACATTAAAACGTGATCTCGTCGGTGAGGGCGCGCCGTATGATGCGCACGGTCCGGGCCCGGAGCTTCCCCGTTTTCAGCCACGGCAGCACAAACCCCACGAAGCACGAGTCGATCATGTAGATTTCGTCGGCGTGTTGGATGACGTCGACATAGTCCGCCAAATTTTTCTGCACAAAATGTTCACATAGTTCAAACTGGATGTAATGGGGGGTGTTGGCGTAGAGGTTCTCGTCGTTGCAAATCAGTAGCACGCTCTCGTCGTCGAGGTAGGTCCGCTTCAATCGGTCAATGTTCAAACGGTTGCCGTTACTTGCGTGGGTTTGCAAGAAAATAAGGCGGTATTGGGAGACTTTGTCGCGCAGTTGCGCCGACGCCGCGCTCTTCTGCACATGGAAATAGTCGAAAAATACGCGATAATCCAGGCGCGCGTCGTGGTAAAATTGGCGAATAAAGGCGTAATTGTGCTCGTCCAAGGTGTCGTGACTAAACGTGTAATGTTTCGAGGTTTCCTCGTAGGTGTGGAGTAAAAACGCGGGATTCGTTATTTTTTCGGGGATGGTACTGCGCTGATACCCGCAGACAAACACGTCATTGTTCTCGGTATATTTGTCGCTTAATATCTCCTGACAGTGGGCATATTCGCGCGTATGGTCAATGGGCACGCACACAATGCGCGGTTCGTCGGCCAGGAGGGCACGCAAAATATCGATGAAGAAATCTTTGCACATGAAATAGACGGTATCGTAAAACTTGGTCAAATACCGTAGGGCCCCGATGGAATACAGATTGTCGCCCAGGCCATTGTGAGAGAGAAAATAGGCGGTCTTGGGGGGGAGAGGGGTCTCTACGGTGGCCGGGGCCGGGTCCTCCCCCTGATAGGACTCGTAACTTTTCACTTCGACCACGGCCGACCCGTAGGCCTGATTGATCGCGTATTTGATTTCGGCGCGTTGATCGTTCACCTTGTACACCGATCTGGCCAATTCGATGAATTCTTGGTCGAATTCATGGTGGCGTTCCTTGATACGGATACGGTCTTCAATGTCCCACAGCTGTTCGTTCACGGCCAATATTTTCTCGAACCATTCGTTCGATACGCCTGCCTGCACCAAATTGTCAACCTCGGCCAATTCGCCCCGTTCCCGTTCAACATGGGCCAATTTGGCCGTGTCCGTGATACGGCGGCGTTTAATGTCTAAAATACTCCATTTGTCGTACCATTCTCCCAGCGAAATGGGGGCATAAATCAACCTGGACATTGCTATATGACTTTTTCCTATTGCGAAATGTTTATACCGATTCACGCGAGATCGTCGGCGTACATATACACCATATACGAATACACATACACATACTGAGCCACGACCACAACCACAAACACGGCAAGGATGGCGGTCATGTATTGCAATTTTGTCATACGGGGTGGATAGGCAATTGGCCAACCTGCACGTTGGTATTCTTGAAGGGTATCTTCTTGGTCATTGCCATGTGATTTCCTGATGTGTAATTTCAGTCCGCGCATGGTCGAATACCCCTTTTGACAGATATCACATATATATGGTAAGGAGGGGAGGGGAGGTGGAGGTGGAGGTGGACGAGCACACGGCGGGGGCGATTTCAAACATTCCACGTCGGGCGACGAGCGTAAAATGTGTTTGAGGGTCATAAGATGACGCTCGTAATCGCCCTTGATCTTGGTCGCGTAGTTACAAAGATCGCATTTGTAGGGTACTGGGGGGTGGATCACCACCTGATTTTCCGTAGGGTTTTCGCTAAAATGATTCATATAGGATCGGTTTGTTCTCTCTATAGAACTAATCGATGAAAAATGGACGCCGCCTCGTCCTAATCGTCGTTGCCAAAATCGTCGGCATCTTCTCCGGAACGGAATGCGCCGTCGTCGTCGTCGTAATCGTAGCCGTTCATATAGTCTTCGTCCAGGCGATCAATGTTGTTTTCTTCGTAATTGGCGTCGTCTTCGGCAATGTCGAGGGGGTCTTCGTAGACCAAATCGGGGCCGTCGTCGGGTTCCCCCGCATCGATGCGTAAATTCATTTCCAGTATCTCCTGTTCAAAACGCTTTTTGTCGTAATTGACCAAGCCATTTTGTATGTTGACATTCCAGCGGCCGTGCTTCCACATCTTTTCTAAGAACATGAACCGGCGGTCCTTCTTGGACGCATTCTCAAATCCGGCCATGATCTTTTGTTTCTCGCGGTCTTTCGCTAAATTCACCTTTTTCATGATGGCCGTGTAGGACTGGTCGATCTGGGCCTTGTCCCCCTGCACCGTCTTCAAAAAGGCGGCGATGAGCGAAGCCACCATTTTCTTGAGCGGGTCGGCGGCCGACGCCGACGCCGACGCTTTTCCGGTAAAGACGGCGTTGCACCCCTTGATGTACTGATCCAAGACGGAATACCAGATGTATTCCATCAAGAGCGTCAACGTGTCAGTGTCCAAGAGACGGAACCAGGTTTGGTGGCCCCGGCGAATCGGCATCTGCACGGGGACCATTTGTACCAGGAGCACGGCGTCGATCAGTTTACCTTGGACGTCTTGGAGAAGTTCCAAGAATTTAGGCATGTCGCTCTCGGTGAATTTGGCGTACAATTCGTAATAGTTTTGCAACAACTGGCCCAGGATTTTTTCGTGGGACGGCGCAAAATGCCAATGTTTCGGTATCTTGATTTCCTTGGAAAATTGGCGGTTGCGTATTTTTTCGGGCAGCACCTTGACCATGAATACGACGGAATTTTTGATGAATTGTGAGACCTCGTAGACTTGTTCTCCCAGGTAGGAGGGGGGCGTGGGGACGGAAACTGTGGCAGAAGTCGTCTTGCCATCCTCCGGGGGCGGGGCATCGAGGGACCATTTCGCAATATGTTCCAAGGTATGTTTGGCACGTTCTTGTTCACTCAACGACAATTTGCCGTATCGGCGCAAAAACTCGACGATGCGCAGACGCATCGCGTCGTTCAGGGGTGCCAAGGTATTTTTCAAGGCATTGAGGGCCCGGTGCATCTCGCCCGGCTCATCCGTGCGTTCCAAGAGCATGACCTGGGGATCGTATTTGACCAAGACCTGAAGCAAAGGAGCCCGTAGAGGATCTATGACCGGCGACACAGCCACGTTGTTGGCCAAAAAATCGGTGAGGACGCGGACCGCGTTGGGCGGCATCACATTGAGGGCCGGGGTCACCCGGTTCTCCATGTTGACCCGGCGTATCAAGTTTTCAAAATCGCTCAAATGGTAGTGTTTGCCCAGCTGTTTGAGGTCTTGGATCTTCTCCATCAGGGTCCCGCGCCGCCGGTATTTTTCTTCCGCCGGTTTCGCCGGACAAATTGCGCGCAAATATTCCGGAATGTCCGCGTCGATGCGGTCAAAATTGCCATAATGAATAAACGCACTGTACACAATCTCTTCCAGGTTCCCTTGGACCATGGTCCAAGACGGCGGACGCGTCGGTTCCATGTTGACCATGGTCGCGGCCTTGGCATAGACGTTGTAGTGATTCAGGCGCTCCTCATAGTACCGGATTTGTTCCAAGAAGGATTGGATGACGGGCCTTTCTTGAATGAAATACGCCAGGGTATCGAACCCCTGCGAATGTTCATTGCAACAGGCGTTTTGCACAAAAGGAATGCCCAACGTCGTCTTGAGTATGGCATCTTTCTCTTCCACCACCCGGTGGATGCTCTCAATGACGCCGTAGCCCAGATGAATGATCTTGGACGCCAAACGCACCCGGTTGTCTTGGGCCGAGGCGAGCGGCACCCATTCCGGACGTTCGCGGGGCAACCGGATCGCGACGTCCATGTCGACGAGGGGCGGCGGCAGTCGGGTCAGCCAACGGTCCATGTGGTGGGACGCCGGAATCACATAGTCTTCAGGATGGGCCAGGCGGTGTTCGCGTTTTTTCGCGTACAATTCGTAGACGTCCTTGCGCATGTCGACAATTTCCACGATTTTTTCGCGGATTTTTTGCAAAATCAGCTCGCGTTTGATGTTTTGTATGGTGTTCCACGGCGCGACGGAGCTCTTGACCAGATTGAGAATGCACGTCATATACTGAATACCACTCTGGTCCTCCGTGGAAAGGTCCAGGGGATACCCCGAAAACGATTTGACGCAGCCCGGCACCGTTTTCTTGGTCGGTATCTCCGGAATGGCGGTTTGCATCCCCACGAGAAACATGGCCGTCGTGATGATCAGCACATATTGATGGTAATATTTCTTGTATTGGACGGGAATCTGCGCGGGATCCATTTTTTTCGCGTATTGTTTGGCAAAATCTTCCTTGGACAACAGGGTTTGATCCATCAATTCCAGCGAAATGCGCATCACCGTGTCCTTGAGGCCGCTGGTTTCGTATTCTTTGGCGGAGAGATCCAGCACCCGACAAAATGTGAAAAAAATGTTTTTCACCATGCGCTGGTTCTCGTTCTCGGCCAGGGGATTCAACGTGTTGAGATTTTGGGAAGTGAAGGCGTCAAAGGCATCTACGCCATCTCCCGACAGCATCCCCTCTTCGTCCTCTTCTGCCTCGATTTCCAGGACCGCGTCGTTTTTGATTTTGAACCCGTGTTCGTCGTACAATTCCTCACGTACCCATTCAATCTTGGAAATCACATACCCACTGTGTTTGTCCACAATCGCATCCCCGTCGTCGCTCATCATTTGAAACGCCTTCATTTTCTCCAATTTCGCTTGGTAGCCTTCTTCGCCCTTGGTCGTGTATTCCGTGGCCAAATCGTACAGAAACGCGGGCAACAATTTGGTGTTGGTTTGGGTGCAATAGAGCCAATGCGGGTCTTCGCTCATTTCCTCGATCATGGGCCGGCGCACGTACCCCGAATTCACCAGACGCACCAGATCGTACTGTTTCTTGGGAAAATTCTCTTGACCCAGGATGTCGTCACGCAGTTTGATATAGGGAGACGCCGTGGGGGCAGCATGTTGTCCCTCCACGTACAATTTGCCCAGGTGGTAGGCGTAAAAGTCATTCTTCTTTATCAGGACCTCTACCAGCCGTTTTTTAGCGGCCAATCGGTGCGAATAGTCCACGATGAGGTCGCTCATTTCCTTCTCCAATTCTTTCTGGGATATTTCGAGCCGCTGCTTCATTTCTTCGAGGGCGTACGTTTGACGCATGGTGTTCAACTGGTTCTCCGCGGATTCAAAGGGGTCGCACGTGTCCGTCTGTTGGTTTTTGACGCATCCGGGGCTCGCCTGACACAACATGCGGTTGTGGTTCATCTTTTTGTTGGGGAACGCGGCCTGGGTCAAATAGGCCATGTCGGCAAAGTATTCCTCGCGGGCCTCGGGGTCTTTGACCCACGTCTGTTTCATGCGTTTATAGAAATAGCGGTCGGGGTAGTCCTCTTTCTCCTCGCCCACGCTACCGCCGGACGGCGTTGCCGTCGACAATTCCAAAATCGCGTATTCGCCGTCGTTGACGCGCTTTTTCTTGATGACGAGCGTTTCGGCCAATTCCTCGGCCTGTTCGGGGGGGCAGGCGTGGCGTTTGATCAAGTTCTGCGCCAAAAGTTCCAAGAAATCCTGCATGGGTTGGCTTTCGAGTTCCGCCTGCTGCGCCAGCAAGGGCATGTCCTTTTTGTAGGCATCCAATAGGTGATACGGCGTGGTGTCGAATTCCTTGTCGTAGAAGACGTCGTCGTGGTGGTCGTCCTTTTGCAGCGCCTCCAAGGACGTGTACCGCTTCGTCAAGAACCGGCGTTGGCAGTCGGTCTTGGACGATTTCGCGCGTATTTTTTCCACGTCGCCTTGGTCTTCGTAGGATTCCAGCGCCGCCTGGATCATGGATTCCGGAATGATGTTGGTGAGCATGGCATCGCGTACCAATATTGAGAAGAGTGCGCCGTAGTCTTGCCTATAAATGGATTGGACCGTTTCGGCCGTCGAAATCCCGTGGGCGTCGGGCACGCCGCCCTGGATCCGGTTGCCCTGAATCTGGTAGGTGTCGGCAAAAATGGCGTAGAGGCTGCCCTTTTCCAGGATTTGCTTGACCAGATTGCGTTCGGCGCTCGTGGCGTCGTACCCAATCATCTTGTTCATCTGCAGGTAGGTGTCCTCCAAGCGCCGGTACTGGTCCTTCTTCTCATAAAACGCTTTGCGGTATTCTTGGATGCGTTTGCCGATGAAATACCGTATCCGGTTGAATTGAGTATAGGTCAACGAATCGCGGTAGACCAGGTGGGGTTCCATCGCCTCTAAAAAGTCTTGGACACAAAGTCCTTGGTAGGGGGTGAACGTGGGTTGCACGAGTTCGATCAGTTCAAACGTGCGCGGAACCATGGCGTTCACATAGGATTCGTACCGGTCTTGCGGCATGGACGCGTTTTCGCGGGCCAACGCCGGGTCCAAGACATAATGTTGAATGCCTGTCATATAGTTCATGTTCTGGGGGGCCTGAAAATGGTTGGTGTCGAAATTGTCAATCACGAACACGTCGGGGGACGACATCAGGGTGCGAAATTTCAACCAATGATGTTGGCTATTGGATGTACGCCGCATCATGTCCAAGGTCGGCAAGTAGGTGCGTGAGAAGGCGGCGACGCTGGCCGGAAACGTGATCCAGGACTGGATGGCCATCTTGTCGGCCGCCGTCAAAAACGTGGGGACAAATTGCCGGCGGTTTTCCTTGGACCGTTCCAAGAAGGGGGTTCCCCGCGTAAATTTCTGGAAAAACATCTTGGTCGGTTTGAATGTAGTATCGTCCTTCACGGAAAACGCGGCCGTCGCGGTCAATGGGTCTTGGGTACCCGCCGCGGCATTTTCCACGACGGATTCCCAGCAGTCGTTGGTCACATACGGTTGAAAGAGCACACTGGCACGGGGAACCAGGTCGTTGCCGATGGGGGGCAACGGCAGGTCGTTCGTGGGCCGTAAATGGGGGTCGAGTTCGTTCAACATCCATGTATAGGGGTTCACGGACCCTCCCATGGAAGTGCCCGACTGGATCTGGGCTATGGCGTCGACGTCCATGGTCTGGACAACGACGTCGTCCATCTCCCCCGCGTTTTCCGTGTCGTTGGTCATCACATACATCTTGTGTCGCGTTTGGGTGACCGGGAGCAGCCACGACAAGGGGACGCCGCCCCCGGGCATCGTGAGAGATTCCAAGAGCGGTTTGTAACCGGGGCCGTGGAGGCGGTACCCGACGACTTGCTGGGTTTCGAGGTCCATCGTGGAAAACGTTTCCCGCAATTCTTTGAAACGTTCCAAGAGCAAATGGATGCCGTCCATCACGTCGTGGGTTCGGCGCGCATTGGGGATATGGGAGACCAGCTCATTCATTAAACTGTCCAGTTGTACCTGGAGACTGAAGACCTTTTCGTAGCTCGTGGTTTCGACGTACTGCTCGATGACTTCTTGGTCCTTGCCGAACAAGATTTCGTTGGCTTCCAAGTATGCGTCTTCCAGTTGTTTGCGATAATCGGTGTCATATACCACCTCTTTGGGCAAATGAATAATGGATTCATTCTCGGGGGTATATTCGACGGAGGCCTGGGGGCTCTCCTCCTCCTCCTCTACCGCGCGGCTCACATCGTCTTCTGCGTAGGGAATGCTTGATGGGGGGGCGGCGGCTGCTGTCGATTTGGTGGGAGGCGAAGACCGCAACACGAATTTTTCGATGCCGAATTCTTCCGGTATGCCGCGGTAAGAAAAATCGAGGTAGATGGTTTCTTGGGAAGGGTGCAGGGTGACCTCGATTTGATCTTCTTCTAAATGGGTGATTTTACCAGTAATTGGTTGAGTTACGCCTAAAAAATAGATGTCTATCCAAGTGTCGGGCAACAATTTTTTTTGACGGGCGACCCCGGGTTCTTTGGCCCGGGTAAGTAAATCGATGCGTTGGATGGAGGGCTCCATGAGTTGCCCGTCGTCGTTGAAATAGAGCAAAATGGTCTCGAACGTGCCCGTGTTAACAATACGAATTTTATCGTCATCAATGTAATCGACCAAGAAGGTTTTTTCGTGTAATTCGGGTTTTTGTGCGTTGGCGAAAATTTGTAGAATGTCCCCGTACTGTATCCACTGGGAGGAGGACGTGTCGTTGCTCCCGTTGCTTCGAAATATCAATTCGGGTTGCGCATGGGACATAGATTCTTTATCAATATCAATATTATGATCATGATCCGTCATTCTGTATGTCTAATTTATCCGGATTTTTTGTATCGGGTAACAGTAACGCGAATTATATAGTCTATATGCACATAAAGATATTTTAGTAGATGAATACAACTGATTGACGATTGACCATCCTTAATATTGTAACACCGTCGTCATATGACAAACACCACCCATGTCCCCGTTTATTGGGTCGATCCGGAAATTCACACCGATCGCAATACGAAGGGCGCGGTGGGTATGAAATACCACAAAGTGCATGATGGCAACCATAAGAATAAAGAACATATCTACCGGGTGTTGAATTATGATAAAAATGCCTCTACAGCCAATGAGTATGGGATCTACCGATCGGTCGTCGTGTACCACGACACGATGGATGTCGTGGCCTTTTCTCCTCCTAAATCTGTACCACTGCAATCATTCATCAAGGAATTCAGTTTGGACCTCCATGCCCATTTGCCAGAGTCCATCGTCGTGAACGAAATCGTGGAAGGTACCATGATCAATCTGTGGTATAATAAATATATCGGCCAATGGGAAATTTCCACCAAATCGGGGGTCGGGGGCGACTATGCCTATTTCCGCGAGGGGGTCGTCGGTACCGACGGGAATTATGAAAAATTCAATACCACCTTTTTGCACATGTTTTTGGACGCCATGGTCGGCGCGAATTATAACGTGGATGCCCCCCACGAAGAATTGACGCGTTTAATCAATGGATGGTTATGGGACACCTCCTATTGTTATAGTTTTGTATTGCAACATCCACAAAACCATATTGTCTTTCATATTTCTTCGCCCCGTGTCTATTTAGTCGCCCTATACCAGATTGAACATATTTTCGAAAGAGACCCGGTTGACCCCCATGCCCCCATCAAGAAATACCTGGCCAAGGTAACTGCGATTCCGCAGAGCACATTTCGAACCTGGGTATGGTTGACCGTACCCCAAGGACTCCATATACCCCAGGTATACACGCCCCCATCCCTGGGCGCCCTCTGCGAATCCTATCACAGTATTCACTGCAGAGACAACACCGTCGGGGTCATGCTGACCCACCTGGGCACCGGACGACGTACCAAGATTGTGAGCCCAGTGTACAAGGAATACAAAGAGCTGCGGGGGAATAATGCGAGTTTGGCGTTTCATTTTCTGTGCATTCGAAGTATTGGAAAAGTCGACCATTTTTTAACCATGTTTCCCTGGTATGCCCACGCATTCGCACAATTTCAACGTCAATTGACGCAATGGATGATTCAGTTGCATTTAGCGTATATGCAGCGGTACATTCAACGCACCGTCAAAAAGGTGTCGCCCAGGTATAAACATCATATACAAGCCATTCACCATCATATCTTTTTGCCGTCCATGGCGGAAGGAAAGAAGCGCGTCGTCACGCTGCAGGTGGTGGAGGAATACGTCAATGCCCTCACCCCGATGGATTTGTATCATGTCTTGGTGACATAAGTGATATAAAAATAGCCCGAAATAACTATCCAAGTATTTATATTACACCATGAATAAGAGCACCGTGTCCAAGTCGTTTAATACCCTGTTCTTTGAATTTTTGGACGACGTCATCAGCATTTATCCTGAAAACAAGGAAATCAAGTACGCGCGCGAGCGGTTCGAACTGATACGCAAAGGCAACCCGACCATTATCATTAAATTTTGGAACATGCACGTGTACAAGGCTTTTAAGGAGCAGATTGATTCGGGTGACATTTCATACTTTTTGAACAAGGATTACAAGGAACTGCTGCAGTCGGCCGACGAAAACGACAAAATCTTGGGCATGATTGAAAATGTGCGTTCGACGATTTACAACATGGACGAGACGAACCGCGCGCATTCGGCCAAATACATTCTCAATTTGAGTAAATTGAGTGAAATGTATGTGAATTTGGTCTAGGAACTTACCTTTGGTCTAGGAACTTACCTTTGGTCTAGGAACTTACCTTTGGTCTAGGAACTTACCTTTGGTCTAGGAACTTACCTTTGGTCTAGGAACTTACCTTTGGTCTAGGAACTTACCTTTGGTCTAGGAACTTACCTTTGGTCTAGGAACTTACCTTTGGTCTAGGAACTTACCTTTGGTCTAGGAACTTACCTTTGGTCTAGGAA
>Ga0209189_1000666_pt1 | contig 27711 bp, 45 predicted proteins | sample C_130820_EF_Meta_FD_187308 | JGI IMG/M metagenome (GOLD analysis project Ga0209189, IMG submission 187308) | Freshwater microbial communities from Lake Croche, Canada to study carbon cycling - C_130820_EF_MetaG (SPAdes) (version 3) | ecosystem: Environmental > Aquatic > Freshwater > Lake... | reverse complement strand
ACGATTGACGGATCAGCAGGTGTAACGGGGCCAAATACTATATTAACTAATTCAGGTATTGGTTATACAACTGGCGCTGGTGGAACAGTTACGCAAACAACAAGCAGAACAACAGCAGTTACTTTAAATGCACTAACTGGTGCAATTACAATGTTTACTGCTGCGGGTAGTGCAACGCCAGCTTCATTTACAATCAATAATTCTTTAGTGGCAAATACTGATGTTATTGTTGTATCTATCAAAAGCGGTGCAACTAACACCTATGTCATTAGCGCACAATCAGTGCAAACTGGCGCATTTAATTTGACTTTTTATACAACTGGCGGCACAGTTTCTGATTCCCCAGTAATTAATTTTGCGGTTATTAAAGGCGCAACATCATGACATTTACTTGGAAAATCAGCGACATTTATGCAAAAGATGGCTTGATAATGCAAGTCAAATACCATTGCTCTGCAATTGAAGATGACATCACCGTTGAGACTGAGGGGACATGGGTTTTTGTTGACCCTGTAATGAATGTTGAGTTTGACCAAGTGACTGAGGAAATGGTAGCTGAGTGGATAGATGTTGCAAGTAACGGCTTAATCAAAGAAAATCTACAAAAACAAATAAAAACAAATGAATTTAAGCCAACACACGCACCTTGGCTGCCACAAGTCTTTACACCAGATATATAAGGAATAAATATGACCCAGCCGATTGACATAATTTCTAGGGCATTAAAAGACATTGGTGCATTGGAAGCTGGGGAAACACCTACGCCTGAAGCGGCGCAAGATGCGTTTGATATGCTGAACGATATGCTTGATCAGTGGTCAAACGAGGACATGATGGTGTTTTACAAGACTGAAATTGTCTTTCCGATAACACCAGGTCAGACGCAATACACCATTGGACCAAGCGGTCAGATTGGCGCAAACTTTGTTGGCAGTATTTCTGGCAACATTTTGACGGTCACATCTATCAATTCTGGCGCTATTGCTTTGGGTCAAACTCTTAGCGGCTCTGGGGTTGTGACAGGAACTACTATCACAGGGTTTGCCACAGGCGCAGGAGGTAACGTCAATGAAGCAGGCACTTACACCGTCAACATTTCTCAAACCGCCGCGTCAACAACAATCAACGCCTATTACCAGCGACCACTCGTTATTAGTTCTGCTTTTGTTCGTATCAATACTAATTCAAACGGCACTCCTATTGTTAACGGCGGTCTAGACTATCCGGTGGCAATTCTGGCGGTTGAAGATTATGAAATGATCGGACTAAAAACGCTGTCTGGTCCTTGGCCAAAAGCTCTGTATTACCAGCCAACTGAAGTTTTAGGAAATATCTTTGTTTGGCCAAACCCAAGCCAAGGCGAAATGCACCTGTTTGCGGACACGGTATTTCGCAGATACGACTCAATAAATGACACGATTGTTCTGCCACAGGCTTACGCAATGGCGGCTAGATGGTGTTTGGCTGAACGATTGATGCCTATGTACGGCAAGACCAGCCAAGTGCAAATAGCGATGATTTCAGGCTTTGCGGCGCAGGCTAAAGCCACAATCAAGCGCACCAATATGCGACCAGTTCAGACATCAAGGTATCCTGATTCATTGTTGGTCGGCAAGGCCAAAGATGCCGGTTGGATACTTTCGGGCGGTTTCGCTAGATAAGGATGACAAATGCCTGATTTTGGTTTTATCGGCCCAAGTTACGAAGCGCCAAGCATTTATCAGGACGCGCAGGAATGTATTAACTTCTTTCCTGAGATTGATCCGCTAAAAGAACTTGGCACTCGCGGCGTGGTGGCTTTGTACCCTACGCCTGGCTTAACTGCCAAAGTAAACCTGTACGCGGCTGAAGTTCGTGGCTTGCGTACTGTGTCTGGCGGGGCGCAACTGGTTGCTGTATGTGGACCATACGTCTACGTTATGACATCCAACTTCACACCAACTATTGTCGGGTATTTGAACACTTCCACGGGTCGAGTTGGAATCACTGACAACGGCGTTAACGTCTATATTGTTGACGGTGCATACCGTTACACATGGCGAATTTCTACGCCAGCGACAGCTACTTTCAATGGATCGATGTCTGGCACGACTTTATCTGTCACATCGGTGCAAAGCGGCACATTGGCGGTGGGTCAGCAAATATTCGGATTAGGCGTGGCTGGTGAAACCATAATTACTGCGTTTGGCACAGGCACAGGTGGAATTGGTAACTACACCATCAGCACATCACAGACTGTTCTCAGCGAATCCATGTCTAGTGTTGCGGCTGGCGCAATCGTCACAGCGACCATTGGCGGCACTTTGACCGGCGTGGCTATCACAGGTACTGCCGGACAGTTTTCATGCACTGCTGCGCCGTTTGCGTTGGCTATTGGCCAATCCCTGACTATCAGCGGCACGTTTGGCGGCACAGGCTCAATTACTGGTTACACAAACCCGACCACTTATTACATCATTGCCACCAACGGTTCGACCACTTTCACGCTGTCGGCTACTTCTGGTGGCACGGCAATCACCACTACGGCAGGCACACCGACCGGATTGACGTACAAATACGCACCGACCACTTTAAACGTGACTGCGGTTAGTTCTGGCACTTTGTACCTTGGCCAAACAATTCAGGGCGCAGGTATATCAGCTAACACAATGATTACGGCATTAGGCACGGGTTCTGGCGGTGTTGGCACATATACGGTTAGCAATTCTCAGCAAATTAGCTCTGAGTCCATGTATGCGTTGAATTTCACGCAAATACCCAATTCAGACGGTGCGTTTAGCGGTGGTAATACCGTGGACACCGTAGACAATTATTTTGTCTACAACCGCCCTAACACCCAGCAATGGGGTTCATCTGACGCATTAAGCCCCATTTCACAGCCTTTGTCGTTTGCGTCCAAAGACGGTGCGCCTGACAATTTGGTGTCGCTGATTGTGGATCACCGTGAGGTGTATTTGCTGGGGGAATCGTCATCTGAAGTTTGGATTGATGTTGGCGCGTTTCCATTCCCCTACCAGCGCATACCAGGCACATCTACCCAGCACGGCATTGCCGCCCAGTTTTCTATGGCCAGATTAGGCAATTCCTTTGCTTATGTGTCCAGAAACAACCGTGGCCAAGGCATGATCATGCAAATAGAGGGTTATTTGCCTAAGCGTATTTCTACCCATGCGGTTGAAAACACACTAGCAAATGAATACATTGATGATGCGGTGGCATGGACATACCAGCTTGAGGGTCATGAATGCTATGTGGTGTCATTCCCTACATTAAACTTAACATGGGTTTATGACGCTACAACCACAATGTGGCACAAATGGTTGTATGTCACTAATGGCAATGTCTACGGTCGCCACCGTGGGAATTGTTCGGCGGTGTTTCAAGGTTTGGTGCTGTGCGGGGATTATGCCAACGGCAAGATTTACGAATTAGACCGTGAAAATTACACGGATGATGGCCAGACAATTAGGCGTTTACGCCGTGCGCCGCACTTGGTGGCTGACTTACAGCGCCAGTTTTTTGACGAATTACAGATTCAGTTCCAGCCTGGCGTGGGAACAACGGGGTTATCTGTTAATTTCCCTACCACTTTTATTACCGATCCTTATTACATTGGCGCAACGGCAACGCTAACAATTGGGCCAACGGACATATTTATTATTGGAAATGGGGCTAAAATAAACACCAGCGACACGACAACTTATCCACAGGCAATGTTACGCTGGTCAAATGATGGCGGTTCAACATGGTCGCGTGAATACTGGGTCACAATCGGACAAATTGGCAAGTATAAAAACCGTGCAATTTGGAGGCGTTTGGGCATGGCCAGAGATCGAGTTTATGAAGTTGTCATTACCGATCCGGTCAAGGCGGTAATTGTGTCGGCAAATCTTAAAGCATCTGCTGGAGATAACTGATGCTTTACAACTCGCAGACCCAGCCATATCCACAAGCCGAATTTCTGGATAAGACGACAAATCGCCCGACCAGAGCCTGGCAACAATGGTTTTTAAATTTGCTGAATTGGTCAAGCGCAACAACAGCCACAGCGGGGTCGGCGACATTGCCTGCAAATCCTGTTGGATTCATCAACATCACGGTTGCTGGTAAACCGTACAAAGTGCCGTATTACAACCCATGAACTTAGCCGAAATCAAAATTCCATCACGCGAGCAAATTGAAAAATTGCAGCGTGAAATGGCCATGATGCCAGTGGCTGATTTGCAGGCGGCATCTAACGCTATGCACACAGAACATTATTTTCATGGTGGAATGTATGCCAGAAAGTTGAGCCGCCCAGCGGGTTGTTTGATTGTTGGAAAAGTACACAAACAAGATCATTATTTTTTGTGTGCCAAGGGTGAAATTATTGCATGGTCTGAAAAAGGAATGGTGCATTTGTATGCTGGTGACATTATTGAATCCAAGCCTGGCACTAAGCGCGTGACTTTAGCGGTAACTGATGCAATTGGAATTACATTTCATAAGACTGATAAAACTGATCTTGATGAAATTGAAAAAGAAATGATTGAGCCTGATGAACTTGCTTTGTTTGATTCCTCAAACAATTTAAAAGTTTTAGAAATTAAAGGGGAATAATATGAGTTGGGTAGCAGCGGCAGTAGTTGGAGGCGCGGTAATTGGCGCATCAGCAGCAGATAAGGCTTCACGAACACAAGCTGATGCAATTGGACAGTCTACTGCTGCACAGCGGGAGATGTTTGATATTCAGAATCAGCAACAAGCCCCATATCGAGAACAAGGTTATGCGGCGTTAAAAGACATTGCTGGGATGAGACCTTACCTAACTCATCAGTTTGGTGCGGAAGATTTTGCCCAAGGCATTGACCCTGGCTATGCGTTTCGACTGCAACAAGGTCAAATGGCTAACCGAAACATGGCTAATTTAGGCGGTGGATTGATTGGCGGTAATGCTTTACGCGGCTTACAAGATTACACACAAGGCCAAGCAAGCCAAGAGTATGGAAACGCATTTAATCGCTACCAAACACAGCGCGGCAATATCTACAATTCATTAGCTTCTATTGCCGGCTTAGGTCAGACTTCATTAGGTCAAACTGGTCAATTGGCAGGGCAAACAGCGCAAGGTATAGCCGGTTCAATTGCTGGTCAAGGTGCGGCACTAGCAGGCGGTCAAATGGGCGTGGGTAATGCTTTGGCTGGTGGATTCCAGCAATATGGAAATCAACAATACTTATCTAGTTTGCTTGCACAACGAAATCCAATTAATTTAGGTCTAGCAGGTCAATCATCTATATATCAAAGTCCATCATCTGGTCCAATATCCGGCGGCGGGTTTAGTTAAAAGCACAATCTAAGGATAAATTATGGCAGACTACACACCAGTTACATCACTGCAAAAACTACCTCCGCAAATGACATTAGCGGACATGATAAATCTTGCCGGTGGTATTCAACAATATCAGCAAGCGCAACAGCTTAATCCTGTTCAATTGGAAGCTGCGCGAACAAATTTATCTCGATTACAACAACTTACGCCTTTAGAAATTAGAACCAAAACTGCTGAAGCTCAAAAAGCAGAAGGCACTTTACAACCTAGTATTGATTTAGCTACACAACAAGCTGAAACCGCAAGAATTGAGGGTTTAAAAGCACAATATGGATTGGATAGTCAACAACATTCAGATTTTGCAAAATTGCTTGGTGGCTTTCAATATGATCCGCGATTAGACCCTAAAAATTTGGCAAAAAATCCAAATGATGCTGTGGAAATTATGCATGATATTCAAGCCCAAGCAAAAGCAATGAATATTCCTGATAAAAAAATTGCTGTCATAACAGCACCAGGAATGGCTAAAGCTATGCAAAATCCATCAACATTTCCAGATTATCTTAGAAATATGACTGCAACTGGAATGACTGCGGCAGAACAAAAAGCGGCAGGATTAGAAAAGACTCAAGTCACACCATCTGGTCAAGTTGAAAGAACAACACCCGCTATATATGGCAAACAACAACAAGTAAGCATTGAACAGCCTGGCGGCAATGCACCTATGCCACAAATTGTTGAAGTCAATGGCGTTAAATATTCTGTTTCACCACCAAAAACACCAGGTGGTCAACCTATATATACGCCTGTTGGACAGACTGCGCTAGCCGCCGCGCCATCTGCTACGACTGCGCCAAAAGCACAACCAACAACTAAAGCAAAAACCGAAACAGGTCAACGAGAGCCTATACCCGCACCACAAGGCATTCAACGTATGCCATTGGTTAAACAGGATATGCCTGTGCAATCTGCATCTGGTGTTATTCCTCAAATGAATGAACAACAAAAAACCAGATATGAAGCTGGTCAAACATTGTTTAGCAAAGCATCAGATGCGGCATCAACAGCATCTGATCAAAAGTTAATCCTTGACAAAATTCGTCAAAATTTAAGTCAAGCACAAAGTAGCAAGCCTGGACAGTTGTTGCGTAAAGGCGGTTCATGGGTTGCCGGAAATGCACAATTGGATGAATTACTTAAAAACTTAGCGCAAAATCAATTGTTGCAAGCTAAAGCAATGGGTGTAAATAGCGTCAATGCAGAAAACACTGTAGCATTAGCAAATGGATCGGCAGACATTGATCCTAAAGTGCTTGAAAAAATTGTGGATCAAGCTGATGCAACTGCAACAGCGACAAAGATGTTTAATCAAGGTTTACAAAAATTTAAAAACCGTGATCCATACAACTCAGCAATTCATGCAAACAATTTTCAACAAGATTGGCAAACCAACTATGATCCAAAAATATTTTTGCATCATGTAATTAAAAGTCAAAACATTCCTGATGACAAAAAACGTGAAAAATTAATCAGCAATCTTGGTATGCCTGTGCCTGCTGAAGTTCAAGCCAACAAACAGAAACAATACAATCTGCTTCGATTACAACAAGGGGATTTCTGATGGAAGACGCACTGTCACCATATGAACCGCCTGTACCGGCAGATTTGTTTGGGTCAAGCGGCAAGAAAAGCAAAATGGCAGGCATTCGACCTGATTTGCAACCAGATGAAGAACAATTTACACCTTATTCAGTTGACCCTGCATTAAGTGACTTTGACCCTTTTGAATCAATTAATGCATTGACAGGTGGCAAAGAAGCAAAGCCGGTTGTATCGCAACAGGGCAATCCTTTTGTTGGCCAAGTATTGAAAAAGATGCTTGAAGCCAGACAAGGTATGCAGGCGTTTGGATTGTCTGCTGCTGACGTTCCTGCAAGTTTACCGTCAATGATTGGTGGTGAAGCCACCTATGGATTAACTCGAGCATTTGGCGTGCCTGATGAACGCGCACAGCAATTTTCACAAATGGTTTCAACGCCATTGTCGTATTTGCAGCCAGGCAAAATCAATGAATTATTTAGCCCTAAAGAAAACGTAATTGGCCAAGGTTCAGCGGCTTATGAAGCATCGCCAATATCTAAAATTATGGGATTGGTTTCTGAATACGGTGCTAAACCTGTTATTGAGCATTTGGTATCTAATGGTATGTCGCAATTAGATGCTGAACACCTTGTCAATTCTGCGCCATTGTTGCTTGGCGGCGGTATAAAACTTGGTCAAATTGGTGTTAAATCTATTCCAAAGATGAGGGCATGGGGCGAAGAATTACGTCCTACCGAAGCACCAAGAGAACGAATTGAACCAACAATGGATGGAGTGCAACCCCAAAGTGTAGGTGCTGCACAAGCCACGCCAGCGGCTATTTTGCGTGGCAATGTAGAAGCCGCATTGTCTAACGCATCACCAGAACTGCAAGCTCATATCAAAGCACAAACGCTTGAAAATGTTAATTTGCCTGCTTTAGAAACTAAATCCCTTGAAGAAAAACACGGCATCAATTTAAGCACTGGACAAAGAACAGGTGACACTAGCTTATATGCTCAAGAATGGAATAACCGTGGGCAGACTGAAACACTAAATAAGCATTTTGAAAATCAGCCAGCGCAAATTGCAAACGCATTTGACCAAGCAAAAGAACGTCATGCACCTGATATTTCACATACAGCAGACGCATCAGAACTTGGTCAGCATGAAATTAATGCACTTGCATCAAAAGATCAAATAAGAAAATCAGCAATCAGTGAAGCATACAAAGCATTAACAGATGCTAATGGCGGTCAATTTCCAATCGATATACAAACTTTGGATAGTGGTATTAAATCTGAATTGTCTAAAAATTTAAAGACTAATCATTTACCAACATCCATTGCATCAGATTTAAGTGATTTCTACAAGAATCCTACATTTGAAGCATATGAAGCATTGCGTACAAATTTGGCAAATGTAATGCGTTCAAATGCTGATGGTAACGCTAAAGGCGCGGCATATATTGTCAGAGATCAACTTGAACAATTGCCAGTATTTGGTGAAAAAAATGCAGGGTTTGATCCACAAGCGGCACAACTAAAACAATTAGCAGATCAAGCAAGAAGTTTGGTTAGAAATCGTTCTGAAATATTAAAAAGCAATCCTGCATATAAAGCCGCAGCAAAAGAATTTGATAGTTTAAATGATGCTTCTTCACAAGGTGAAAGTCTTAATGCGGCTAAATTTCACCAAAAATTTGTTTCAAATGCAACGCCAGAATCTATTAGACGCATGAAAGCAGAGATAGCGCCTAATGACATTGCACATCAAGCTATGACTTACGCTGAATTGGAAAGGGCTAAATCTGCTGCTCTTGGGGCAGAAGCTCGCAATGTGTCGCCTGACAGATTTGCTACTTTCTATAAAAACAATAAGTCTGCTTTGCGTGAAGCATTGCCGCCACAAGCCTTACAAGATGTAACAGAAATTGGCGCATTGACTAGCAAAATTGGTATGCCTAAAACTGGCGTGTTTAATTATTCAAACACTTACAGCAGTATGTTAAGCGACATGGCTAAACAAGGTGTAATGACTGCGGCAGAAGCTAAATTAGCTGGATTGACTGGCGGTGCATCTTTGCCAATTACAAGTCTTAGTAGACAATTCTTGCAAAAAATGAACAAAGAGGGTTTTGCCAAACAAGCAACAGACCCATTTGGTGGCTTAACTAAGGAAAAATAATGGCATATCTACTTGCACCCATTGGTAACGGATTCCAGTTCTTTACAACCACTGGACTGCCATTAAATGGCGGGTACATCTACACCTACCAAGCAGGCTCAACCACACCGCTGGCGACTTATGCTGATTCTGCTGGTTCAACATTAAACCCTAATCCGATTCAGCTTGGCACTGATGGCCGACCGCCAAATGAAATCTGGTTGAACTCAGGCTATTCCTACAAATTTGTTTTGGCAGACTCAAGCAATTCTGTGCTTCAAACTTACGATAACCTATATGGAATACCGTCTAGCATTGCATCTGCAACGGCTGTACCGTCTGGCGGAATCATTGCGTGGTCAGGCTCAATCGGCTCAATTCCGTCTGGGTATGTGCTTTGTAACGGCAGTAACGGTACACCTGATTTGCGTGATCGTTTCTTGGTTGGGTCAGGCACATCGTATTCAGTTGGTAGTACCGGAGGATTTACTTCATCTGTGACCAGTGGCGCGGGTACAAACTTGCCTTTGTACTATTCTTTGGCTTACATAATGAAAACCTGATCATGGATATTGACCCAGTTAAATACGGCGTTCTCTGGCAAAAGGTGGAATCTTTGGAAGCAAAGATTGACAAGCTAGAAACTAGCATGGACAAGCTATTAGAGTTGGCCAATCAATCTAAAGGCGGGTTTTGGATGGGTATGGCTGTTGTGTCAATGGTTTCAAGCGTTGCTGGTTATTTTAGTAACTGGCTGCACAAGGGGTAAAGAATTGACCCGCTTACGCTTCTTGCGATGGCTAGTACGGCTGTTGGCTATATCAAACAAGGTTGTGCTCTATACAAAGAGTATAGAGCAACAGGTGTTGAAGTGGTGGATGTCATTCAAGACATCAGCGGTCACTTGGGTAAATTCTTTAATGCACAAGAAACCTTAACCAAGGTTGTCAAAGAAGAAGAAAAGAAACCTAAAACCGCGTCATTGAACCAGCAAGCCCTAGATCGGGTGTTGGCGCAAAGAAGAATGGCGCAGATGGAGGTGGAATTGAGAGAAACGCTAATATATCAAAGCCCCCCTGAATTGGGTGCGATATATACAGATTTCATTGAAATGCGAAAGGTAATACAGGCAGAACAGGAACAGGCAGAAGCAGAACAGGCGCAAAGGGAAAGAATCAAATCATGGCAACGAAAGCAAATGATAAGCGCACTGCAAGACAAAGCCCTGTATCTGGTGGTGATTACGGTGGTTATTCTGTACCTGTACCTAATGGCGTATCTTCTAGTGATGGACAGGAGAACACGATGGGGTTTTTAGTTGGATTGGTTGTGATGTGTTTTGTCTTTGTGGTCATTTTGCCGATCATGGGAATGATTTATTTAGACATTCTTGAAGCAAAACATGAGACACAGCACCAGCAAAAACAGATTCAAAAATTGATTGATCAAGCAAAGGAAAAATGATGGATTGGCTTAAACAAATTGCACCTACTATCGCTACCGCACTTGGCGGTCCACTTGCCGGACTTGCTGTGGATGCGGTGTCCAAAGCTATCGGTGTTGACCCCAAAGACGTTACCAAAACCATTTCTGAGGGTAAGCTGACCGCCGACCAGATCGCACAAATTAAGACCGCTGAATTGGCAATGGCTGCACGGGCGCAGGAAATGGGTCTGGACTTTGAAAAGATCGCCGTAGATGACCGTAAGTCAGCCAGACAAATGCAGTCCACTACTCAATCATGGATACCTGGCCTGATGGCTATTTCTGTGACTATTGGATTTTTTGGCATTTTGGTCGGGTTGATGACTGAACACTTCAAAACCAGCGATGCCTTGATGTTGATGTTGGGTTCGCTTGGCACGGCTTGGACCGGCATCATTGCATTTTATTTTGGATCATCTGCTGGAAGCCAAAAGAAAGACGAACTTCTCCACCAATCAAGTCCTACACCATGAATTTAACTTTGCACTTTACCCTTGAAGAATTGACGTTTACTGAACACCGTCAGTTTGACAACACGCCAAATGAACAAGAATTAGCCAATTTGCAACGTCTGGCTTTATTTTTGGAAGAAGTAAAGAAACTTCTAGGTGGTAAAGCAATCATTGTGAATTCGGCTTATCGGTCGGAAGAGGTCAATCAAGCCGTGGGATCAAAAGATACTAGCCAGCACCGTCACGGTTGTGCCGCAGATATACGAGTGCCAGGCATGACACCTGATGAAGTTGTGCAAGCCATCAAAGCATCTGATTTGCAATATGACCAGCTTATAAGAGAATTTGACGCATGGACTCATGTTTCAATTCCTAACGAAGAAGAACATGAGCCACGTCTTATGTCGTTAATTATCGACAAATCAGGCACAAGAACCTACGCATAATTATCTTGTCACAAATCAATGCGGTAATACGCAAAACTTAACAAGGTTGATATATGCAAAAAATTACTGACCAAGAGTTTATTGAGTTGTGGAAATCTCATGGTGGTAATGCAAAAAAATTTGCTGAGACCACGGGCTTAGATCACCGTGGCATTCTCAGGCGCAGGCGCGGCTTAGAAGTTAAATATGGCGAATCATTAGTGGCGGCTAACCCGAAAGTGGGTATATCAACCAAACCTAGTACGGCTCGCAAAGACTTGGGGATGTTAAATGGGACTGTTATTGTTTTTAGTGATGCTCATTTTTGGCCTGGTATACATACTACGGCATTTAAAGGACTTCTGTGGGCTATTAAAGAGTTTAAGCCCAATGCAGTTATTGCCAATGGGGATATTTTTGATGGCGCTAGTATTTCTCGCTATCCAAGAATCGGCTGGGATTCCACACCATCCGTAATTCAAGAACTCAAAGCCTGTGAAATTGCGATGGGCGAAATTGAGGATGTTGCAAAAAAGACACGCAGCAACACACAATTGATTTGGACATTAGGCAACCATGACGCACGGTTTGAAAACCGTTTGGCTGCCAATGCACCGCAGTACGAATTCGTCAAAGGGTTCAGCCTAAAAGACCATTTTCCTGCTTGGCATCCATGTTGGGCCTGCTGGCCCGCTGAGGGAACAATCGTTAAACACCGCTGGAAAGGCGGCATACACGCCACACACAACAACACCCTAAACTCAGGCGTAAACATCGTTACAGGCCATCTACACAGCCTTAAAGTGACCCCATTTGACGACTATAACGGCACAAGGTACGGTGTTGATACAGGCACACTGGCAGACCCTAGCGGCCCACAGTTTGAAAATTACTTAGAGTTGTCACCGACCAATTGGCGATCAGGATTTGCTATTCTGACATTCCATGACGGGAATTTATTATGGCCTGAACTGGTACATACTTGGTCAGAAACTGAAGTTGAATTTCGGGGAAAAATTCACAAGGTATAAAAAAAGGGGGCGTAATGCCCCCTGCAATTAGCAACTGCGTGGACAGTATATCAGCCCACCAGTTCCCAAACAAGACCATCTTCGTCTTCAACAATGTCGCCAACTTCCAACTCTTCTTCATCTTCAGCAACATCTTCTTCGGCAACTTCTTCTTCATCGCATTGAGCATCTTCATACTCAACCAAAGCATAGTCAGCATCCCAGCCGTTTTCTTCTTGAAACTCAATGAATTCTGAAATGATTTGAATTTTCTCAAAGTCATTTGTTTCAATGGTCACTGTCTCTTCTTCAAGCCAAGCAGTTTGACCGGAAATCGCAATTTCAATCTTGTACATGATGCACTCCTTAAAAAATTTGGCACAATCGCCGTTTAAAATGGTATGCTTGTATTATGACAAATCAGGAGAAGTCATGACAACAAATTTTAAATTTACTCGCGGTGAATCTAAGCAACACGAAGCTAAAGAATACACTATTGAACGTGAGTATAAGAAAGAAGCTCGCAAAGTAGCGGCTTTAGAAAAAGAATTAAAAAAGCACGAAAAGACTGACATGGCTCATGCCCATCCCCCGCAATCACATGAAGCCAGTCAAAAATCAGCGCCTTTGCCTAACATGAGGAAATATTAGGCACTGGCACATCAGCAGGCCATTCCCCACGATCTAACAACAGACTGACTGTTTTTTCATGGGCGGCTTGCCATATTGATTGGCGTTCAGCTTTAGTTAAATTTTTACCCTGATCTATTTCATAGTGGCAGCTTTGGCATAAAGCGGCTATCAGGTTGTCGTCACACTTGATGCCGCGCCCCTTACCACCGCCCCAATTGCTATGTGCTGCCTGCACCATTGTCGGCAAACCACAGTGCTGACAATCCAGCCCTGCCGCGAGTTTTAGTAGCTTTTTGCTTCGGATGTAATTGTGTTTCGGAATCATCGACTATGGCTTCCAATGTGGTGAATTTATGGTGCTGTGGGCATTCATAACGCCTCCTGATTACTCCGCTTTGCCTAGTTCTGGTTTCTAGCGGCTTGGCTTTTTCATTGCATTCTGGACATTTCATTGGTGTGATCTATCTTGCATTCTGTTAGTTGCTTCTTTGGTGCGCCAAATTTCCACATCTAAACGATGGCTTTCCAATTCCCAGCGCAAAGTCTCTTCTTGTTCCACTGCTGTTGCCAAGCCTTTGATTAAGGCCTGATATTCAGGGCTGGAATAGGCTTCACGTTCTTGGTGGCTGGCTGCGTCAATCCCGTTTAACAGTGCGTCACGCATCAGCATGGCTTTTTTTGATTTGCGAAATTCCTCAAGGTAGACACGCTGTGCTTTTGCCGCGCCGTAAGCAGGCGCTTTGTCCCTAATGGCTTGTGTTGATTCTTCTGGTTTCATTTAATCACTCCAATCATGCGTAAAGCCGCGTCAGGGCTGTCAATTCTTGCCAAGGTACTACCAGACCAGTTTTCAAAAAACTCGGCTTGTAGGGGCGTAAAACGGGCTTTTGAGTCCCTTTTAATCTCTACCAGAAACGTGTGGTTGTTGTAACCTACCAACAAATCAACAGGCAGGCTAATTATCCAAACGTAAGCGCCAGCGGCTCGCAAAGCGGCAACAATGGCATCTTGGTTAGCGTCAACTCGTTTAGCGTATCTCATTCATGCGCCTTTGTAAGTCTGCGGTATTTTTCTTCCCACGCTTTTTCTCCAAGTCGAATAAGGTTCTCTGCCACCAAGCGTAGGCTTCCGACTTCCCTTCCTCCATCGCTATTTTGCGGTATTTCGTTATCCAATACTTCGCCTCCAACTGACGCAAGGTCGCCTGTATCTCGTAGTGCTTGGTCAACGGTAGATCGGCTAAATTGTTCACCGTCTTTAAGTCGGCTAAGGATTGAGTTTGCGACAAGTCTTTCATGATTCACTTAAGATTCTCCATGCTGCTGCGGCGCATAAGGAAACTTGACCGTTTCCAATGGCTTTAAGTCTGTCCACCCGAGCGGCCATCCCATCATTGATTCCACAAACGATGCGGGCATTTTCGGAATACCTGTCTCCGCTACGAAAACCTCTCCAAGATTGCTCTCCCAATGCTTGCAATTTGGATTTAAATGTCGTGTCTGAGCATGGCGGGAGTCCTGACATACCGGCGTAGGCATCAACCTTTTGCGTAGTGCTTTTCTGCCATTGCTTCCCCCATCCAGACCCATTGTAGTTGGAGTGTGGAAGAAATTTTCGTTGTTTGGCCGCAATCCAAATTCTGTCTCGTCTATGAGGCGCACCAACGGAATCTGCTCCCAACACTCCCCATCTTGCATTAAACCCCATTGAGGCCAAATCTCCGAGAACTCGTCCAAGTCCCCGAGAAATGAGCATTGGTGAGTTCTCCACAAAGACGAATTTGGGTCGTACTTCGTAAATGATCCGCGCCATTTCTCGCCACATTCCTGATCGTTCTCCATCAATTCCTGCGCCTTTTCCTGCGGCACTAATGTCCTGGCATGGAAATCCTCCAGATACAACATCAACAAGTCCTTTCCACGGTCTACCATCAAAGGTTTGAACGTCATCCCAAATCGGGAAAGGCGGGAGAAGTCCGTCATTTTGTCGGGCGCACAGTACGCTTGCTGGGTAGGCTTCCCATTCGACTGCACAGACGGTTCTCCAACCAAGTAGTTTGCCTCCGAGTATTCCTCCACCAGCGCCTGCGAAAAGAGCCAACTCATTCAATTTACTCCCCTTAATAATTTCAGTCTAGCCAATATTTCAGAATTTGGCGGCACAACTTTCTTGCTGTCCTCATCAAGCTTAACCAATGCTGGATCACGTCCTAATCTAGATGGCACAGTGACTCTAGCTATGTCGGCGAAGGTAGGCTTTTCCTGCCGCTGGTTTCTGACCCAGTTTCGCCAGGTTGCAGTCCAATCCAGTTTGGTTGCCGCCGACCCTGTTTTGGAAACCCAATAATCTTTAAAGCCATCAAAGACAACCGCAGGGTTTAGGTCAGGTCGATGCTGTTGGCAAAATGCAACCCACTCATCTTGCAAAACAAAGTCTGCTGAAAGGCGTGAGCCTTTTGTTCTTTCTTTTTTTGGTGTTTCATCAATACTATGGTTATTGGTTATTGGTTTATGGTTATTGGTTGCTATTGGGGTCGCATTAGGGGGGCTAATAGCCTCCCCATTGCCATCCTTATGCCAGCGCTTAGCCGCCCCTTTTTTTCCATCTTCAGAAAACTTGCGGTATTTGGCTATTTCCTCGTCAGCACGTGGATTTATAAACCCTTTTTCTGTCGATACAAAAAACTCATCCAATACTGTTAAAACTTCTTGTTCATATTCACGCAAGCCAATCTGTCTAGCAATATCACGTTGCCTGATTGGTGCTTCATGAAGATAGTAATGATCTAGAAGCCTGCGATACGCCAAGTCCTCTAATGGTGAAAGATGATGTGTGTGCGACTTATAGTCGCCAATATGAAATTGGTAAAAGTGCATTCCCACGCCCTGATGATCCACCCAAAAAGAAACCTCGGCAGGAGGGGTGGGTTCTCTTTTCGACAAGGGGATCAATCCTTGCCTAGCCGTGTTTCAAACAATTTTACAACACAAACCACTCAGGCTTCAAGTCCTTGAGCTGGCGCAATCGCAATTCAGGCACTGCTTTCCATTGGCAAACAGCCGCCCTATTGATGCCCAAAAGCCTAGCAAGCTCAGATTGTGAGCCTGCCAACTGGATTAATTCTTGTTTTGTCATGGGCGCATTGTAAAGCTAGATTAACAAAATAACAACATTAGGGTTTGTCCCTAGAAAATAATTGCAAAAAGTGCTTGACCTGTGGTTAAGTTTGCTTAACAATACATTCATTCCCCAGCACAACGCATAGGGTCTTTTAGGAGGTCACATGACCGATTTTACTTTCTCTCCCGCTGATTTCAACGCCACCACTATTCTTGTGGTTGCCAACACTCTAGACGCTAAACAATACCTAGCAGAGCGCTACGGTCTTGGTTGTGTGTCTGTTGAAATTCGCAAGTCTGCCGCGCCAGAGTTTGCGGATTCTTTTGAATTTCAAGGTTTGTCTTACGCTTAATTAATGGGGCGCAAGCCCCTACAAAGGAACTCAAATGAGACACATTGAATTATTACCCGCCACAGACGCACGCATCATGATTGACCAAGGTTTAGAACACTTGGTTGTTGAACATGATGATTTGATTGTGCCATTGGACTGCTATTTCTGCCCAATCACAGGCAACTTGTGGCACGCATACCTTGGCACAACAGAGCTGTACAACGTATTGTCAGCCACCGTTATTGCATCCCTTGAACGTGAATTTGCACCTTTGTGTGCGTAAGGAATAACCATGTTTGACATTGAAAAATACACCAAACCTACAGACTGGTTTCAGGTAGCACTGTGGATTGTTTCAGCAGCCGCCATTGTGGTGGTCATTCTTGACGTTTTATACTGGAGAGCCTAATGCAAAAAATAGCAACTGCTTTGGTCAAAGCACAAAAAGCCTTTGGACCGGCACTCAAATCCTCAACCAACCCACATTTCAAATCACGTTATGCCGACTTGTCAGCCTGCGTGGAAGCTGTAATCACTGGCTTAAACGACAACGGCATAGCGTTAATCCAGAAATGCTATGACTGCGCCAACGGCGTGATGGTCGAAACCATGTTTGTCCATGAGTCTGGCGAAATGTTGGAATGCGGCATTTTGCACGTTCCGGCCAGCAAACAAGACCCACAAGGCTACGGTTCGGCATTGACTTACGCTAGGCGCTACAGCCTGATGGCTGCCTGCGGTATTGCGCCTGAAGATGACGATGGCAACAGCGCCGTGCGCCGCACTGAGATTAAGTCAACGGTTAACGAAAACCAAGTTTTAGATTTGATGGGCGCAATGGATGAAGCCACCACGTTAGATGAGTTGCAAAAAACCTACAAATCCGCTTATGCCGCCGCAAATGGTGATCCTGTTTGGCAAAAACAAGTTATGGCTAAGAAAGATGCCAAAAAAGCATTGTTGGGGGCGAAATGAACAACCCACCAGCATTTCCAGTGCAATTTCAAGGAACAACTGAACCTAGTTTATCTGGCATGACCTTGCGTGATTACTTTGCGGCAAAGGCTATGCAAGGTATGTTGTCAGAGCCATCTTTAAGGGCAACACCAGAAGAATTTGCCACTGAATCTTATAAAGTGGCAGACGCAATGCTGAAAGCGAGGGAAGCATAATGGAACAACGCACAGAAGAATGGTTTGCGGCTCGATGTGGCAAAGTCACCGCCAGCCGCGTGGCAGACATTATTGCCAAGACCAAAACAGGCTACAGCACTAGCCGTGAGAATTACCTAGCGCAACTGGTCTGTGAGCGCATGACCGGCAAACCCGCTGAGTCATATTCAAATGCGGCAATGCAGTGGGGTACAGAACAAGAACCCTTTGCCAGAGCCGCCTACGAATCCGCCAGAGACGTTTTGGTGGATGAGTTAGGGTTTGCTATTCACCCGACCATTGCGATGGCTGGCGCGTCACCAGATGGCCTAGTGGGTGAGTTTGGATTGGTGGAGATTAAATGCCCCAACACCGCCACACACATTGACACACTGTTAACCCAAACTGTGCCGACCAAGTACATCACGCAAATGCAATGGCAAATGGCCTGTACTCAGCGCCGCTGGTGCGACTTTGTGAGTTTCGACCCGCGTATGGACGAGGGCTTGCAATTATTTATCAAGCAGGTGGACTATGACCCAATCTATGTCGCACAGCTTGAAAAAGAGGTAATCAATTTCCTGATGGAAGTTGAGGACAAAATCCAAAAACTTAACAAACTGAAAGCCTAACATGAAGAAAATCAAAAACCTAGTTGTCATTACTGGCACTTACACCAACAAAGACGGACAAGAAAAGAAACGCTACCAAACCATCGGCAGCTTGTTTGAAGATGGTGAAAACCTAAAGATCAAGTTGGACACAATCCCTTTGGTTGATGGCGGCTGGACAGGTTGGGCAAATTGCTACGAATTGGAAGATCGTGCTCAAAAGCCACGCAAATCAGGCTTTGATGATTTACCTGACGACATACCGTTTTAATCATGAGCTTACTAACAAAAATCTGGTTTCCTGACCTTAAATTTCCAAGGGCCAGGGCTACAGACCCAATAACTTCATTTGAAGCGGCTGACCAGGCTAAAGACTTGGCAAGCAAACACCATAAAGCCATCGTAGAAGCTCTTAAAGTTGGCGCTATGGGCAAGGATGGGATAGCTGCGGCGGCAGGTCTTGATAGCAATCAAGTGGCTAGGCGGTTGCCTGAGTTGGCGCGGATTGGCGAAATTGAACTGACCGGCAACACAACAAAGTCAAAGTCAGGTCGGGCTGAACGTGAATGGCGTATCAAACCTAAACAAATGGAGTTGATATGAGTACATTTAACCGAAAACGGCAGATCATGGAACATGAACTAAGCGCACAAGATGAAATAGACATTATGTGGCAGCAAGCCATGCGTCAGTCTATTGAAGAAGGTGAAATGTTTACCCGCTATCACTTTGCCAAACTGGTAGCCGCCAAAGAGCGTGAAGCCTGTGCTGTTGCTTGTGAAAAAGAGCTAGAGTATTGGGGCTGGAACATTGTTTTTGATTCCGCAAAACTCATCAGAGCCAGAGGAGAACAAGCTGTGACATTGTGTCACGGATGGAATGAATACGGTCAAGTTATTGAAGCCAAGGAGAAAAACGCGTGATGACACCAAAATTCATGCAATTACTTGAACAGTGCATCGCTGACGGTGTTGTTATTGGTCATAACAGGGCATATAAGCACACCGACAACCCAAGTAAAACGCAAATTAACGAGTTGATTGTTAACGAAGTGTTTATTCAAATACATGAGTGGTTTGATTTTAGCGAAACAAAAGGAAAAGACGCATGATTGAAACAATATTTTTGTTGTTTTTGGGCGCATTTATTGGAATTGGCGGGTTGATAGCAATTTTGATTTTTTTGGATTTTTACCAAAAATGATGTTGACAAGCGCAAATTTCATATAAAATGGCACTTCCATTAACCTTGCAAGGAAACCAAAATGGGCTACGAAGCTAAGAAAATTCCGTCAGCGATCAGTTCAGATATGTCTGGTGAAAAGAAAGTCGGCGTGTCAAAAGTTGACCGTGAATACGGCGGTGCTAAGTCCACCACTGGCGCAACACCACCTAAAGGCGCAACCAGCAGCGACACCAGTGGCGAGCGCAAAATGAAAATTCAAGGCGGTGTTGGCATGGGTAAAGCTGACAGCATTGGTATGCGTGAAGCCAGCCACATGGGTAAGCACGATGGCCGCATGGGTGAAATGAAAGGTGGTTCTAGCGAGTCAAATTGCTATGATCACAAGCGCTACGCACACGCACAAGATTCGATGTAAATCGAAACGCCCAAGGGTCTGACCACCCAAGGGCATTTCTGGCCAACAAAAAAAGGAGTTTTGATGGTTGACCGAAATTGTAAGTCTTGCCGCCACTTTCTTGACACTGAGATGTTGGGACAGTGCCGCCGCTATCCGACATACCAAAACCGCCATGCAAATGAATGGTGTGGTGAATTTACGACAAAAATAGATCATGTTGTCCAAGATGACATAGGTTTTGTTGAGAAACGCAAATACGTCAGAAAGGTCCAAGATGTTACGACCGCTGCGTGATAGAGTTGTTGTCAAACCCAGAGTGCGTCAACTGAGCGACATCATTTGGGTAAACAATAAGGAAGCATTTAACGAGGGAACGATTGTTGCCATTGGCCCATTGGTTGACCAGGCGGCGGTTGGTGACTTCATTAAATACGGCAATGGTGATTACCTGAACTGGCCAACCCAACGGATTGACGGTCAGGACTATCAAATCATCCAAGAAGCAGACATTTGTGCTATTGTTGAGGAATCATGAAAGAAATCATACAAATGCGAATTCAAGACTTGATGGCAAAGGGCCGCGAGTTGGAACAACAGTTGCACCAGATCAATGGTGCGTTGCAACAATGCCAGTGGATGCTGGCCGAACTGGAGAAAGACGATGCCGCTGAAGAAATCGACCAGCCCCAAAGCGTTTAAAGAGAATATCAAGACGGAAGTCAAGGCCGGTAAGCCTGTAAAGCAGGCCGTGGCAATCGCATACAGCGAAAAGCGCGAAGCTGAAAAAGCTAAGGCTAAGAAGAAATGACCGAAGTTACCGAAAAGCGCCCTGTGGGTAGACCAAGCAAATACGACCCTGCGTTTTGTGAAAGGGCGATAGAGCTTGGGCGCATCGGTAAATCCATTGAGCAAATAGCCGCAAATCTAGGGGTTTCTACTAGGGTCTTATTCGATTGGAGAGATAAGCACGAGGATTTTCTGCACGCCTTGGAATATGCAAAAGAATTAGAGCTTGATTGGTGGGAGACAATTGGTCAAACCCACATGATTGAGGAAAAAGAAAGCGCCAAACTAAACGCGTCAATCTGGTCAAGATCAATGGCTGCAAGGTTTCCGAAAAAGTATCGTGAAAGCACAAAGCAGGAGATTACTGGCGCAGAGGGCGCACCGCTGTTGCAGGGCATTCAAGTGACATTTGTGAAGCCTAGCGAATAGCGTCAACACGCATGGGGATTGTGGGCAAGGTTAAGCGACTTGACGCTAGGCCGTTCGATTCGGCAAGCCCATCAAGAACAGTCCCCAGCCGTGTTGGTGATACCGCAAAACTGATGCGGTTAATATGTCATAAAAGTTGTGCAAGGTTCGACAAAACAGCCGAATGGCTCTCCTCCGAAAGGATGCACCGATCAACAAGCTGGAGATCAGTACCAGCCACCAACAACTTATAAGGAGTCAGATTGTCCGAAGTCAGCAACGCCCAATTCCCTGTAAAGCTGGCGTGTTTATTTGATCCGCCAAAAAGCCGCTATCGAGTTTTATATGGTGGGCGAGGTGGCGCTAAGTCATGGGGCGTGGCTAGAGCACTGCTGATTAAAGCCGCCAAAGAGCCATTACGAATCCTTTGTGCGCGGGAGTTCATGACTTCCATGCGGGATTCTGTGCATAAGCTGCTGTCCGACCAGATCGTTGACCTTAACTTACAGTCGTTCTTTGAGATAACCCAAGCCAGTATCCGCGGCAAAAACGGCAGTGAATTTAGCTTTGTTGGTTTGAAAAACAATGTAGCTAACGTAAAAAGTTATGAGGGTATAGATATTTGCTGGGTTGAGGAGGCATCCTCAGTGACCAGATTGTCATGGAATGTGCTGATTCCTACCATCCGAAAGCCAGACAGCGAGATATGGATTACGTTCAACCCTGAGTTGGAAACTGACGAAACCTACCAGCGGTTTGTAGTCCACAAGCCAGACAACGCGGTGGTGACTAAGGTCAATTGGAACGATAACCCTTGGTTTCCTGACACGCTGAAGCTGGAGATGGAAAGCCTGAAAGCGCGTGACCCAGAGGCGCACAGGACGGTCTGGGAGGGTTTCTGCCGCCAGACGGTAGATGGGGCTATCTTTGCCAAAGAAGTGCAAATGGCTGAGTTGGAGAACCGCATTACCCGCGTTCCTTACGATGCTACAAAGCCTGTACACGCTGTGTTTGACCTTGGTTGGGCTGATGCCACCGCCATCTGGTTTGTCCAGTTTATCGGCATGGAAACCCGCCTGATTCGGTATATTGAGGACAACCAGCAGACAATCAGCCATTATCTTGCTGAAATGCAAAAGTTTGGCTATGTATACGACACGTTATGGTTGCCGCACGATGCACAGAACAAAACGCTAGCGGCAAATGGGCGGTCAATTGAGGAAATTGTGAGGGCGGCAGGCTACAAAACCCGCATAATTGACAAGACACCAGTTGTAGACAGCATCAACGCGGCAAGAACAATATTCAGATCATGTTATTTTGATAGAGAAAATTGTTATGATGGCTTACAATGTCTGCGTCATTACCGGTATGAGGTTGATCCTGATACAAAGCAGTTCAGCCGCAATCCATTACATGACCAGTATTCGCACGGTGCTGATGCCTTTAGGTACATTGGTCTCATGATTAATGAACCCAAAGAACGGAAGAAACCCAAACCGATGCCGATGTACGGCAGCGCAAACAGTTGGATGGGCTAAATGGACGATTACGACCCGATTATTCAAGAAGCGGTGGACTTTCTGAAGTTCAGCAACGATGCCGACACAATGAACCGCCAAGAAGCCTTGGAGGATTTAAAGTTTGTCAACGGCGACCAGTGGCCGGTGGAGTTGCAAAACAGCCGCAACCTTGAGTCCCGACCAGTGCTGACAATCAACAAGCTCGATACGTTTTGCCGCCAAGTTACCAACCAACAGCGCCAACAGCGACCACGCATCAAGGTACACGCTACCAACACCGAAGCAGATGCCAAGGTTGCACAGGTCATTTCAGGCGTAATTCGGCACATTGAGGTCAATTCCAACGCTGACCATGCCTACGACAACGCCTTTGATTACGCTGTCCGCATGGGTTGGGGCTATTGGCGCGTGACCACAAAATATGTACGGGAAGATAGTTTTGATCAGGAAATCTACATTGAACCTGTGGATAACCCGTTCACGGTGTATTTTGACCCTAACTCAATTGCCCCTGATGGCTCAGACGCTGAGAAGTGCCTGATTACCACCATGATGCCGAAAGAGGTGTTTCGCAAGCTGTATCCTGATTTGGATGATGGCACATCGTTTACCCAACGCGGCACAGGCGACAGTCAGTCTGAGTGGATTACCAAGGAAGATATACGCATTGCCGAATACTTTTACACGGTGCGGGAAAAGGCTACGCTGTATCACTTGTCAGACGGCACGATGAAGTTTGCTGATGGCAAGGACTTTTTCCAGCGGTTGGAATTGGCTGGTTTGTCGGTCATTGATGAGCGATCCAGCTTCAAGAAAACCATCAAGTGGAAGAAGATGACCGCCATTGAGGTTATTGAAGAACAAGACTGGCCTGGTCGCCACATTCCGGTGATCCCTTGCTACGGTCGCCATGTCGTGATCGGCAACAAGCGCAAGAAGTTTGGCATGATTCGCAACGCCAAAGACCCGCAGCGTATGTACAACTTCTGGCAGACCAGCCTGACTGAAAGCATTGCACTTGCACCAAGAGCCAAGTGGATCATGGCGGAGGGCCAAGACGAGGGACATGAGAACGAATGGGCGCAGGCAAACGTCAAATCAACGTCTTATTTGCGTTACAAGCAACGCGACATTGATGGTCAGCCTGCACCAGCGCCACAGCGCCTGCAACCCGAGCCACCGCCTGCTGGCGTGATCACAGCGGCAAGCGTCATCAATGACGATTTGTCTGCTATCATGGGTATCTTTGACCCTAACCAGATGCCGACCGGCAATATATCGGGCAAGGCGCTGAATGGCCAACAGCAACAGGTTGACCTGACCAACTTTGATTATTACGACAACCTGACACGATCAATCTCCCACACCGGCAAGATCATTTTGGACTTGATTCCGAAAATCTACGATTCTGAGCGTGTTTTGCGAATCATTGGGGATGATGGTAAGCCTGATTTGGTGACGCTGAACGAGCGCACAGCGGTTGGCGAAGTGCTGAATGATGTGACGGTTGGTGAATACGATGTGGTGATGGAGACAGGACCAGGCTACAATAGCAAGCGCCAAGAGGCTGTCGAATCCATGATGGGAATGTTGTCTGCTGACCCGACTTTGATGCAAACAGCGGGTGATTTGATCTTCCGCAACATGGATTTTCCTGGCGCAGACACCATTGCCGACCGCTTGGCTACGCTGAACCCGCTGTCACAAGTTGACGAGAAAAGCCCAATTCCTCCGCAAGTTCAGATGCAATTGGCGCAAAGCCAGGCGCAAATGCAACAGATGGCACAGGAAATCCAGCAGTTGCAGATGGTCATCAAGCAGCGTCAGGACATCGAGCAAGTCAAGCAGGACAACGAAACTAAGCGCGAACTGATGAAGCAGACCGCCAAAGCGCACGACATTGAGATGAATAATGAAACCAAGCGCCGTGATACTGATGCGCGGGTCGAAATGAAAGAGCGTGATACCGACAAAATCACCGCCACTCAGCTTCAAATTGAGGAAATCAAAGGGCAATTTGCCCTATTGCTGGCGCACATTGATCATATATCTCGTCAAAACGCATCAGCAGAAACTACTGAACGGGCTATTTGACAAAAAAACAACATTGTGGTATAAACCACAAAACCTTACCAGTTGGGTCAACTGGGTTAATTCTTGAGGTAACTCATGTCTGAAAAAGAAGCAGGGTCAGTATTGACCAGCGAAAATGCGGCAGATTTTTATGCACAAAGATTAGGTTTAGCTGATCGTGAAGCGCCCGAGGCGGTTGTTGAGGAAACTCCAAACGAGCCGGAAGTAGAAGCGGAACAGAGTGAACCTGAAGAGCAGGAAGAAGCCAAACCCACAGAAGAAAAGAAGCAGAACCCGAAACTTGAAAGACGGTTTTCTGATCTGACCAAGCAACGTGAAGAAGCGCGTAAAGAAGCGCAGATGGAACGTCAGCGTAGGGAAGAATTAGAAGCCCGTATTGCGGCACTTGAGAAACCGGCAGCGCCAAAAGCGCAAGAAGTGGATGAAGAACCGCAGCCAAGTCAGTTTCAAGACGCATTTGAATATGCGAAAGCTCTAGCGGAGTATTCGACAGAAAAGGCGTTAGCGGAACGGGATAGGCGAGATGCAGAGGAAAAGGTTGCAGCCGAGCGCCAAAAGGTCATTGAGACTTGGGCGAGTAAGGTGCAAGCGGTCAAAGCATCATTGCCTGACTTTGATGAGATTGTCGCGTCTAGTGATGTTGTCGTAAACGATGATGTTAGGGATGCAATTCTGGAGAGTGATGTAGGACCACAGGTTCTGTACCACCTAGCTGAAAATGACGAACTCGCAAAGAAAATATCGGCTATGTCGCCTAAAGCGGCACTCAGAGAGATAGGAAAATTGGAAGAGCGGTTATCCGCAAAGCCAACTGCTAAACAGGAAACTGTGGTTAAAAGTAGAGCACCAGCCCCGATCAGCCCGATTCGTGGTGGGACAGCACCAGTGGATGTACCAATAGGCTCTGATGGAGAGTTTCATGGCACATACGCACAGTGGAAAGCCCAACGCAGAACCGGAAAGATCAAGTAAACCTAATCTTTTTGGAGAAATCAAATGGCAAATCAACTGCTAACCATCTCCAAGATCACCAACGAGGCGTTGATGGTTTTGGAAAACGAATTGACTTTTACATCAGAAGTCGACCGCAACTATGACGACCAATTCGCTGTTGTAGGCGCAAAAATCGGTAACACTGTTAACGTCCGCCGTCCTGGTCGTTTCATTGGTACTACCGGCCCTGCTTTGAACGTTGAAGATTTCAACGAGACAAGCGTTCCTGTAACCCTGTCAACACAGTTCCACGTTGATACACAGTTCACCACACAAGACTTGGCTTTGTCCTTGGATATGTTCAGTGACCGCGTGTTGAAGCCTGCTGTGGCGGCAATCGCCAACAAGATCGACCGTGATGGTCTGGTTATGGCCAAAAACAATACCGCCAACATTGTCGGTACTGCTGGCACACCACCCACAGGTTTGATCACATACCTGACCGCAGCCGCTTACTTGGACGCTGAAGGCGCACCACGTGATGGTCGCCGTTCATGTATCGTTGAACCCTTTACATCTGCCACTATTGTGGACAGCTTGAAAGGTCTGTTTGTTCCTCAAGAAGCCATTGGCGAGCAGTATCGCAAGGGTTTGATGGGTCGTGACTCTGCTGGTATGAACTGGAAGATGGATCAGAACGTGGTGTCTCAGACATTCGGTTCTTATTCCACCGCCACTTTGTCTTGCAACACTTCAACTGCAACAGGCTTTTTAACATCTGGCTGGGCATCTACTTCAACCATCGCATTGTCGGCTACCACTGCCAACGCATCGTTGAACCAAGGTGACGTTATCCAGATTGCTAACGTCTACGCTGTCAACCCCCAGAACCGTCAGGCTTATGGCTCTAACAAGCTGCGTAACTTCGTTGTGACCGCACCTGTGACCGTTTCCACTTCTGGCACTACTTCTGTGACCGTCAGCCCTGCTGTGATCACCGCTGGTCAGTTCCAGAACGTGTCTGTCACATCACCCGGCGCATCCGCAGTTACACCGTTCAACAACACCGGTACTGTTAGCCCACAAAACATCATCATGCACCGCAATGCGTTCACATTGGCAGTAGCCGATCTGGAATTGCCAGAGGGTGTGCATTTTGCTGGTCGCGCTTCGGACAAAGAAATCGGTCTGTCAATGCGTGTGGTTCGTCAGTACACCATCAACAACGATTCGATCCCGACTCGTTTGGATGTGTTGTATGGCTGGGCTCCGCTGTACCCTGAGTTGGCCTGCCGCGTTGCAGCTTAATTAACCTAAACCAAGGAGAAAATCATGGCTGCACCTAATAGCGTCACCACAATTCACCCCAGTAATCTGGCGACAAACCAAGCTATCCGCTTGTTGTTTGTGGCAACTGGCATTCCAATCTCCGCTACTGGCGATTCGACTGTCACTTTGCCTGCACAGAACGTCTCCACCTACTGCGTGCAAAACGTGGCCATCACCAACGCTAACAAAGACGTTAGCTCTGGCGCATTGGCTATCTGGACCGCACCAGCAGGCGGCGGCACAGAAATCGTTACTAACGCAACTTTGACCAGCAACACTGGCTCAACTTACGTTACTAACGCAACTGTTGTTGCTGGAACAAAAACTACAGCCCTGACCGCACAGACTCTGTACGTTAAGGTCGGCACTGCTGTAACAGGCGCAACTGTGGACATTTACGTTTACGGTTACGACTTCTCTGTTTACTCTTAATCGAGGCATAACTGAGTAAAAAAGCCACTCTTAAAAGGGGTGGCTTTTTCTGTTTTTAAAGTACAATCAATTCATTCTGTAAAGGAATCATCATGGCTAACTCTCAAGCAATTGGCGTTGCATATCTTGATCAAGATATTATTGACGCTACTTATTCTTTGGTTAACTCAGTTAGTGGTCAGATGGGCTACACAACTGGCTCACCATCAATAGCGGTTTCTTCTGTAACTCAATTAACTAGCAAATCAACAGGCGTTACCATCAATGCGGCGGCAGGTCAAATTGTGACCAATAACGCGGCTTTGGCGGCTGGTGCTGAAGTGGCTTTTGTGGTTACAAACAGTG
>Ga0209189_1000662_pt1 | contig 27906 bp, 25 predicted proteins | sample C_130820_EF_Meta_FD_187308 | JGI IMG/M metagenome (GOLD analysis project Ga0209189, IMG submission 187308) | Freshwater microbial communities from Lake Croche, Canada to study carbon cycling - C_130820_EF_MetaG (SPAdes) (version 3) | ecosystem: Environmental > Aquatic > Freshwater > Lake... | reverse complement strand
ATCATTTGTATTATTCATAACTTTTATCATATCTGTTAATAATATCTTTGGATTAATTATATTAGTATTTTTAATATAATTATAAAAATATTTTTTATAAACATTATTTGTTTTTTTATTTTTATTTATTTTAAGTTTTTCAATAATTTTAAATAATTCATCATTTGTAATAGTTTTATTTAATTTAAAATTATTTCTATTATATCTAAAAGTGTCACGATCTACGTCATATTCAGGTTTGAAACCATACTTTGCATAAAATGGTATTCCGTGTGTTATTGTTCTTAAATATAATAGTTCAATACCAATATTATAACACATTTTTTTAGAGGTATCAGATAATTCTATCTGTTTGATATGTGATAATGATTTATCTTTTTTTACAAGTTGTATTATTATTTGCATCAGTATATCACCTACTTTATATACATCATTTTTATCTTCACTTTTAATACAATCATCTTGATTTGAAATTGATTGAATATATAGTTTATTATCTTCGCTCTCTTGTGTGTCAAAAAATAAAAAAACACAATTTTCATCAGTTTCAGTAAGGTTTAAAAAAGATATTTGTTTTTTATTATCATCATAAGGAACTATTGTATCTATATGAAATTCGTAAGTTTTTCCATTTTCTAATTCAATTAATCTTTTCTTACCACCTACTTGTGATTTAAAAACTAATTTACCAGTTGTATGTGAAAGAATACCACCTTTTGTTTTAATACCATTTCTACGTATTATTTCAAAAATATTTTGTGTTTCTTCACTATAATGTATACCTTTAAATTTACTATATACTGTTTTTGCAATAGATACTTCCATACATATAATATATTAGATATAAAAATATATTTATCTAAAGAACTTATTCAAAAAGGTGGTTTATTAAGATCAATAAAATAACTTATACCACTAACATCAAATAATAATAGATTATCAATTATATTTTTTTCTTTACCTTCTAAATATATACAATTATCACTATTTTTTAATAATTTTTTAAAAAATTTCATTATTGATTCATTTTCATATTTATTATAAATAGCTTTTATTTTCTCATCAATTTCTACATCTATTATTTTTTTTTCTTTTAATATACTTGTTTTTGTTATTGTAAGTATTTTATAATTTGCTATTATTTTTATGTTATTTGCTTCATCTATTTCTAATTTTTCACTATTATATGGCTTAAAATTATGTTTTATATGCCATGGAGCTCCATCTCGTAATGTATTTAATAACCATAATTTTATATGTTTATTTTTACATGTTTTAACACTATTATCTTTAATTTTTATTATTTTTATATCATATTTTTCTTGAATACTTTTTATAAATTCTATTGCAATTTCTAATAATAAACTTCCACCTCCAGATATAAGTTTTCCTACTACAGGAGATGTTTTTTTCATGCTTATTTGATGAATATCTGCACACATTTCTTCTTTTTCATTTTTTGATATTATTATGACTAAACATTCCTCTTTTTGATCTAAAGTATTAAGTGAATAATGTACTTGATCGCCAAAATCAATTTTATCAAATATAATTTTATGTCCTCTATATACAAATTTTCTTTTTTCTTTTACTGCATCATTACCTGCGCCTTTCATGAAATGTAATTCATGTTCAATCTCATTATATAATTTATTTTCGTCTTTAATTATTTCATGTATTAGCCTTGCTTGAATTCGGTTATAACCAAATTTATCATATATCAACATATTGTTATAAATCACTTTTCAGATGAAAACTGAAAAGTGATTTATAACTTTTTAATAAAAACTGCTTCCAAATATCTTCTATATCCAAGTAAGTCATAAATTTTTATATAAATCTTTTCAATAATAAAACAAACTACTGACTTTATATATGGATCTTGATTTATTTCGCCTGCTTTCAGGAGCACTTGTGCGGATGATAAGCCGGCGGTATCAGGAGGAACGGAGAGACACATGATACCAAATAATTTCTTGATAAAAATATTAACTGGTTTATTATTACATTCATTTATTATTGGTATGATATATTTTTTATAAATTTTAATATGTTTTTCATTATTAATTTTATTTAATATTAATTCATTAATTTTAATAGTATTTAATAATTGTTGTTTATTAAATATTCTTTTATTATGATTATAAACATCAATATCATCATCATATTTTGGTTTAAATCCATACTTACAATAATATGGTTCACCTTTTGTGAGTGTTTTAATAACTCTTAATATTAATGCATGATGATGTTGATAATTAGATTGCCATTCTATGTGTTGATCAGGATATGTTTTCGCCTGATTTCGGGAGGATCGTAGAGACGAACTACAATCTGGCGGTGTCCCAAGCATCAAAGATGCGTCGGATATCATACATTTTAGTGTGGAATTATCTTTTAATTCAATATACTTTATTTTAGGCTTTTTATCTAAACATATATTTATAATAATTATCATTAACATTTCTCCAACTTTATAATCTTGAGTTCTATTAGCGCATAATAAACAGTTATTATAATCGCCAATACTTTGAATACTTGCTATTTTTTTTTCATAATCAAAATTCAAAATAGCACACATTATTGATTGTTCATTGATATCGTCGACTGATATAAACTTTATAGTATGTGTTTTACCTTTTATATCTGTACTATCTCCATGTACTAATCTGGCTATGTATTTATTCTTATCAATTATAAATTCTTCTAAATTATTATCTTCATCTCTATCTCCTCCACCTTTCATAGAATTAAAATTAATTTCTTTTAAAATAGTTCTTTTAATTCTAAAATTATGTAACTGTAATAATCCAAAGTAACTTAATAAATCATTATATTTTTCCATAGTAAAATTATATTTTATTATTTCATGAGAAAATTTTATTAAATCCATTATCTTAATATAATTATTTTATATAAAAAAGATAATTATTTAATTTTAATATTTTACAAGTTCTTGCCAATAATAATATATGGTTTAATATTAAGTTTATCTTTAACATAAACATACATACCTAATAGTGAAGATATTTCTTCATATAAATCTTTATTTTCTTTAGCAGATACATGTTTACAATAACATTCATTAATAACTTTTTTTAATGTTTCTGCATTAATTTTAAATAATTCTTTTCTAGAATAAACTTGATTTTTTTTCAATAATAATTTAATACATTTTTCAATTAATAATGGATTTTTAACTAAAGCTAGATATTTAAGTTCTACTTCTTTTATTCTTCCAACATTATAATTTCTCAATCTTTCTACTATCTTACTAGATTTGCCAGCTTTTAATATATTTGGCTTCCTTTCATCGGCAGCAAAAAAATAAATTGTATCCATTCCAGCATAAATTTTAAGATCTTTTTTTAAATTCATCACGCATTTGCTGTCTACATTCTTCTTTATCTACTTTCCTATTTTAAATTCTGTGAATATTATAAAATACTTGATTTTAAATCTAAATATTTTTTTTTGTATTTTAAATATTTTTGTAAATAAATATTACTTCGCCGAGAATCGGAAACTTTCGAAAAACTACCACCAATTTTAGAATTATATCTTTTTGGTACGTCGGCAATATCTTTTTTAATTAAATTAAATCCTCTAATTTTTTTTTTTATAATGTGTTCATTGTATAAACAATCATATCTATAATAATTATAATAATAATTATATTTTATAATTTCATTATGAATATAACCACGACTATTCAAATTTAATTTATTTTCATATATATCAAAATATGTAAATTCAATATTATCTTTTAGTTCTGTATTATGTAATAATACTGTAGGTATTTCAATGTTTAGATTACTACTTACTTTATCAAAATTCTTAATACGTTCTAATAAATTTATATCTAAATTATATCTATCTGTTACTCTAGATAATATAATAAAAGCTAGTAATCTAAATGCAATTGGATTAATATCTTCAAGTATTTCATCAATATTTATTCTTTCACTATTAAAATTTTTATTTTTAACTGGATTAATATAATTTTTTATACCTAATAATTTAATAAATTTAATATCAATATCTAATATAGTTAACATATTTATAAAACTAATATATTGTAAATTACACATATATGGTAATAATAGATTTCCGTTGTAGTCATATACAGGTAATTTATGTATATAATAATCTAATGCAATATCTTCTCTTTCTATTAATATTTTATTATTAAATTCTATATAACAAAATCTACCAGATATAACTTTATCAATTTCATAATCATAAATTTCTTTACTAAATTCTAAAGCTAAAAAATTATAACTTATGTAAATATTTTTATCATTAATTTTAATATCATCATTTATAAATAATTTTATGCAATTATAAATATCACAATAATTGCAATTTAAATGTTTTATAGTTGTTTTAAAATCACATTTATATTTTTTCAGATTATCATAATCACTTAATTGTATTATTTCTCTTTGTTTTTCTTTTTCTTTTTCTTTTTCTTTCTCTTTTTCTTTTTCTTTCTCTTGTTCCATATTATGTTCTATATTTTTTCCAGCACCTACTACCAACAATAATAATTCACTTTCTTCAATTGATGTTAATGTATTATAAATATTTAAAATATTTGAATTACTACTAAAAGTACTATTTAAATCAATTATATTATTAATCATATATTCTTTAACAGTATGTAAATTAAATTTAGTACTTCTTAAAAATTCAGAATATATATTATTTTCACTGTAATCTCTTGAAATATTTCGAACTATAGTTTTTAATAATTGATATTTAATACCATTTTTTTGTTTTTCATTAAAATTATTTTCATTATCTTTTAATAAATTATATATATCATCTGTTGTTATTAATTCTGTTGTAGTTTCGTTATATCGTTCTTTTTCTTCTTCATATGCATATATTACTGATAAATATGTTCCACGATTTAATTTTCTAAATCTAAATATAGCTTGTGCAAAATCGGTCCATCGTGTGTTTTTATCTATTATTATTGCAACATGTCCATTTCTTGGTTGTTTTAAATCAGTTCCTACTGTATGACATTGATCATAATAATAAAAATTATTTTCATCGTCTAATTTATATTGTAATGATAAGTCGTCTGATATATATTCCATACCTTCTCCTTCTATTGTTACATATACTACTTTTTTTGATTCACCATAAATATTTTTTAATTTTTTTGCAATTTCTTCATTTTTATAATTAATAAATATTCCTGATAAATCTACAAATCCTCTTGCATCTACACCAAGTAAACAGCAAATATTTGTTAAATTAATATCTGTATTATCAACTACTTTATCTTTTTTTATAAAAAATACTTCTTTATTACTTGAATCTGGCGCTCCATATTTATTAAGAGCTAGATTAATTTCTATTTTTTCATCAAAATCTTCTATAATTTCTTTAAAAACAAAATTTTCACCATCTCTATAATTATTTAATTTCAATGATGCTGTTCCAGTATATCCAACTTGCCATTGATTATAATTATTATATATTAAATCTTGAAAACTCATATTTTTTTGCTGTACTGATATATTTATTATCTGTTTATTAACATTATACAGATAATGTTTTAATATATTGTTTTGTTGTTCAATTTCTATTTTAGTATATATATCTTCAAATAACTTTTCTATTATATTATATAAATAACTATTGCATGGTTTTATTAATGATAAATAAGTATCACCTGTTATGAACTCATTAATTACTGGTAATAAATCAGAAAATACACTTTTATTTTTACATATATTTTTATAATCAAAATCTTGTAATTTAGAATTAAATGTAGTTAAGTATAATTTAATTGTTAGAACAAGTCTTAATAATATATTTGAAAAATTAGATTTTTTTACAGGAGTATCTTTCCTTGCAAAAGGAGTACATATCCTGGACATTGTATTTTCCTCTTTTAAAATTATAAATGAAAATCCATAATCTTGATTATATTTCATATCATTTGTTTGTTCAAATACCATGTTTAAGTTTTCATTTAAAATATCCATATTTAAGTTTTCAGGAATATCTTTTGGTATATAATCATCATAATTAATTTTAATAAATGCTGGATTTTTTATAATAATATGTCTATCTCCAATATAACTTGAATTTACAATTTTATTCTTAGTGAAATCAAAAATATAATTAAATAATTCTTCATTTACAGATTTTTTTTTAATAACATAATTAAACATAGACTGTAAATAATTATGATGATTATCAAATTCATCTATTATATTTATTTCATTTTCTAATTGAATATTATTTATTTCATTTAATTTATTTTTATTAAATTCTGATATACTATCATATATTTTTTCTTCAATCTCTTTTTTTTCTTCTTCCATATTTTTTTTTAATTGTGTATCTGTGTATTCTAACCATCTTTTTTTAGCAGTAAAATCTGAAAAAATATTTATTTTTAAATCTATTATTTTTTCAGTAAAAGAAATAAATTTTCCTGTTTGTTTTACTAAATGCTCTACAGTTACAACTGTTGCTATTTTTGGATCTTTTGGTAATAAACTAGATGCAAAAGATAATAATGGAGTAAATACAGAAGTTTTACCTTTACCCATCATAAATTGATGTAACTTTAAATGTGGATTTCTGTATTTTAATTCTTTTCTAATTTCAAAATATTTTTCTATTTGATTTTGTCTAAATATATAATCATTTTGTAATAAAAATATAATTTCGAAATTATAATAAAATTCTTCTTTTTTTTCTATTCCTTCTTCTACTTCTTTTTTAACTATTATTTCATTAAAGTAAATAATACTATTTATTACTGATAATATATATTGAATATCCCAGCAACTTGTTTTTGAATTAATAATAGATAAAATATTAATTAATATATTTATTTCCATTAATATTATAAAAATACTAAAATTAGAAATTATAAAATTAAGTTGTAATTTATTATTAGAATTATCTTGAGCTATATTAGTTTTTATTTTCTCTAATAAATTATTTTTTATTTTTTTTAATTCTTCTTTAATAATAGAATAAGAATTACATGGCGATGAACAATTATATTCGCATAAACGATTCTGATCTAAAAAATCATTAAATATTTTTTTTTTTAATTCTTTATTTTTATCATCCATTTTAATTTCATTATCAATCGCTTTTTTAAATTCTAGTACTTTATTTTTATCTTGTGTAATTTCACTATTTAATTTTGTTTTTATAAATGATAATTTTGTATTTATTGAATCAATACTATCTATTTCTTGTATATTTAACTTTTCTTTCAAGAAATCTTTATTAAATTTATTTATATCATTTGTATCATATAAAATAAATAAATCATCATAATCTTTAATATTAAAACTTTCAATTGAAAAAAATAACATTGATGGTGCTACTTTAAAAGTACATATTTTAAAATCAAGATCTATTTTTCGTATATTATAAAAATTATTTTTTATGTCATCTTTTATTGGTAAATTTAAAAATTCTAAATAATAAGTATTATTTCTTTCATAACATAAATATGGACTAGCATGAGGAATCATCAATAAAAATGGATATTTTTTTTTATCTAAATTTAATAATAATTTATCTTTTTTATCTTTATTGTTATTATCAAAAATATAACATTTTTCAATATCTATCGACCCATTTACTCTAAAACCAATTTCAATACATTTTTTGTATTTTTTAATTAATATAAAAAATTTACCATCTTTTTTTATATTAATTATACCTTTCGTATCACCAGGATAACTTTTATCTATATTATTTTTTGGAAATAAAAATACAAGAGGTGTTGATGATATATCTTCATCAAAAATTCCAAATCTAGATAATATAATATTAACACCATTTTGATTTTTTACATCTTTTGAAATATTATATTCCATATATTCATCACTTTCATCTTTATAATAAAAAAGATTATTATGTGGTAGCTGAAAATCTAGTTCACTTATCCATTTAATTTTTTCAAACGAATTAAAGAGAGTATTAAATATTTGGACTGAATTCTCTTCAATATTTTCTGGATTATCCAATATTTCTTTACAATATGGTAATATTTTATGTATATCTTTAGTATCATATTGTAAAGAATAATTAGTACGATATATTTTTGTTTCTACACTAAAAGTATGCATATAATTTAAATCACCTTCAAAATATTCTCCAGATTTTATAAAATATTTACTATCTGTAATAATAAATATAAAATTATGTATGATTGTGCTCGCTATCCTATTACATCCATAATAATTATTATCTTCATTTTTTTTACATATTTCAATTACATTACTAATAATTTCTAATGATATTTTTTTAATTTTTAAAACAATATTTTTATATTCATTTTTTATACTATCACTAATTTGTTTATTATTAATTATTATTTTGCATATAATATATTTATATAAAATCTCTTCCATATAACTTTTTAGTGCAATTCCCATAACTACTCTATCATCTATAGAAATATTATCCATATAAAATGATATATTATATGGTTCATGATGCGGCGATAGATCAATATTTGTTTTCTTATTAATATAAATATATTTACAATATTTTATTTCTAAATTATATGTTGTAATATAATGATTTAATATATCTTTATCTTCTAGCAATTTGGAAATATTTATTAGTTCATTCGAATTTAATCTTATTATTAAATAATCATTTCGAATAATAAGATTAAATCCTTTGATATACGACATAGAAGGCTGATTTTCATGACATTTATTTTTTTCAAAATTATTTCCACATGAAATATCTGTAGATTTATCTTTTGGTTCACAAATACCTAATAAATTGAAATGTTCTGGTTTATTAATACTAGATTTTTGTAGGTCTTCTTTTTTATAAATATCAGATAATATTACTAAATATATTATATAAATATTTTTTATTACATTAAAATATATAAACAAATCTTCAGGAAGACTTGTATTATAATATTCAAATAAATTATTACTTATTCTACAACAATTATCAAAAATTAATCTAAATCCATCATTAATCTTATTAAAAATATCTTGTGGAGTAAGATTATTATCATTTCTTATATTAAATAATATTTCGTTAAGAATATCAAATAATATTGTAAAATTTATATTATTTTCTAATTCAGTAACTACTTTTAATTCTTCTAACTTTCCAGTTATCTTTGTATCTAAATTATAATCAAGCAACATCTTATTTCCATTAAAATATAAAGTATCACTTGGATAAAAATTTAATATTTCTTCTAATAAATTATTTTCACTAATTAATCTATCAATATATAAATAATTATATATATTATTAGATTTATAATTTTGTTTATCTGGTATATAAATTGTATCATTTGATATACATAATAGATAAAGCATATAATAATGAAATTTAATAAAGATATCTATAAAATCTGTGATTTTTTCACTATTACTTTTTGAACTTTTATAAATATTTAGTATTTTTATATTTAATGCAACATTATAATAACTATAAAATGTACAAGATCCAGATTTTTGAATATAATTTCCTATACCATATATATCACTGTAAAATAAATTGAAAGAGTTATTTAATTTATATTTGATAGTTGGACTAGTATTTTTATCTAATTTTTCTTTAATACTATTTATAAACTTTTTAAAATCACTTCCTTCATATTCTTCACCTTCTTCATTTTTTTTAATTTGTAATATATTTTCATAAATATTTTTATTGTAATCATTGTAACAATTATTAATAATTTCCACTAATATTTGATGATTTTCTATATCTGGATTTTCAATTAATTTATCTATTTTAGTTAATCTATTCACCTGTTCTTTGTATTTATCGTCATCTATACCAGTCACTACATGATTAAATGAACATTCATAATTATTAATATAAGATAATTGTTCACTTTTGTTAATTTTATATAAAATATAATTTAATAAAGCACTTGATAATGTTTGTGATTTATATTTAGTATTTATTCCTAATAAATTATATCCATTTTTGTTATCTTCGATTATAAAATCGGTTAATACTGCATATTCTAAATCAGTTAATCCAATTAAATTTATTATTGAATCTCTTAATAATTCTATTTTTACTGTTTCTATTTTTGGAGGTACAGAATAATCGTTTTTTCTAGAACTTTCAGTAAAATTTTCTATGCTAGTAATTACTTTGTTTATATAATATGGTAATGAATCATATAAATTTTTATCTGTAGTATATATAATTTTACACGATGTTACTTTATTTTCATCATCTATCAATTGATTCTCAATACCTAATCCAGAATTTGAATAATATATATATTTTCTTCCATTTTGTTCAAATCTGTAAAATAAAGTAGAATGTGCGCTTAAGTTTACATCAATTATATTATCTGTATTTAATGAAAACAATTCGTCTAATTTTAATTTTTTTCTTAAATAAGTTCTTGATTCTACAAATGTACCAATTTCTTTATTTATATTATCATCAAAAAAATAATATACTGGAAAATTAAAATATGATACTTCAATAAATGGATGATTTTCAAAACATTTTTCATTAATTTCTTTTATATCAATTTTTACAAAATTTAATTGTCTTTCTACATCAGACTTATTACCACCCGTTTGTTTTTTGATTATACTATATTTTTTTTTAAATAAATTCATATATATATAAAATATGTTATAATATTTTTATAATATTTTTTTATAATAATTATATTAACTAAATTAAATGGAAGAAGTATCTATTAGTAAATTATTATTTAATAAATTTAAATTTTATGATAAAGAACTTAGACAAAATATATTAAATATTATATATAGAAATATAACTAAATCGATAGGCTATCTATACAAAACCTCTGGAAAATTAAATTTTAAAGTTCAAATTGGTGGTAAAAAACAAAAAATTAAATTAAAAAATAATAAAGTATTTGAATATTATACAAAATAAAATTGGTTATGTATATGTTGTATCTTCTAATTTATTAGATGCTGTTAAAATCGGTATGTGGCGATCTAATATTGACTCGTTATATTCTAGATATATAACATGTTACGGTAAAAATATACATATTGATTATTTTTTAACTAGTGATGCTAGAAAACTTGAAAATGAAACTCATAAATATTTTAATAAATATCAAATTACTAATGAATTATTTGATAAAATACATTACAATAAATATATTGATTTTATTCAAAATAATATTGATGAACCAGTTGAACAATTAACATATAATAGTTTTTCAAATATAAGTGATTCTGAAGTATGTGATACTAATTATTGTGAAATGAAAGAAACAATTTTTTTATTAGAGAATAAAGTTTTATTATTAACGAAATTATTGTCAGCTAATTTATAAAAAAATAATATTTATATCTGTATTAATATTATTTTTATTTGTATAACAAATATATTTAAGAATAAAAATATATATATTATTAAAATGGAAGTGACTATTATAAACAAAGAAAAGTACATTTCAAGTGATATTCTTTTTGTAAAAGCACCAGTATATTGTAAGTTAAGTAGAACAGCACGTGAACTGGTTAAAAAGAAGAAAATAACTGATTATGTTTATGCTAAATTAGTTGATAAAAAATGGATAATATCTGAAGGATTATCTTACAAATTTGATAAAATATTTTTCAAGAAAACATTTGTTGATTCTATTCCAGAAATAAATGAAGAAAAAATAATAGTTGATGAGAATAATGTAGAACTTGCGCCAACTATTATTCATTTAAAAGAACACGAGAAATTTAAAGATGAAACTGGTAATACATTAGAAATTGAAACACGTGGTGAAAGAAAATTTGATAGAATTTATTTTAAAATTAAAGATGTTATGATTGGCTTTAAATTAGAAAATTTAGATAAAAATATTTTTGATAAAAAATCATACTTTAAAGAAAATGAACACTATAAATATTTTAATTGTGAAAAAGTTCGAAAAAATGGAGAAAAAACAAATAAAGCAATTAAGAAAAACTTGTACTTAACATACGAAGGAATGCTTCGAGTCTTATTTGCATCTCATTCCCCCAATGTAAAACCATTTATCAAGTGGGCAACAGAATCTTTATTTGCAATCCAATTAGGTCAACAAGAAGATAAAGATAAACTAGTTTCACAAATAAAAGGTGTTTCATATGAAAGTATACAAGAATTATTTTCAATTAATGCGAGAAGTATTCCATGTGTATATTTAACAGCATTTAACACGGTTGATAAATTAAGAAATATAATGAAAATAAATGAATCATATAAAGACGATGATGTTGTTTACAAATTTGGATTAACAAAATCATTTGAAAAAAGAAAGAATGGTCATAGAAACGAATATAAAAAATTAGAGAATTTGATTGATATGAAATTAGTTTATTATAGTTACATTGATCCATTATACATCTCTGAAGCAGAAAATGAAATTAAAACATTATTATGTGATCATAAAATACAATGGGACGATCACGATGAACTAGTGATTATTCCAAATAAATTATTAAAATATATAAAGACTATATACCAAAACATTGGTATGAAGTATTCAGGTCATACACAAGAGTTTAATAAAAAAATAGAAGAATTAAACAAAACTATAATTGAATATGAAAATAAAGTTTTAATGTTAACTAAAAGTTTAGAATATGAAAAAGTTATTTTTAAAGAAAAACTTAATAATAAAGATTTACTTGTTGAAAATCTTAAAAAAGAATTATATATTAAAGATTTAGAACTCAAGTTGAAGATTTAATCTTCAAATACAAGTTCTTCAATTATAATTTCAAATAAATCATAATTAATAATATTCTCATTAAATTATTATATTAACTTATTATCTAATGAATCTTTAACATCTGTTGTTTCTGGCCATAATGGATCATTTAACGACTCTATATCCGCATTTAATTCTTTATTATAGTTTGTATCCGATACGTCTTTTTCGTATTTTACATTATCTAAATCATTTTCTGATTTATTTTCTGATTCATGATCTGATCCATTGTCTAAATCATAATCTAATACATCGTCATAATCTGGCAACTCCATATCTGCTTCAGGATGATATTTTTTTTTTGACCAAAATTTATCCCAATTAAAATCACCTTTAATTACTAGGTGAAAATCTGGAACTAATTTTTTTGCAAATTTATTTTTACTTTTTTTATATAAGTTTATATACTTACAAAAAATATCTACTACTTTTTTTTCTGTTTCATTAATTTTTCCCCAGGTGAAACATTCTATACCATAAAATGTTTCACCTGGTATATTTTTATATATTTCATCTGCGTATATTTGTACGTATGGATAATTAATATCTATCCAATTACAATCAATAACTTTTTCTCTATCATATTTCCCTTCTCCAAAGCCATAAATAATACATGGTTCAATATATGCCGACATTTTTTATTAATATTTTTTTTTAATTGAATAATAAATATTTTAATCAATTTTTTATTATAATTTATTTGCACTTTTCAGTAGTTGGGTATACTTGACCTCTCATAATACCATAAAAATTTTCGGCATTACTGTGGAAATTAAAATATAATAATCCTTGTCTAGCTAAAGCATCTAATCCTACAATATTACTATTTTCTAATGGTATACCGTTAACTAAAATGGTTTAGGAAAAATATACTTCATTTTATCATACATACAGTTACCTTTACATGTACATGCTCAATGTATACCTAAAATAAATTGATTAATATCTTTATTTTTGATAGTTATTTAAACACATCTTTTTGCAAGATCTTTTTCAATATTAATTAAATCACCTAAATTTACTATAACTGGACCTAATGTATCTGCAGCTCCAGCATAAATATGTAATCTTTTAATATCTGATGATTTTAATTTTCAATTTCAATGTGGACATAACATTCTGATAAATTTTTTTTAAATACTAATTCAGCATATCCTCTTTCTTTTCTAAATTCTCTTAGAATTGATTTTCTATTATAAAATAAACCTGATTTATTAACTAATGATGGAGGATCATTTATTTCATCATCAGGTTCCTGTTGCGGAGAAAAGCACGAATCATAAACCTAATATTTGTTTTTGCAAAATTTCATTATATGTATATTAGGAATTTATAATTTTTTTTATATTAGATGGTATTAATTAAAAAAATTGAATTTTTATTTTGTAATATATTAAATATATTAATTTTATAATAATGATTATGACAGACGAACAAAATTTTAATAATCTATGTCAACTTATAAAACAACATGATAATAAAAATATAATTAATATTATTGCTCAAAATCCAGAATTTATAAATAAAACTGATAGTGACGGGAATACATTGCTAATTTTATCATGCCAGTATGATAATTTAGAACTTACAAAAATTCTTATTAAAAAGAAAGCAGATATACATCATCGGAACAATGAAGGTCGTGACGCATTATTAACTGCTGCAAGGACTCATGGATGCGTTGATTTATGCAAATTCCTTCTTGAAAATGGTGCAAATCCTAATACTGCAGATAAACTTAATGCTGAAACTCCTCTTTTTATTTCAGCTTGGTTTGACAATCTAAATTTATGTTTATTATTAATTTCATATGGTGCAAATTTGATGCAAGAAGTATCTTTGGGTAGCGTATTGGAATATTATGGTTATAAAGGATATAGTAATGATGAAGAGATTGAAGAGCATCGTAATAAATTAATAGAAGCATTCGCTGTAAATGCAAAGTTATAAAGTTTTATAATCTAATATAAATCTGTAAATAAATTAACAATTATTTCTTTATAATTTTATTATATTTTAGTTTAATATATTTTGGAATAGATAATCTTTCACAATTTTGTTTTTGTGTTAAAATTGATTTAGATTTTGGTTTTATCCAAGTATAATCTTGATTATATATTGTTAAATAATTTGATTCTTTTTTTATCATCATATATAAATTAATAATATTTATTTTATGCAACGGTAGTTATGTTAGGTTCAATATGTAGCTCTAAACAATTTCATAATCTATTAGCATTATTAAATCTAAAATTTAAATTTTATTTTAAGTGATTTATTAATTATTTTTATATATTTTAAATTTATTATGGATATAACTATAACTATTTTATTATTTATTTCATGTATTATTTGTATTATATTAATAATATCAAGTATAAATAGTATTAATAAAAAAGAATCTGATACAGTTGATTTGGCAACTACTATTACAACAACACCTATTAATATTGGTGATAATAAAATTAATGTTGAGTCTGCTAATGATTTTCAAGTTGGAATGAATATAAAAATTGGATCTGGAGATGAAACAGATTATGGCATTATTACCGGTTTTGGTAGTATTATAATTGATACTCCTGCAAATTATTATCATCCAGTTGGTACTCAGGTAATAGAGTATAATAATAATTTAAATAATATTGATAATGATAATATTAATGATAATAATAATATTAATGATAATGATATTAAAAGTGAATTACCAATAAAATCTCATGCATTAACTTCATCCATGGTTAATAGTCAAACTAGACCACAATCAAATATACAACTATCAATAATACCAGAATCAACACCTACATCAATAATACCATCATCATCAACATCACCTTCAATAAAACCAGTAACAACATCACCATCAACAAAACCAGGAACACCGTTACCATCAACATCACCATCAACAAAACCAGTAACAATATCACCATCAACAAAACCAGGAACACCGTCACCATCAACAAAACCAGGAACACCGTCACCGTCAATAAAACCAGGAACAACATCACCATCAACAAAACCAGGAACAACACCATTACCATCAACAAAACCAGTTACAACACCATTACCATCAACGACAATAATAAGATCAGATAATATTAAGAAATATAGTCATATAAATTTAAAAAAATTCATGCTTGAAGCGGGAAATCAGGGTAATACGAATGCATGTGAAAGTTTTTCTATGATATATTATTTAGGTAATTATTACAAGATGATTAATGATTTAAATTTAGGAATTATTACAAATAAGAATTATCTAGATATATTAAATCAACAAAGTGAAAATATAAGTAATTATTATAATGATAATAAAAATATATTAAATCCATTATATTTTTACACATATGGAACAAATTGTAAAAGATCACCAAATGTAACAACAATATCAACAATTAAAAGAGATGCTTCTGTACATGGATTATTATCATATCATGATTATTCATTAAACTACAATCCACCATCTATAGATAGTAAGAATAATATTTTTGTAAATTGTTCATCTATATTAGCAAAGTCAAAAGCTAGTACAGTTACAATACATAATCCATATGCTCCTAATGGAATAGTAGATATAAATATTAAGAGTTCAAATTGTATAAATGATATTAAAGATTTCTTAAATATAGGAATTCCATTAATTGTATTTATAAATATTTCCAATACATTTAAACATTTTTATAATAAAAAAAATATATTAACTTTCCCTAATATTAATGAAAATTCAATTTATAATGATAATAATCCAACTTATGATAAAGAAGGACATATTGTTACTTTAATTGGTTATGTTGAAAATGTACCTGCTGCTAAAAAAATAGATAATTCTGATGGAGTATTTATAATAATAAATTCGTGGGGTCCAACATTTGGAGATGATGGTGTATTTTACATAACATATAATACAATTAAAACAAGTTTGGTAAAGAGTATAAGTATAGTAGGTCCAAATCCTAATAATAAAGAATTATATAATTTATATAACACAAAATTATCTCAAATAAAAAAATAAAAATATTAAAATAGATTAAATAAAAAATTTATAAATTTTATAGCGATAAAAAGAAAAAGTAATAAAAGTTAGTGAAACAAATATAGTTGTTGGAATAATATATTTTATAATATTATTATTTTTATAATTTTCAAAAACAATTTCATATTTAGTATGATTATTAATAATTTCTACTAATTTAAATAATTTAGTATCATTTAATTTTTTCCACATTAATCCACAATCATCTAGTATATATCCGTGTTTTAATCTATAATAATCACGAACACCAACAGCTGAAGTAACAGTTACATGTGTCATATTAAATTTATATGCCATCTCTTCTGCAATTTTTAATAAATTTGTACCAATACCTTGATGTTGAGCAGATTTTCCACGTGTACCTATTGTTTGTGTTGAACCATTTACTTTTAATTCTCTTATTCTACCATATTTAATATTATTTTTAAAAAATTTTATAACTTTTAAATTATCATTAGTTTGGTTATTTTCAAAATTTTCATTATTTTGATTATTATAATCAATTATTCTTAATCTACAATAACCCCAAATAATTCTAAAATCTGATATTTTTTTCTTAATATCATTACAAACATAACTTTGTGCTGAAATAAAAATATCAATTCTTCCTTTAAATTTTTTTATATCAACATAATATTTAATATCATCAATATTTGGAAATCTAAAACCTGGTTCATGATATCTAATATCTTCTCTAGTTTTTCCAGCTGCATAAATTTTTCTAGTTATTAATTCTTCTAAATTTGAAGCTTGATCGTTTGTATATCCGTTCGGCGTATTTATTGATTTTTGAGGTAAATCTCTTTGAACTCTTACAATTCTAGTTGTTTCATCTATTTTACTTATAAAATCTATCATTAATTCATTAAATCCTTCTTTATCTTCATCTACCCACGATTTATATTTTCCACTATCTAACCATTCTTTTGTTAATGTTCCAGGCATCGATAAATGTGGATAAATTTTAATTTGATCACATCTTAAATCATCTGATAGCATTTCATTTGCACTAATTATATCAATTTCTTTAGTTGATCCTGCTAAATCAAACATCCATTGTCCATGAACATGTAAACCGTTGTCTTTACATATGCATATTGCTTTTATTGATTCTTCTACATTATGACCCCTTTTATTGATTTTTAAAATTTCATTATTTGGTGACTGTAATCCTAATTCTACAATAGTAACACCTAATTTAAGTAATTCAGTAATGCTAGTAACATTAATTGTATCGGGTCTTGTTTCAATAGAGTAAGAAACGATTCTATAAGGAGAAGTAATATTATATGTTTGCTCTAATTCCAAAGATTTTTGAAGTTGAATTAAATATTCATTTTCTAATTTGATAATTCTATCAGTAAATGCAGTATTCCATAATTTATATTGATTAATTAAATCATTTATTTCTTGAAGTTTTTCATAATTAAATGGTTTACGCAAACTATTTATTATAATATCATCTGGATCAAATAAACAATGATTTAGTGATTTAATACTTAATTCATATAATTCTTTATTTTCTATAATAGTTGAAATTATATTTATTGCATAAAAAATATCACGACTGTATTCATATCTGTATTTTTTAGAATATGTACTAAATGTTCCGCCTAAATGACGAATTGCTAATTTACTTATATCATGTGATAAATTATATAAACCAAGTGTATGTTGGAGAATATATTTTATTAAATTATTATCATTTCTGACTAATTTTGCAAATACTGGTTGATCTAACGTATAACTTTTAGCAACTTTTAAATTATTATTATTATCTATAGATGCTGTCGGACAAAATGCACAATCAAATGGACAACTATCTAATGCTTTAGATGGTACGGAAATACATAATTCACCATTAGTAGATTCAAAAATTAATCTTTCCAACATAATATTTTTTTGAATAGTATTATTTTTAATACGTAATTTATAAGAATTAGCAAGTTCTTTATTTGTAAATTGTGTTTTTTTATCTTTATTATTATTTTTCTGGCAATGTAATTTAATATTATTAAATATATTTATTACATTATTTTTATCATCAAAAGTTTTAAAATTTATTTTTTCATTTACATGAATACTTAGACTATTTAAATAATCATCATTAATATTTTTATTTAATTGACATATATTACAAAATTTATTTTTATTAATTGTCATATTTTAAATTTTATTCTTTTTGTTATTATTATATTTTCAATTTTTTATACTTTTTTGAAATGAAAAAACAAGTTAAAATATTTATAAATATTTAAAAATACTTAAAAATACTTAAAAATACTTTTAGTTTATTATATATTATGAAATACATAACAAGTATATTTAAAAAAATATTACCAAAAAATACACCAAAGCCAATTGGTAGATGGAAAATAGAAGAGTGTAATACTAAAATAAATAATAAAATAGATTTATCAAATGAAGATCATTGTGGTCCTTGTGGTCAATATGCATTAGAAAAAATAGCATTAAAAAATAATAAAAATACAGATATTTATTTAGAAAAACCAAAATAGAAAAACGTGTAAGATTTAATTACAAAAACACTTACTTTAGATAATTTAGTTAATGAGAATGTTTTGGAACATACCACACAACATTATCATTTTTCTTGCAAGGAATCCATCCATATGGAGTTGATCTTGGTATAGTATGTTCTTTAACACCGTCTTTTATAACAGGCAAGAATTTGTCATTGATGATCTCAAAAACCTCACGTGGAAATTCTTGATAACATCTACGCAAAGGAGGTGGTAACAGTACACCATTTTTTTGGTATGAGACGGTAAATAGCTCCTCTAAGTATAGAGATAGCTCTTCCGGAGTAGCTTCTCTGTAGTCTTGAACAAGGAGTTCACGTGTTGAAAAATTTAGTGTAGTTGGAATAGTAGTAAAGGATAGTTCGAAAGGAGAGGTCATTTTTAATTAATTAGTTAGATTAATAGTTTTTTATATAAACCAATCAGCAAATTATTTTTTCAATTTTTTTTATTTAAAAAAATAAAAATATTAAAATATAAATGTTAAGAAGATTATTAAATTTTTGTTGTAATAGAAATAATAAAACATATTATTCAGTTGCCTTAAAAAAACCAGATGGAATAGAATATAAATGTTATAATAATCAAAATAATAATAGCTATTTTGAAACAAAAGATAATATTAATGAATGGATATTATTAGAATTATCTAAAAATAAATGGAAATATCAATTATTATATAATGATGAAATTCCAGAAATTTATAATTCACTTGAAAATATATCATTTCAATTCTTAAATAAAAAAGGTCATTGTAAAGGTATTTTATTATGGAATGATAAAAAAATAGGCTGGTTAATACATTCCGTACCAAAATTTCCTGATAAAATAGATTTAGAAAATAAATTTAATATTGAAAAAATACATGAAAATCAGTTGATTTATGGTCAATCCTTTATATATATTGAATTAGAAATAGAAGATTTAGAAGATATCTTAAGACAAATAAGTATAATGCAATCAAATATATATTATACAAATTATAGTTATTTTAATAATTACAATGATTATAATAAAAAGAGTAAACAAACAATAAATGATTTATGGTTAGATGATAATATATACCATGTAGCTAAAAATAGTAAATGGAATAAAGATTTATACAATGATTTTTTAACACATTACATAAATTCCAAGATATTATGTGAAAGTTGGATGAAGCCAGGATTAAATTCAACAGAAAATGCAAAAAATATAAAAACATTAAAATGGGATGATAATTTTTATTATAAAACGACACAAGATCATTCAAAATATGCAGTTACCATGGATATAAAAAAGCCATGGATATTTATAGGCGATATTAATAGAATGGAAAGTCAATATAGAAGAGGTGGTGGTGGTTTAATAATTAAAGATAAAAATTTATGGAAAGCATTTAATAGGATAATTATTGATTATAATGAATTAGTGATTAATCCAAATTTTTTATAAGTGTATAATTATATGCAAAATAATATAATTATAATTATTTTTTTATTATGTATAATAATAATCTTAAATTTATTTTGTAATAAGGAAGATTATATAACAATAAATGATAATGAATTTGTAGAATTTTCATATGAATTTTCAGAAACTAGTAAGATACCCAATATAATTTGGACTTTTTGGGATGGTGAATTGATAGATACTGTTAATAAATGCATTGATTCTTGGAAATTTTATAATCCTAATTATCAAATTAATATATTAAATAAATCTAATTATTCTCAATTTATTGATGAAAATATAAATAGTATTAAACATTCACAAGATTCTATCCAAAGATACTCAGATTATATAAGATTAGCTGTATTATCAAAATATGGTGGAATTTGGATAGATGCATCTATAATTTGTCATCATCCTTTTACATGGATACATTCTATACAAAATAAATTAAATGTAGAAATGATTGGATATTACCTAAATGCGTTTACAGAAGAAAAATATAAAAAAATTAGTCCAGTAATAGAAAGTTGGTTTTTTGCATGTATACCTAAATCACAATTTGTAAATGATTGGCGAGATGAATTTTTTTCTAGTAAAAATTTTGATTCAATATCTAATTATTTAAATGATGTATTATATAAAGAAAATATATCTACTCAAAAAATTAAAGCACTTAATTATTTAGCAATACATGTATCTGCACAAAAAATTTTACAGAAAAATTTAAATAAATATGATATTTGTTTATTTTCAGCATCATTTGGACCGTATAAATATTTAGAAGATACAAATTGGAATAATAAAGAATCAGTAAAAAATTTAACTAATAATAAATATAAAGAATATTACAAACATCCTTTTATAAAATTAAGAAAAAGTGAAAGAAAATTTATTAATAATAATATAAATAAAAATAATGCATTTTCACATTTAAAAAATAAAAATAATTGATATAATTATATTAATGGAAAATAGTATAATTATAATAACTATATTAACTATTCTAATAATTATTATAATTTTATATATAAATTATTTTGTTAATAATTTAAATAAAACAAATAATAAAATAGAATCATTTATAAATATAACAATAGATGATAATGAATTAGCAGAATTTTCATATGGATTATCAGAAACTAGTAAAATACCTAATATAATTTGGACTTTTTGGGATGGACAATTAACAGATACTGTTACTAAATGTATTGATTCCTGGAGATTTTATAATCCTACTTATAAAATTTATATATTAAATAAATCTAATTATTCTCAATTTATTAATCAAGATTTTGATTCAACTTTTGATCCAAATATTGATTCTATTAAACATGCAAATGAAAGTTTGCAAAGATATTCAGATTACGTAAGATTGGCCATACTTGCAAAATATGGTGGATTTTGGATAGATGCGTCGATAATTTGTCATCATCCTTTTACATGGATACATGGTGTACAAAATAAATTAGATGTTGAATTTATAGCTTATTATGGGGAAAGATTTACAGAATCAAATTATAAAAAATATAGTCCTATTATTGAAAGTTGGTTTTTTGCATGTATACCAAATTCACAATTTATAAACGACTGGCGAGATGAATTTTTTTCTAGTAAAAAATTTAATTCGATATCTAATTATCTAGAAAATATTTACAAAGATAAAATAAGTCCTCAAAAAATAATTTATTTAGATTATTTAGCAATATATATATCTACACAAAAATTATTACAAAAAAATATTAATAAATATAAATTGTGTTTATTTTCTGATAAATATGGACCATATTCTCAATTATATGATGCAAATTTAGATACAATAAAATCTGTAGATAACTTAATTAATAAAAATACATATAAAAAATATCATAAAAATACTTTTATTAAATTAAGAAGAATGGATAGAATTTTATTTGATAAAAATATTAATAAAAATAATGCTTATTCCCATTTATCTAAAAATAAATAATAAATAATAAATAATAAATAATAAATAATAAATAATAAATAATAAATAATAAGTTATTATATAATATATGACGGAAATAGAAAATAATTTTATAAATAAAGAAGTTGAAAAAATATTAATAAATGAATTAAGAGAAAAAACTAGATATAATATATTTAGTAATAATGATATTAAAAAAATAACAAATAATAACTTGTCGACAATAAATTTATTATTTGAAACTGAAGAAACAATTATTTGTTTTTATATAAATTATACTGATATTAAAAATACTACAACTGAATTAACAATGTTTATAAATTCAGTAAAAGAAATAAATAAATTAGATAAATTAAAAAAAAAATGTTATGGTATATATTTGTCTAAAAATGAACCAATTACTTCTTGTAAATCATTATTTAATAAAGAAAATGCTAATTTAACTAAGAATGGTATTAAATTTATAACATTATATAATATAAATAATGATGCTAATAATTTAAATAATCTAAATAATACAATTAGACGTTTACAATTAAAATTACACATGTTAGGTATATTTTATAGTGAACCAGATGGAACAATTATAATGTCAACTTAATTAATTATATAAAAATAATTTAATAATTTAATAATTTAATAATTTAATAAATTTATTTCCAAGTACCATAATAATTATGACGTGCATAATTACCAAAAAATTGATCTTTTTTATCTTTTAAGATATAAATATTTTGTTTATCATGATATTCGATATATTTATTTGTAACATAATCAGGACCAGTTGTTTTATATATATAAATTTCATAATTAAAATTATTATCTTTAATTTTATCTTCTTGAATATATTTATCAATATTATTATGTATTCCATCAATAATATATTTAATAAAATCATTATTTATACAAGCAGCAAATGCATATTGACCTAATAAAAAATTAATATTAATTTTTTTATTATTACAATATTCATTAAATCTAAAATAATTACAATTTCTATCATCTAAATTTTGATCAACTGGAAATATACAATCATAATGCAATAAATCATCTAATGGTAAAAATCCAAACATATCTAAATCAAAATAAAATCCACCATAATGATAAACAGCAATATATCTAAAAAAATCTATTTTTTGTATTTTATAAGGTAATTTATTATATGTTTTATAATAATCTGGATAATTTTTGTACAAAAATTTTTCAATATCATTGTCAGTAAAAAATATATATTGATAATCTTTGTTATTTTTCATTAAAGATTTAATATCATTATAATATTTACTAGGTATAATATCACTTTTCCACGTTTGAATTATTATTTTAGGTATTTTTTGCATTTTAGATATAGTTGAATTAAAATGTTCATTATTATTTATAAATATTAATATTATTACAATCGTTACTATATATATTATTATTTTATTCATAGAATACTTGCTATATATATTAATTTATAAAATAATTATATTATATATAATATATATAATATATGCCTGATAATTTTGAACATTATGGAGTTTTTGATACTTCTAAAGAAGAAATGGACGTATCAATACATGGTATTGAAAAATGGTTAGTTCATCTTTATGAACATCTTGGATGGATGACATTAGCAGATAAACATGAAAATTACACTAAAGTTATTTCATATATCAATTCTATTAATAAAATAGAAAAAGCAATTGCTAATAGAAAAGAAGCAAGTTTACCTGAAAATAAAAAAGATTTAGAAATACATTTAAATAAAGTTATGCATCTTAGAGAAATTACTGATAAATTATTTGATAAAAAGAAATTAGCAAGAAGTTTATGTGAAAAATGCGATAATAAACCAAAAGAGAATAAAGATGAAGTTGTCACAGTCCAATCAACTACAGGTGATAGTTTATTAGGAGGAGCTAAAAAGAGAAGATCTAAAAAAACTTCTAAAAAAACTTCTAAAAAAGGTTCAAAATCTAAGATGTATGGTGGTGCTAAGAGAAGATCCAAAAAATCTTCCAAGAAAGTTTCAAAGAAAGTTTCTAAAAAATCATCTAAAAAATCTAGTAAAAGATCTAGGAAATAAGTAAGTTTTTAATATTAATATAAATATTTTCAATAATAGAGGGATGTTCTTTAAACATAACATGACCACATTTTAGATTAGAATTAGATGGAATAGAAATAATATCAATATTTTTTTTAAATATATTATAAATAATATCTCGTTGTTTATAAATATTACCAATAATTTTATCATCATTTGCATAAATAATTGTAACATTATTGGCATTAATACATTCTGGCCTTAAATCCTTAAATTTCATTAGTTTTGTTTCTAATTTTATAAATCCACATAATTCATAAAAATCATTTTGTGCTATTTTATCATAATATGTATCTCTTACATATTTAAATCCAATTTCTGGTGTTTTAATTCTTAATTTTAAAATATAATTCAAGATTGGTTTTAATATTACTGAAAAATAACTATTAAAAACAAAATAATCAATTAAATTTTCATTTTTCAATAAAAAAGGAGCACATAATATTATATTGTTAATTTTACATTTAAATTTAAATTGAGAAAGATATAATGCAATTACACAACCTGTTGAAAATCCAATAATATCTATTTCTTCATATATATTCTCTAAAATATGAATTGCTTCTAAATATGTAATAACCCAATCATCTGTTTCTACATCTTGAAAGAAAGATCTACCATTACCATGAGTTCTAGGAATGTAATAATTAATATTATCTTTTTGAAAATATGGTAAAATATTTTCAAAAAGATATGGTATATCTCTATAACCTGATATAAATAAAACACATTTTTTATTAATAATATTTGAATAAAATTTAGGCATAGAAATAGAATATATTTTATAATCTTTTTCCCATTTTAATATTCTAGGAAATAATTTATCTAATCTATTAAAAGTTATATAATTACAATATTTTATATAAGATATTTGAAATATATTTAATATTGTAAAAAAAAATATAGAATAAAAATTATTAATCATATCAATAATAATATATATATATATATTATTATGTCTAATAATTTATATCAAATTCCACCAATACAAACTCCACAAATAATACCAGTATCACAAATTCAACCAGAAATAATAAATAATAAAAACTCTTTATCTCCGTTATCTATAATTATGATTATATTATGTTTTTCATCAATTATTTTATGTGCAATAGGTGGACCAACTCCTGGAATGTTGTCATTTATTTCATTTATGTTGATAATAATATCTGTTGTTCATCTAATCTTGAATTATTTTGGTTGGTAAAAATAATATATATAATTATATATTATATGAATAACTCATTAACAAGTATTAGCAGTAATTTACCATTACTTTCATCTAAAGTTACTAATCAAGATTCTAAAAGACAAAATTTACTTATGTTTTTAGCAAGTTTATGTATTTTATCTATTATTTCTTGTATAATTGGAATTTTAACACAAAATTATATATTTAATTATATGTCAGGATTTTTATTTTTAGGTATAGTAATTTTAATTTATAATTTAATAAATTATAAACTAATTTAATAAATTATAAACTATTAATTATTAAATATTAATTATAAATTATTTTAATTATAAATTAAATATATAATCAATTAATATAAATAATATGAGTTATATGAATACACCATTAAATTTAAATCTAGGAGATACATCTCTACTTCAGCAAAGAACGCCATTTTCTAGTATGGGTTCAAGGGCTATGTCAGGAGCAAGTGGTATAAAAAAATATTTTCACTATACAATGTCATTATTATGTATTTTATCAATATTAATAGTTATAATTACACATTATGGATTCAGTGATAATACAAGGGGTTATTCAGTAGCATGTATTTCTTGTTTGTTTTTACTATCATCTTCAGTTGCAATGAGATATTTGCCAATTTTAAGATAATTTATAAATTAAATAAAATTTTTTTACAATCTTCAAATTTATCAAATATTTCTTGTATTATTATATTATTAAATACAAATAATAGATCATATTTTTTATTAACTTGTAATATTTTACCATATATTACATTATTTACAAGTATATTCCAATTATTATCATAATATTTTTTAATAAAAATATTATTAGTATTAATCGAATATAAATTTATTTTTTTATTAATTAGTTTATTTATATTATTTTTAATATTGTTTTCATAATCTTTTATTATTAAAATATGTGATTCTAATGATTTTTTTATACTATCTTCTAATTTTATTGCCGAATTTTTTATACCTCGATATTCATCGTAATACTTATTTAACTCATTTATTAAATAATCTAAATTATTATTTATTTGATTTAATCTATCAAAATATGGTTTTGAAAACTTATCACATATGCTTGTCATTATACATATTGAAAATTCTACCTTAAATGTTAGATTTGATATAGATTCATCTATTGAATTATGACTAATCATGTATTTTCTATTAGGAATATTTTTGTGCATTGCATATGGTATGTATAATATCACATAATTCTGTTTATTGAAATAAAATGTTTCTAATTCAAATCTCTTCCTACCTACTATACCCGAATTAAGTGATATAAATATACTATAGTATATATTCGAATATTTCATGTCAAATTTTAATTTATCTATCTGTTCTTGATCAATTGTCTTATTGTAATTTTTTACTTCTATTATTATCTTGTTCTTAGAACTTAATTCTACTTGTATATCTCCACTATGTGGAATTTTTGACATGTTCTCTATTTGATAATCCGGAAATTTATCTACTAATATATCGTATACTACATTTTCACCTAATTGACCTTTAGATGTAGTCTTATTTTCTGTAATATTATTTGTATCAACTATAACTTCGTTTTTAACATTCAAATTTGTAACTGATGTTGTTAATGATTTAATATAATGATAATAACCTAAATTAAATATTTCATCTAATACTGATGTTAATATTATAGAATCATTATCTTTTACATTTTTTAAAAAATTATATTTATTTATATCTATTTCGTAATTAATAATCATAAATCTTTTTATTCTACTTAACTAATTAATTATATAATCAACTTTTTAATCAATTTTTAAATAAAAAATTTATTAATTATTAGCAAAATTAATTTTCAAAGATAATATTAATATGAGTGTAAATAAACAAAAATATTTATTGCATGGGCATTTTAATAATCAAATTATTAAAACAATAGAT
>Ga0209189_1000659_pt1 | contig 28023 bp, 36 predicted proteins | sample C_130820_EF_Meta_FD_187308 | JGI IMG/M metagenome (GOLD analysis project Ga0209189, IMG submission 187308) | Freshwater microbial communities from Lake Croche, Canada to study carbon cycling - C_130820_EF_MetaG (SPAdes) (version 3) | ecosystem: Environmental > Aquatic > Freshwater > Lake... | reverse complement strand
CTTTCAACAAACCAAGCAAATTCAACCTTGCTTAAATTGTCTGGGAAAGCCTCAATCTCGCCTCTAGTCAGCTCAACCCAAGGCTTCAAAGTATGCTGGACTTTAGCTTGCGCGGCCATGCCGTCCTCGTAGCCTTGCGCGTACGTAGCGTTATCAATGTCAATCAGTTGTTTGATAAGCGCCAGACTTTCTTCACAGACTTTGGTCAAACTAGCCAAAGCCATATCTCGTTTAATAATCATTTGTTTCCCCTTGCTCGAATGGCGTCAGCCGCCTGAACTGAATAAAATGTTTCTTCACACAACCTTGCACATTCCTCACGCTCAATTTTTACCGCTGCTTTGATGGCATCATCTTGCCAATGGTAGGGTTGACCTTGCGCTTGCAATATCTGCTTGCCAAGGTTGCTATGCTTTTCAACATCGTTAAATGCTTCTTCTTCTTCATTTGTCCAGTCAGTCATAGTGGTGCGTCCTCATGGTTATCAGGGTTAAATTTAGGGACTCGGTTGCCCTTGTCCTTTGGGTTGGGAAACGGTGGAAATGGCCAGCTCATGTTCTAAGTTCTTCCATTGCAATATCAGATATAGCCCGCTTGTCATGCAGGGCCGCCCAAATTTTTTCATCAATTGTTTTGTTAGTCAACATGACGTAACACCACACGTCGTGCTTCTGGCCGCTGCGGTGCAACCTGCCTATGGTTTGTTCAAAGAGTTCAAGTGACCAAGGCAGTGACAGGAATACCATGTGGCATCCACCGTGCTGGAGGTTAAGACCGTGGCCTGCCGACTTCGGATGCACGGCCAGCAGGCGTACCTTGCCTTCGTTCCAGCGCTCAATGGCGCGCTCGTCGTCAAGTGTCGTGACCTTAAATCGCCTCTTGAGTTCTGCAAGTTCTTCTTGATATGTGTACGCAATGATTGTGTTGGCATGTTGGTTTTCATCTAATAATTCTTCTAGTCGGTCAAACTTATGTGTGCTGTACCACATAGGCGTTTGCTCTCGTATAAATTGACCTGGCACGTCTGAGGGTGTGATACATGTATCGTAAACAAACCCAGACGCCAGTTGTTGCAACTTGCCCGTTACGACCGCCGCATTTATGGCAGTAATACCATCTAGCACAAAGTCTTTTTTAAGAGTGTTGTATGGTTTTAAATCCATGTCGCATTTGAGTTCAACGGTATGCAAAACGGGTAATTTGTTCTTATACTCACCTGCCTCCAAGACAAATGTGGCAGGCCTAATTACGTCCATGACCTTCTGAAGTGCCCCCACGCGGGGCGCCCATTCGCCAAAGTCTTTGTTGATAAGTACAAAGTATTGCTGCATGAACGCACCCTTGGAACGGCCAAGCAAAGACTGGTCAACGATCTTGCACTGGCCAAAGACGTCTTCAAGGCCGTTGCTGGTAAACGATCCAGTCAAGCCCCAACGCTTAGTCATGGGATCAACGACTTTTAAAAATGCTTTGAAGCGCGTGCCAGACGGGTTCTTGAGGCGTGTCAGCTCATCAAACACCACGCCATCAAAGTTTAGCTTCTGCTCAGCCAGCCACTGCAAGTTGTCGTAGTTAGTAACGACCACTTGGGCGTTTGTCTTGAGGGCGTCTAGGCGCTGCTTAGGTGTGCCAACGCACAGAGCCATGCTTAGGCGATCTGCCCACTTAGGGCGCTCGACTGGCCATACGTCGGTACAGACGCGCTTAGGCGCCAGCACCAGCCAGCGCTTGACGTGGCCGTCGCGGATCATTTCCCACATGGCAGTCAGCGTGATGGCAGTCTTACCAGCACCGACCGGCGCCAAGATCATGGCGCGGTCATGCTCGTAGAGAAAGTCAGCGGCTGTCTCTTGATACGGACGCAATGAAAGCATCAATTTGTTCCTTAGTCCATAAACACATATATTTTTGACGCAGCAGCATCATGTCAACTTCAAACAATTTTTGTAATGGCGACAATCTGCCACCTTTTGTTTTCAATTCCACAAACCATGTCTGACCATCGGGTAAACACGCAATGCGATCTGCTACCCCTTTGCGTCCAGGCGATGTAAACTTCCAAGTCCTGCCGCCAATGCTTTGCACCGCCCAGTCGAAGTAAATTTCAATTTCTTTTTCTCTCATGTTTGAAATCATAACATGTAAAAAAGATTTGCACAACTATTATTTTTGTGCTAAGATCAAATCTCATTAACTACAGGACAGTAAAGTGCAACACTCAAACATCGTCGGCGGCTCTACAGCAAAACGCGTCATCAACTGCCCAGGCAGTGTGGCGTTGGTGCAGAAGATGCCGCCTAAGCCTTCTAGCAAATACGCTGACGAAGGCACGCTCTTACATAACGTCATGGCCGAACTCATTATGGGTGACGAGCCGCCTGAGTTTTACTTGGGAACTACTTACGAAGATCAAGTCTTAACGCAAGAGTTGATCGACAACAAGATCAAACCTGCGCTTGAGGCACTTGATGCAATCGACCCACAAAGAATCATGGAAATCGAAGCTGAGACACGCGTTAATTTTGGCGATCTGCTTCCCAATGTATTTGGCTCTACTGACCTCATCGGTCGTCTGGGCAACCGTGCGGTTGTTCTTGATTGGAAGTTCGGAGACGGCGTTATGGTTGAAGTCGAAGAAAACCCGCAACTGATGTTTTACGCCGCCGCTGCCATGCGTACACCTGAAGCGCAGTGGGCGTTTGACGGCGTGACTGAGATTGAAATGGTCATTGTCCAGCCGCCTGAAGTGCGCCGCTGGAAAACCACGCCAGCGCGCATCGCCAAGTTTGAGATGGAGCTGGTGCAGGCCGTCAAGCAGTCTGAGAAACCTGACGCGAAACTTGCAGTGGGCGACCATTGCCGTTGGTGCGCGGCCAAACCCATCTGCCCCAAGATGACAGGCGCCGCAGATCGCGCGCTTAAACTTCAGATTGAGGCGTTGCCCGCAGATCAGATCAGCACACTTTTGCGTAACGCTGATATGCTGGAAGACTGGATCAAAGACCTTCGCGCCCTTGCATTGCAAATGCTTGAGTCTGGCGTGAAGCTGACAGAACACAAACTTGTGGCCAAGCGCGCCATTCGTTCATGGCACGATGAGCATAAGGCTAAGGCCGCCTTGCTTGCATCTGGCCTTACAGAATCTGAGGTGTTGGAAACAACTTTAGTCACCCCTGCAAAAGCTGAGAAAGCGCTTAAAAAGCTCAAAATCAGCCTGCCAGATGACTTGGTTGTGGCCATATCTTCAGGTAACACTTTGGCAAGCGTGGATGACCCACGACCCGAAGTGATGCTTTTGGGTAAGCAATTAACCGCTGCCCTTTCTAAACTTCAATAAGGTAAATTATGAACTTAACTACATTTTCCCAGGCAAACTTGCCAGCCGTTTCAACCTTGTCTAGCGCTTTGCGTTCGATCCAAGCCGAAGTCGGCCCAGCCGGTGTTGTCATCCTCAAGATGGACAAGACAGGTCACTGGGTCTTTGGTGCAGATCAAACTGAAGTGGAAGACGACGCTGTATGGGCTGTCAATCCTTTCTCTTTTGTCCACGGCTTTATTGCTTGGGGTGATGGCGAAGTGTTGGGCGAGAAGATGACCAGCGTTAGCAACCCACTGCCTGAGTTGGATGAGGCACCCCCTCAAGCCAAAAAAGGCTGGGAAACTCAAGTTGGTATGTCGCTGAAATGTATATCAGGCGAAGACAAGGGTATGGAAGCGCGTTTTACAACCACGTCAGTGGGCGGCAAGCGCTCTGTTCAAACCTTGGCCGTGGCTTTGGCCGAGCAGGTCGAAAAAGATCAAACCAAACCAGTGCCAGTCGTGCGTCTGAAGAAAGACCATTACGCCCATAAATCTTACGGCAAAATCTACACGCCAGTGTTTGAGATTGTTGAATGGATGTCTATGGATGGCGAAGCGCCTGCTGCAATTGAAGCCGCTGAAGAAGCGCCTGCTGCACCTGCACGTCGCCGCCGTAACGCTTAATTGATTAGGGGGCTGTTAAGCCAGCATTCGAGGATGGTGACTCACAGTTTTTTCTGGTTTTCCACTGTGATTTATTGAAGCCCAAATCGAAGCCCCCGCCTTTTATGTTATACGTTGATTTTGAAACTCGCAGTACATGCGACTTACGCGCCAAGGGCGTGTACAACTACGCGCAAGACGCAAGTACCGATGTACTGTGCATGTCTTACGCTTTTGATGACGATGAAGTCACGACGTGGGTACCTACCCAGCCATTCCCTGAAAGCGTACGCAACTACACTGGCCAGATTAGGGCGCATAACGCCGCGTTCGAGCGCTTGATCTTTTGGTACGTGTTGCAGATTAACTTCAAATTAGAGCAGTTTTACTGCACCGCAACACAAGCCCGCGCCAACTGTGCGCCTGGCAGTTTGGAAGACGTTGGCCGCTTTGCTGGCGCCTCTATGAAAAAAGATCACAGGGGCGCGCAATTAATTCGCTTGATGTGCGTGCCGCCGTTCAAAGACTCGCCAGAACTTATGGCTGAGATGATCCAGTATTGCGAGCAAGACGTGCGTGCCATGCGTGCAATCAGCAAAGCCATGCGTGACTTATCTGACGAGGAACTTACAGATTATCACGTCAATGAACGCATCAATGATCGAGGCGTGTTGGTCGATGTGCCGCTGTGCCAAGCAGCCGTGAAGTTTGCGTCTGACGAGCTAGTTGAGATCGAGCAGATCGTGCAAGAAGTCACCGGCGGCGCAATCGCCAGTGTCAGGTCGCCGCGTATGCGTGAGTGGGTGCTTGAGCGCGTTGGCGAGCAAGCCAAGAAGTTGATGGAAAAAGATGGCAAGTATTCCATTGACAAAACAGTCCGTGCCAACCTTTTAATGATGGAGAATCCAGATGAAGTCCCAGCCGATGTACAAGAAGTTATCCAATGCGCCGACGACCTCTGGGCGTCCTCTGTGGCAAAGTTCAGCCGACTCAGCGGTCTGGCGGATGAGGAGGATCAACGAGTACGAGGAGCGTTCGTATTTGCTGGCGGCTCAGCAACAGGCCGCGCATCATCCTACGGCGCCCAAGTCCACAACTTCACACGCAAGTGCGCTGACGAACCCGAAGCCGCACGAAATGCTATGGTCAGAGGGCACTCAATCGTGCCTCGGTATGGAAAGCGCGTTACCGATGTACTTAAAGGAATGCTTAGGCCAGCCCTCATCCCTGCAACAGGCAAGCACTTTGTCGTCGCAGACTGGGCGGCTATCGAAGCCCGCGTTAACCCGTGGCTGTCTGGCCGTGGGGACGACAAACTTGAACTTTTCAGAACGGGCGAGGATGTTTACAAAGTTAACGCGGCCGCAACATTTAATGTTCGCGTGGCAGATGTCACCAAAGATCAAAGACAGATTGGTAAAGTTCAAGAGCTGGCCTGCGGGTTCGCTGGAGGCGTTGGCGCTTTCGCTGCTATGGGCAGGGCTTATGGCATATCTTTGCCAGAACCCGTCGCCAAGCGAATGGTGGACGGTTGGCGTCGTGCTAATACCTGGGCTGTTCCTTATTGGACGTCGCTTGAAGAATCCTACACCAGAGCAATGAGAAACAAAGGCCGCGAGTTCAAAGCTGGCCGTATAACATATTTATTCGATGGGCAACACCTATGGTATGCCCTACCTTCTGGCCGCATTTTGTGTTACCCATATGCCAAATTGGAATCGGACGGCATCAGTTATGCCAAAGCGGCATGGAAGCCTGCACAAGATGCAAAAGAATGGCCGCGTGCAAGGTTGTGGAAAGGGTTGGCGTGTGAAAATGTCACTCAGGCTGTCGCAAACGATTTATTGCGGCACTCCTTGCGCCAACTTGATGACGTCGTGTTACACGTGCATGACGAGATTGTGGTCGAAACTGCTGACCCAAGCGCAGCAGAGAATTTAAAGCGTGTGATGTGTACAGCACCAGCGTGGGCGCAAGGCCTGCCACTCGATGCTGAAGTTGAAACTATGAAAAGGTATGGCAAATGAACTTTCTTGAATTCCTAACGTCCCTTGCACCGGAGGGCGAGACAGCGCTTATCGTGCGTCAAAAACCCCAACTAAAAGACGGCGAAATGCAGTTCCATGCGGATGGCGCAATTAAATGCACATGGCCTGCTATGTTACCCACCGCACGCATCAAAGACGATTGGGCGATTTACGGCAACACCGCCAGCTTTATCATTGACCGCTTCAAAGATGGCCATGTCTCAGCGTCAGCGGCCAACTGCGAGTACGTGCTTGTCATGGTGCTTGATGACGTGGGCACCAAGGCCAAGATCCCGCCACTTGAGCCGACTTGGAAGATTGAAACGTCTGAGGGATCATTTCAGTGGGGCTATGTTTTTTCTGAGCAGCCTACAAAGGCCGACTTCAGCGCGGCCATTAAAGCGATTGCCGATGCAGGTTACACCGATGCAGGCGCTATCAATGCCGTGCGTAACTTTCGCCTGCCTAACTCGATTAACTTGAAGCCTGACCGCAATAATTTTGCCGCCATTTTGCGTGAGTTTGAGCCATCACGTGAGTTTACTTTGCATGAAATTTGCCAAGCGCTTAACGTGACGCCCGCGCCTGCCGACTCTGTTGGCGTGCGCCCGATCCGTCTATCAGATGACGGCGCAGATGATGTGATGGCGTGGCTGTCTAGCCAAGGCCTGCTGTTGTCCAAGCCTAATCAAGAGGGCTGGGCTGGCGTGATCTGCCCTAACTCTGGTGAGCATAGCGATGGCAACCCCGAAGGCCGTTACATGCCCGCCAACCGCGCTTATTGTTGCCTGCACAGCCATTGCCTTGAATTTGACTCTGGCGTGTTCTTGAAATGGGTGGCCGAGAATGGTGGCCCGAAACACGCCCCAGGCTTACGTGATGAGCTACTGACCTTGGCCATGGATCAAGCCTTGTCTAAGTTGACGCCATCTGACATGTTTACAGATGACGCGTCTGCCGTGATCGCTGAAGTTGAGCGCAAAGAATTAGGCCGCGTTGAAAAGTCGCAGTGGTTTGAACGCTTTGCATACATTCAAGACGATGAATCTTATTTTGATATGCAAGATCGTCGTGAGGTGTCGCGCTCGACCTTTAACGCTCTGTTCCGTCACATTGCGTGCAAATCTATACATGGTAAAAACCCTAAGATCGAAGCATCTATTTGCTTTGATGAGAATCGTCAGAAACATGGCGCGAAGGCACTTGTTGGCATAACGTATGCCGCAGGTGAGTCGGTTATTGTGGCGCGCGATGGTGACCTGTATGGCAATCGCTGGCGTGACGCCCGCCCTGTCGTGGGCACGGGTGATGTGACTCCTTGGCTTGAGCATTGCAAGACGCTTGTGCCTGACGAGGCCGAGTTAGAACACATCTTCAATGTGATGGCGTTTAAGGTGCAACATCCTGAGATCAAGATCAATCACGCCGTGTTGCATGGCGGTGACCAAGGCTCAGGCAAAGACACCATGTGGGCACCCTTCATTTGGGCAGTCTGTGGTGAACACCTTAAAAATCGTGGCCTCTTGGACAATGACACTATGTCGTCTCAATTTGGTTACGCTCTTGAGTCTGAAATTTTGATCTTGAATGAGTTGAAAGAACCTGACGCCAAGGAGCGCAGGGCGTTGGCAAACAAACTCAAACCAATTATTGCCGCCCCGCCTGAGATGCTGACAGTTAACCGCAAGGGTCTGCATCCATATCAAATGGCAAACCGCGTGTTTGTGTTGGCGTTTTCGAATGACCCTGTGCCAATTAGTTTGGACTCGCAGGATCGTCGTTGGTTTTGCGTCTGGTCACATGCCCCGCGCATGTCGCCCCAAGCTGCTGAGAAAATGTGGAAATGGTACAAGTCGGGCGGCTTCGCGGCTATCGGTGGCTGGCTTGCGTCCCGTGATGTGACGGCCTTCAATGCAGGTGCCGCGCCTATGATGACCGAGTTCAAAATGAATCTTGTCGAGCATGGCATGAGCATGGCAGAAAGTTACCTTGTCGAACTTATGCGCGGGCGTCTGGGCGAGTTTTCAAAAGGCGTGGTGGCGTCGCCTTTCCATGCGCTGTGCGATCGCCTTGCAGGCGCGGCTCCGTCTGGCGTGAAGGTGCCACAGCCTGCCTTGTTGCATGCGCTTAAAGAAGCAGGGTGGGTTGACATGGGGCGTCTGAAGTCCCGTGAGTTTGACACTAAAAAACACATTTTCTGCGCGCCTGAGATGTGCGATGTGTCTAAATCTGAATTGCGTAGGCTTGTCGAGGATGTGCCCGCGCCCTTATCTGTGAGGTTAGTAAAATGAATCGTGAAGACCTAGATTATGAAGGCCTGCTGTTTGCTGATGGCTTTGATGAGGCCATTATTGGCGTCGAAGAACGCGCGGGCGTGGTGGCTTATGACATCGACAAGATCATTGAAATTTTGATGCGTGAGATGACTGAAGACGAGGCCGTTGAATATTTTGAATTCAACATCTTGGGCGCGTACGTGGGCGAGAAAACGCCTGTGTATATAAAAATTGTGAGATAAAAAAAAGCCCCTGTGAAGGGGCTTGTGAGGTGTGGCAACTGCTACAAGTCCAAAAGAATCGCCAGCAGTGCCGCCAGTATAACAGCAATTAATAAAATCATCTCATCATGGCCTCCATCGCGCCTCTGTTGAGCAATCTGCGGGCTTGTTGGCCTTCGGCCTGTGCTCGCCTGTATTCGTGCTCGTTGGCTTTGCCTAGTTCGTGCTGATAACCTAATTCGATGTAATAGTGCTCGGTATACGTCAACGGGCGAAAAGGCGCGAGCGCCTCGGCAATAACTTCGTTCATTTAATCGCCTCCGTCAAAATACATTGAGCCATATCCACGTCGCCCGCTTTGAGCGCGTCAAGTGCTTGAATAATGGCTTGTTTGGGCGTGATCTTGCGCGCCTTAGCCGTAGGCACATAATCGGGGTCTAATTCCTCCAAAACCTCGGCCGTGGTGCCGTCATACATGGCCGGAATGTTATAAATGTTCGGGCAATCGTGGCCACATTGGATCATGCGGCGGCGGTCATTCAATATTAAATATTTTTGCAAGTAGTCGGCCGTGCTCATTTCAGCGTGCCATTGTGGATAGTCGCGCTTTTCACTAACTGACTTGGCCTTTGGCGGCTTGTCCATGGCGGCGCGATACGCGGCGGCGTTTTCAGGCTTGCATTTTACGGCGATGCCGTGGTGTTCAAAGTTAATCATTTAACAGTCCCATTCCTCAAGTGTTAATTTAAAATTGCAAAGGTCTTTGTGAGTGTCGTTGACGTGGGCGCGCACCAAGTTGCATACGGCTTCAATCAATTCCTGGTCAATCAAATCATTCATTGTGAAAGTCCCGAACGGCTCGGCGTCCATGCCGTTGATGTCGAAGGCGTTGCCTCGGTGAAATGTAATAACTGTTCTGTCAAACGTGCTCATTCTGTTATTTCCTCAATATCCGTATCAGTCCATTCGCCCGTGTGTAAATAGTCGCCTTCGTCGCGTTGCAACATGTCAAGGGCGATATTTTCCGCGTCGTCTCTGTCCTCGGCTTCTACCTCATAATGAGCGTAGGTTTCATATTTAAATGTGACTGTGTAGGTTTTCATTCTGTCGCCTCCCAAATGTCTTCGATGTGCCAGTCGTCGGGGTCGCATACTGTGTCGTACACACTTCCGTCCAACTTTTTAGCTATCTCATACGCTTCGTCTAAACTGTTGGCCTCAACTTCGGTTTGGCACATGGCTTGATAAGATGCCCTTACAATGAATTTTTTCATGCTGTGGCCTCCTTATATGCGGCAACGTCTGCCTCGTCTGCGTAATCAAGGAACATGTGTCGGGCTATTTCGTGCCAGTTGACGTTTTGTATAAAAGCGCGGGCGTAGTCTTCCATGAGACTACTCGTTGATTTTTGGTCGTAGTTTTCAAAAATAATAGCTTCCGCGTGATCTTTGAGCGCATCAGCCAGCCAATCCATCATGTTGGCTTGATCATCTGAAAAGTAGTCGAACGGGTCGAACCCGTCGAAAATCTCCAAGTTGACGCGCCACGTTTCGTAGTTAGTCCAGCCGTTGTATTTGTTATCCATTTTTATCCCCTATAAGTTAAGAAAAAGGCAAGCATGAGCGCAAAGGCAATTGCCGCCAAAATATCGTAAAGGTCTTCTTTTTTCATGCTGTGGCCTTTTGGTTAAGTGTTGCAAATTCGGTCAGGGTAACTAAGCGCACGCGCTTGTCATCAATGCGCCACCCCTTAGCGCGGGCGAATCGGATGGCTTGCATAAATGTGCAAGGCACAGTCACATCGCGCCATGTGTTGTCATAGTCTTCAAACAACACAATCAAATAGTCTTTTTTCCAAGAATTGCTTTTCATGTTTATCCTTAGTTGAGGTTAGGTTTTACCTTTGCATTGTTTGCGCCGGTGAATGTATTGTAAAACAATTCTTTGCATTGTCAACAATTATTTTATAGGGATAAACCCTAAGTGTGGACAATAGATGGATAACGGGTGGACACTGTATAAATGAAAGTTTGACCCACGTGGAATGTCAATAAATACGCGGTTTGCAGAGAAGTGTGGACAATGTGGACAATCATTTTCTAGCAACTAAAATTCAAGATTTTTATATAAGGGTTAATACCTATACAGTGTGTCACGCCAAGTTGACGCCTCGTCCGCCACCGATTTTAAATCGACGTCCACATTGTCCACATTGTCCACAAATGTCCACGCCAACATGTCCACGCAAAAAACAAAAAAGGAAATGTGGACAAGTTGGACAATGTAAAAACTTATTGTCCACATTGTCCACAAAGTTATGGCCATGCGACTTGAAACAGACTGTCCACATTGTCCACATGACCCACAGGGTAAACCCTAATAAGCATTCAGGCCGAGGGGAGGGGGTAGGGCCGACGGCAAAGGGCCAACAAAAACGAATGGGTCACGAACAATTTTTTTTCTTACAGCAATTTGCTAACTGCCTTTAGTTTTTAATTTTTTATTTTTTGTTGTAAACTCACAGCCACGTGCAAACTGCATGGAGAACACATGTTCCATTCGATTCCATTTACGCCGCGCAAGGTTGAAGCAACAGAGTCGCGCTTGAAAGCGGTATATGACGCCGCAAGGCTAGGCCTCAAAGGCGACGCGCTTGCGTTGGCCGCAGGCATGTTGCCTACCGAGTACCGGCAACTTACGCAACTTGACCCCGTGGTCGAGATCGCCGCGCAAAAAGGCAAAGCTGATGGCGAGATTGAGCTTTCTAAAGTGATGCACCAAGCCGCGCTAAACGGCGACTCCAAAGCGGCGTTAGAAATCCTCAAACATCAACACGGCTGGGTAGCCAAGCAGGCTATCTCTGTCGAAGTCGATCAGCGCATTTCAATCACTGGCGCGCTGGCCGAAGCGCAAAAGCGCATACTGGATGTAATCGACGTAACAGACGCCCAAGTAATAGAGACACCAATAGATGCAATCGACCATATACAGCGCTGAAGACGAACAAGAGTTGATGGCCAGATTGTGGGCGCCAGCGATCAAGGACAACCCATTGGCGTTTGTGATGTTTGCGTTTCCTTGGGGTCAGCCCGGCACGCCGCTAGAGCATTTCAAAGGCCCACGCAAATGGCAGCGCGAGGTCTTGCAAAGCGTCGGCGACCACATTAAGCAGAACCAAGGCAAAGTAGACTTTGACACCCTGCGACATGCCGTCAGTTCAGGCCGTGGTATTGGCAAGTCGGCGTTGGTTAGCTGGATTACGATCTGGATGTTGACCACGCGGATTGGCTCAACGACCATTATCTCGGCTAACAGTGAATCACAGTTGCGAAGTGTCACATGGGCCGAGATAACCAAGTGGATAGCAATGTCGCTCAACAGCCACTGGTTTGAAGTCTCGGCCACCAGGCTGATGCCTGCCAAGTGGTTGACTGAGCTGGTCGAGCGCGACTTGAAAAAAGGCACACGCTACTGGGGCGTCGAGGGGCGGCTATGGTCAGCGGAAAATCCTGATGCGTACGCTGGCGTACACAACTACGATGGTGTGTTGGTAGTGTTTGACGAAGCGTCAGGTATTGACGACAGCATCTGGGCGGTGACATCTGGTTTCTTTACTGAGAACACGCCTAACCGATTCTGGATGGCGTTTAGTAACCCACGGCGTAACACTGGGTACTTTTACGAAGCGTTTAATTCAAAGCGCGAGTTCTGGACTACAAAAGTAGTAGACGCCCGAACGGTCGAGGGAACGGACAAACAGGTCTACCAGCAGATCATCGACGAGTACGGCGCTGACTCATCACAGGCGCACGTTGAGGTGTACGGTCAGTTCCCATCCGAGGGCGACGATCAGTTTATATCAGCTAATTTAGTTGACGACGCAATGAAGCGGCCTAAGTATAAGGACGAGACGGCACCAATCATCATTGGCGTAGACCCTGCGCGGTTTGGCGCGGATGCAACAGTTATTGCCGTGCGGCAAGGGCGCGACATTATTTCAATTCAGCGCCATCGGGGCGACGACACTATGACTGTCGTTGGCCATGTGATCGAAGCGATTGAAGAATACAAACCCGCGCTGGTTGTAATCGACGAAGGCGGATTGGGTGCAGGCATTGTGGATCGCTTGAAAGAGCAGCGCTACAAAGTCAAGGGCATCAACTTTGGCAACAAGTCGGTCAACCCTATTATGTACGGCAACAAAAGAGCCGAAATGTGGGGCAAGATGAAAGATTGGCTCAAGACGGCATCAATACCGCTTGACAGATTTCTTAAAACTGATCTAATTTCACCTATGATGAAACCCGACTCTAAGGGTACAATATTTTTAGAGTCGAAAAAAGACATGAAAGCACGGGGCTTGGCATCACCTGACGCGGCTGACGCGATCTGCGTGACATTTGCATTTCCCGTGGCCCACCGTGAGGCGCGTGAATCCACGCAGCGCCGCACGTACAGTGACCGAAGCGTGGTGACAACCTCATGGATGGGTTCGTAATGGCTACAAAAAAGAATGTCTCTTTGTCAGTAGGACGCGGCGAGAAGTTGCCAGTGTCTAAAGGCGCTGGATTGACAGCCAAAGGACGTGAGAAGTACAACCGTGAGACTGGCTCGCACCTCAAAGCGCCAGCACCTAGCCCTAAGACCAAAGCAGATCAGGGTCGCAAAGATTCATTTTGTGCAAGAATGGGCGCCGTAGCCGCCAACGCCAAAGATGGCGAACGCGCTAAAGCAGCTCTTAAACGATGGAAATGTTAATCATGGCAACTAAACCCGGCTTGTATGCCAATATTCATGCAAAACAGGCTCGTATAAAAGCCGGTTCTGGCGAAAAAATGAACAAAGTTGGTAGCAAAAACGCACCTACTGCCAAAGACTTTAAAGATTCAGCTAAAACTGCAAAGAAAAAATAATCATGCCACTCGTTAAATCTAAATCACCCCAAGCATTTCGCAAAAACGTGGCCGCTGAGGTAAAATCCGGCAAACCCGTCAAGCAAGCAGTAGCAATTGCGTATTCAGTAAAGCGCGAAGCTGCTAAACCTGCAAAGAAAAAATAATGGCTGATCCAACCGGAATGGTCGCAGTAGCCAATGTGGCTGCTGGCGGCAAACCACCTAAGTCTGACTCAGACATTTTGACCACGGCTCGCTCGCGGTTGGACATGGCCGTCGCTTCTTTGGCTGAAAGCCGTGAAGATGAGATGGACGATTTGCGGTTTTATGCCGGTTCACCTGACAATCACTGGCAATGGCCTGCTGACGTACTGGCCACCCGTGGCGCGGTGCAAGGCCAGACCATTAATGCACGCCCAACGCTGACAATCAACAAACTGCCGCAACACGTTCGTCAAGTGACGAATGACATGCGTCAGAACCGCCCAGGCGCCAAAGTTATTCCAGTGGATGACAACGCTGACGTGGAAGTGGCCGACATTTTCAACGGCATGATTCGCCACATTGAGTACATCTCTGACGCTGACGTGGCATACGACACGGCCTGCGAGAATCAGGTGGCTTATGGCGAAGGTTACATCACGCTATACACCGAATATTGCGAAGAAAATACGTTCGATCAAGACATTAAGATTGGCCGTATTCGCAACTCTTTCTCGGTCTACATGGATCCATTGATCCAAGACCCAACGGGTGCAGATGCAACGTATTGCTTTATCACAGAAGACCTGACAAAAGCAGAATACGAGCGCCAGTACCCTGACGCAGCTCCTATTTCTACGCTCCAGTCCCTTGGTGTAGGCGATCAGTCGATCAGCAACTGGCTAAACGAAGACACAGTGCGTATCGCTGGCTACTACTACATTGAGTACGACAAGACAATGCTGAATTTGTACCCAGGCAATCAGACCGCTTTTGAAGGCACGCCTGAAGACAAGATGTTGAAAGACATGTTTGGCAAACCAGTCAACAAACGTGTGGCCGAGCGCCCACGGGTCAAGTATTGCAAGATTAATGGCTACGAAATTCTTGAATCAAAAGAATGGGCAGGCAAATGGATTCCCGTGATCCGCGTTGTTGGTAACGAATTTGAAGTCGATGGCCGGTTGTACGTGTCTGGCTTGGTGCGAAACGCCAAAGATGCCCAGCGCATGTACAACTATTGGGTTTCACAAGAAGCCGAGATGCTGGCCTTGGCGCCAAAAGCGCCATTTATTGGATACGGTGGCCAATTTGAGGGCTACGAAGATAAATGGAAAACAGCCAACACAAATAATTGGCCGTATCTTGAGGTCAATCCTGACGTTACAGACGGCCAAGGCGCAGTTCTGCCACTACCCCAACGGGCACAGCCTCCAATGGCTTCCAGCGGTCTGTTGCAAGCCAAGGCTGGCGCTTCTGAGGACATTAAGTCCACGACTGGCCAATATAACGCCAGTTTGGGCATGGGAAGCAACGAACGCTCTGGTAAAGCCATCTTGGCTCGCCAGCGTGAGGGTGATGTAGGTACTTTTCACTATGGTGACAATTTGACTCGTGCCGTACGTCATGTGGCTCGTCAGTTGGTGGACTTAATCCCCAAGATTTACGACACGCAACGTATTGCTCGCATTATTGGTGAAGATGGTGAAACTAAGATGGTCAAGATCAACCCTGACCAGCCACAACCCGTCAACAAGATTGTCAATGAGCAAGGTATTGTGATTGAGAAGATCTACAACCCAGGCGTTGGCAAATACGATGTGGTGGCCACAACTGGCCCAGGCTACGCAACCAAGCGCCAAGAAGCGCTGGAAGCTATGGCTCAGTTATTACAGGGTAATCCCCAACTGTGGTCTGTGGCCGGTGACTTGTTCGTCAAAAACATGGATTGGCCAGGCGCCCAAGAAATGTCCAAGCGTTTTGCCAAGACGATTGACCCCAAATTCTTGGCGGATGGCAACGAAGACCCCGCATTGCAGGCTGCACAGCAACAAATTCAAGCTATGGGCCAAGAGATGGAGCAAATGCACCAGATGATTACCAATGTCGGCAAATCTATTGAGATGCAAGACATGGAACGCAAAGACTTTGAAGCTCAAGTTAAGGCTTATGACGCTGAAACTAAGCGTTTATCTGCTGTTCAGGCTTCTATGTCGCCAGAGCAGATTCAAGATATTGTCATGGGCACGGTGCATGGCATGATTACATCTGGCGATCTAGTAGGCGAGATGCCTGGCCGTGAACCTAACGAAATGATGCCTGAATCCGCAGAATATGCACAACCAGAACAACAGATGATGCCACCTGAACAAGGAATGCCACAATGAAAGCCGCAGACTTTATAGGAATTTTGTTCCTAGCCCGTGATGTAACGCATAGTGTTCACTTGAACACCCGCAGTTACAGCAAGCATGTGGCTTTAAACATTTTTTATGATCGCATCATTGGCGCGGCAGATGATTTTGCCGAAGCCTATCAAGGCCGGTACGGTCTGATTGGCCCAATTACCCTGCATTCAGCCAAGAAAACATCCAATATTATTGAATTTTTGCAGGATTCACTTGCTGAAATTGAGGCGGCTCGTTACGATGTATGCGATAAAACTGATACATCTTTGCAACAATTGATAGATAATATCGTTGAGATATATCTGCGAACTTTATACAAATTGAAATTCTTGGCGTAAGGATCATCATGGAACTTTTAAACCCACTGTCAAAAGCCGACTTTCCTGGTCGTACTGCTTCTTATACCGGCACGGCTGCCAACACTGCTGACTGGAATCCAGGCCCAGAAGGCGTGGTGATCTGGTCTACAACTCCTTGTTATGTGGAAGTTGGCCCCGGTGCTGTGGCCACGACTGCCAGCACCCCGATCCCTGCATTTACACCAATTCCGTTTTATGTGATTATGGGCACTGGCGCGCCTTTTCGAGTGAGTGCCATCCGTATTGCGGATGACGGCGTGGTGTACTGCAAACCTATCAACAAGCAATGAGCTTTGGTGTCGCCCTTCGCAATGCGCTTGGCCTTGGCCTTGGCGGGATTGCTACGCTTTTTACTGGCACGCTAGACAGTGGTGCATCGGTGGGCAACCTTCTCACTGAATCTAGCGAAAACCTCGTCCAAGAGGACGGCGGGCAAATTCTTTTGGAGTAATAAATGGCCGTCAATCTCTCTCCCGTGGGCGGCGTTGCGGCCCAGTTCTTTACAAATACTGGCGCAGTCCTGACTGGCGGTAAGTTGTATACATACCTTGCTGGCACTACTACTCCTGCAACAACATATACCACTAGCGCGGGAACTGTTGCTCGCGCTAACCCTATTGTGTTAGATGCTGCTGGACGCGTGCCTGATGGCGGTGAAATTTGGATTACTGTAGGCACTACATATAAATTTGTATTAAAAGACAGCAGCGACGTTTTAATTGGCACTTATGACAATGTTTCTAGCCAATTTAATACAGATGCGTCTTTAGTAACTTACACACCCTCTGGCACGGGCGCTGTTGCAACCACAGTTCAAGCTAAGTTGCGTCAATATGTTAGCGTTAAAGACTTTGGCGCTGTTGGTGATGGAACTACCAATGACACAGCCGCCATCCAAGCGGCTTTAAACGCTAAGTCTTCTGTGTATTTTCCAACGGGAACATATTTAATTTCTTCTCCATTGGTGATGAATCAATACCAAACAATGTTTGGTGACTCAATGGATTTGTCTATTATTAGAACAAATACAGCATTAAGCCCTGCAATCATTACAAGTAGCGGTGTAGTTGGTGAAGTAAGTTTGATTGATTTACAGTTGTATAACAATGGCGGCACTGCTTGTATTAATGCAACAGATTCAACAAACGGCATTGGTGGTTTTGCTCGCAATGTAAAAATGGTTGGTAACCCTTGCGTGTCTGGTACTGGGGGTGCTATTAATCCAACAATGAATTTTTACTTTTGCGACTTTAATCCATACACATCAACATCTAAATTGATTAGTTTAGGTGGTGATAATTCATACAATAATTTTACAGTTACTAATTCTGTTTTTCATGCCTCAACAAGTGGAACAGCAATCACAATTACTAATGGTAGCTCACCATCTACAAATGCGTTAATTCAAGGCATTTACATTAAAAACAACATTTTTGAAACTTGCAATGCTGGCGCAATAAATTTAGGATCGCCTTTTGTAGCTGACATTAGCGACAACTACTTTGATGATGTTACATCCCCAACGGCAGCTCTAATTATCATTGACGATATTACTGGTAGTAACTATCACCCAACGCAAGTAAACATTTCTAACAATATTGCTCAACTAGGCGCTAGTAGTGTTTTTCTGAAACACGCTGGTAATTGCATTGTTTCATGCAACAGATTTCAAGCCCTGGATGTAACCAATTCAACCAACATTGCCATCTTAAATAATGTTGGCTCTATGAGTATTACTAACTCTAGTATTACGAATTATTTTACTGGAAGCAATACAGTTGCCAACACCATACCAAATGCTTCAGTTATTAATACTTCTACTGGACTTGCGGGAGCATTAGCAATTGGTGCAGATTTGAGCACAACTTCTAATTTATTTTTAGTTCAAAAAACATCTAGCACCACTAAACCTTTTGTATACTTTCAAAACTCTAGCAATGCTGGCATTGGGTCTATTTCAACCGATTCATCATCTGTTGCATATAACACCACATCTGACAGACGATTAAAAACAAACATTCAGGATTTAACGGGCAGCGGTGATGTGATTGATGCGTTGCTTCCAAGAACATTTGTATGGAAAGAGTCCGATAAACAAGATGCTGGTTTTATTGCTGATGAATTAGAATCTGTTATTGCAGGCTCTGTTCATGGCGAAGCCGATGCTGTTGATGAAGATGGAAATCCTATCTATCAAATGGTCGATGTATCGCAACCAAAAATGATTGCTTACATTGTTGCAGAAATCAAAAATTTGCGTAAACGCATAACTGAACTTGAAGGAAAATAAATGGCTGACTTAAAAATCTCCGCACTAACCGCTTCAACTACCCCTTTGGCGGGTACAGAAGTATTGCCTATTGTCCAAAGTAGCACAACTAAACAAGTATCCGTAGCTAACTTGACTGCTGGTCGTTCTGTAAGCGCCACAAACTTTATACCCTCTGGTTCAACTGTGCCTACAAACGGAGTGTATTTACCAGCGGCTAATAAGGTTGCAATTTCAACAAATAGTACAGGTTCATTTGCTATAGATTCTACAGGTAGTCTTTTACTTGGATATATTGATGGAAATTTTGGCGCAAAACATCAAATTTATTTTAACCCCGCTTCCACAAATGGTCTTTTGTTAGCTGTGTCTTCTGGAACATTTACATACGATTATGTCTATTTCCAAAACTCTGGCGGTTCAAAAATTGGCTCTATTTCTTCAAACAATTCTCTTGTTGCTTACAACGTAACATCTGACTACCGAATTAAAACTAATGTTCAACCAATTACAGGTGCATTAGCTAAAGTAGAACAACTTAACCCAGTGACTTATGATTGGAAGCCTGAGTTTGCTGAAGGTGGTAGCCAAGGTTTTATTGCTCACGAATTGCAAGCTGTTGTTCCTGAGTGCGTAACTGGTGAAAAAGACGCAGTTGACGAAAATGGAAAACCTAAATATCAAGGTATTGATGTTTCATATTTGGTTGCTACTCTCACCGCAGCTATTAAAGAACAGCAAGAAATGATCGAATCACTCAAAGCACGATTGGATGCCGCTAATCTTTAAGTTGCACAACCAGAGTAATCTGGTGTAAGATTAAAACAACTGTATCGGCCCAGTAGACCGAGGAATCTTAGGATTCATAGAAATGACTCAAGAAGTCCAAGCCCTAGCGGAAGTAGACTCCGCGCCAACCACGGATGTGACGGCCACACCTGAAGTTGTTGAAAGTACGCCGGAAGTAGCTGAAACACAGCCAACCAAGACATTCTCGCAAGAGGAACTTGATGCTGCCATCGGCAAACGCCTCGCAAGAGAGCAACGTAAGTGGGAAAGAGAACAAGCAAACCGGTCTGCGGAAACGCAAATCGTAAAAGCAGCTCCATCAGCATCCGTTGACCAGTTTGAAAGCCCTGAAGCCTATGCGGAAGCATTGGCGTATCAAAAAGCTGAAGAACTGATTGCTAAACGTGAAGCGGCAAAGCAGCAGTCGCAAGTTCTTGAGAGTTATCACGACCTGGAAGAAGAAGCTAGGACTAAGTACGACGACTTTGAACAAGTTGCCTACAACCCTAAACTTCCGATCACAAATGTGATGGCAGAAACGATCCAGTCTTCGGATGTCGGGCCTGAGTTAGCGTACTACCTTGGCTCAAATCCTAAAGAAGCAGATCGCATCTCACGCATGTCGCCCTTGAGTCAGGCGAAAGAAATTGGAAAAATTGAAGCCAAATTGGTTTCATCACCTCCAATTAAAAAAACAACATCTGCGCCAGCGCCGATTTCTCCTGTCACCGCACGCTCCGCTGGAGTGTCGGCTTATGACACTACTGATCCAAGGTCTACCAAGACCATGACGGATTCGCAGTGGATTGAGGCCGAGCGCAAACGACAAGTGAAAAAGTGGGAAGCGCAGAACCGCTAAAACTTTGACTTTTTAAAAGGAATTTATCATGTCTAACAGTATTTTGACCATTGACATGATCACCCGTAAGGCTCTCGAAATTCTTGAGAACAACCTGGTGATCACCCGTAACGTGAACCGTCAGTACGACGACAGCTTCGCTGTTGAAGGTGCTAAGATTGGTTCAACCCTGCGTATCCGTTTACCTGACCGCGCTCTGGTAACTGACGGCGCCGCCTTGCAAGTTCAAGACGACAACGAACAGTTCACCACTTTGACCGTTGCCAGCCAAAAGCACATTGGTGTCAACTTCACATCTGCTGAATTGACCATGCAATTGGATGACTTCGCTGAGCGTGTGTTGAAGCCTCGTATCAGCCAGTTGGCATCTTCTATTGATGCTGACGTTGCCAATGCTTATTTGAACATCGGTAACACCGTTGGTACACCTGGCACCACTCCTTCTACTTCTTTGGTCTTGTTGCAAGCCCAGCAGAAACTGAACGAGAACGCAGCCGTAATGTCTCCCCGTTACGCTACCGTGAACCCTGCTGCTAACGCTGGCTTGGTTGAAGGCATGAAAGGTCTGTTTAATCCTACAGACACTATCAGCAAGCAATTCAAGAACGGCATGATGGGCACTGGTGTGTTGGGCTTTGACGAGATCAACATGTCTCAGTCTATCAAGCAGTTCACAACCGGCTCACGTACTGCTACTGGCGGCACTTTGTCTGCTTCTGTGGCTACACAAGGCGCTACAACCATCGCTATCACTGGCGCGGGTAATGCAGGTACTGTGAAAATTGGCGACGTGTTCACCGTGGCTGGCTGCTATGCGGTCAACCCACAGACACGTGAGTCTACCGGCTCCTTGTTCCAGTTCGTTGCTGCCGCAAACGTGACTTTGGGTTCAAGTGGCGAAGGTAACATCACTGTTGCTCCTATCTACACTTCTGCTAACGCTTTGGCCACCGTGGACAGCTTCCCCGCTTCCGGCGCTGCTGTTGTGTTTGTTGGTGCAGCTTCTAGCCAGTACGCACAGAACTTGGTTTACCACAAAGATGCGATCACTTTTGCGACCGCTGACTTGTTGTTGCCCCAAGGTGTTGACATGGCCGCCCGTGCTGTTCACAACGGTATCAGCTTGCGTGTCGTGCGCCAGTATGATATTAACAATGACCGTATGCCTTGCCGTATTGACGTTTTGTACGGTTTCAATACGATTCGTCCACAAATGGCCTGCCGTATCTGGGGCTAATTGATTGGGGCTTCGGCCCCTGTCTCTGTTATTAACATTGAAAGGAAATTATCATGGCTCTCCCTAATGGCGCAGGCGGTTACCAAATTGGTGACGGCAACTTGCTCGAAGCTCAACTGACCGTACAAACTATTCCCACCAGCTTGACCGCTGACACCACCCTGACTGCTGCTCAAGTTGTAGTTGGTTTGGTTGTTTGTGCAAAAGCATCGGATGCTACATTGACCGTGACTCTGCCTACAGCAGCGTTGCTTGATGCAGCTATCCCTAGCGCAAAAGTTGGTTCAGCTTTTGAGTTGACCATCTGCAACAACAACAACACCGGCTCATCATCTACCGTTCCTGTCACAACAGGCACTGGTATTACAATCTTCGGTTCTGTTACCGTCCCACGTTTCGGTGCATACACATACCGTTTCGTGAAGACTGGTGACGCTGCCTACTCAGCGTTCTTGAAGTAAACAATGGGGGCTTCGGCCCTCATTTTTAAGGAAATATCATGGCATCAAATACCCAAGCAATCGGCGTTGCGTATAGCGATCCCGAATTTACTACCTGCTACGCAAGCCAAGAAATTGGTTACAGCGCAGCAGCTCAAGGTGCGGTAACACAGTTGACCAGCAAGTCCACAGGCGTGACGTTGAATGCCAGCGCTGGCCGCATCACAATGAACAACGCGGCTTTGGCAGGAGCCACCGCTGTATCGTTCATTTTGACCAACAGCTTGATTTCCATCAATGACACAATCATTGTTTGTATTTCTAGTAACACTACTGGTACCACTGCTGGGGCTTACACCACTTACGTTTCGTATTTGGCTGCTGGCTCTGCCTTGATCACGTTGCGAAACTTGACTGCATCAACTTCATACTCTGAAGCTGTCATTATTAACTTCGCCATTATCCACGGCGCAGTTTAACCAAATGGGGGCTAATCACCCCCATTATTAAATTATGAACGTCACACTCGTACACCCCATCCACGGCGCCAAAGTTGCAACAATGGAACTTGAGGCAGAAATGGATGAACAAAACGGCTGGACTCGTTATAATCCAGACACGACTTCTGAGCCTGAAGAAGCGGCTCCTGTGAACGTGCTGGAAGTTAAACGCCGTAGAAAAACCACCGCTGAGGTTTAAACATGACAACGTACACCGCTGGCCAACAAATCGAACGCGCTCTCAGGCTTCTCGGTGTGCTTGCTGAAGGTGAGACGCCCTCTGCGGCCACGTCTCAAGACGCCTTGATGGCGCTTAACCAGATGATTGACTCGTGGAATACTGAGCGCCTAGCTGTTTTTTCCACACAAGATCAAGTTTTCACATGGCCTGCAAGTCTTATTAGCCGCACGCTTGGCCCATCGGGCGACTTTGTGGGCAATCGCCCAATCTTGCTTGACGATGCTACTTATTTCAAAGCGCCAAATGGCGTGTCATATGGCATCAAATTTATCAATCAACAGCAGTACGATGGTATTGCTGTTAAGACCGTAACGTCTACATACCCGCAAGTCATGTTCATTAACATGACGTTTCCTGATATTGAGATGTTTGTTTATCCACGCCCAACGCAAGACTTGGAGTGGCATTTTATTTCGGTTGAAGAACTAAACAATCCCGCAACCTTGTCTACGGTGCTGTACTACCCACCAGGCTATCTGCGCGCGTTTACATACAACTTGGCTATGGAGTTTGCCCCTGAGTTTGGTGTTGAACCAAGCCCACAAGTGCAACGTATTGCCATGACTTCTAAGCGTGACTTGAAGCGCATCAACAACCCAGATGACGTTATGGCATTACCATACTCATTGGTGGCCAACCGCCAGCGTTTCAACATCTATGCTGGTAACTACTAATGAAGACGCCGATTCTAGGCTCTACCTATGTGACCCGCAGTGTGAACGCGGCGGATGCGCGTATGGTAAATTTGTTTCCAGAAATTGTCCCCGAAGCCGGTAAAGAGCCTGCGTTCCTAAACCGCGCGCCAGGTTTAAATTTGTTATCAACAGTTGGCAGCGGCCCGATTCGTGGTCTTTGGGCTTTTTCCTCAGATGACGGTGTTGGTTTTGTTGTCTCTGGCACACAGCTTTACAAGATCAACAACGCTTATGTTCCTACGTTAATCGGCTCTGTAAGCGGCACTGGCCCCGTCAGCATGTCTGACAACGGTACGCAATTGTTTATTGCTTGCAATGGCCCAAGCTACATTTACAACAACACGACTGGCGGCTTTGGTCAGATTACCGATCCAGACTTCCCCGGCGCCGTGACTGTTTGCTATCTAGACGGCTATTTTGTTTTTAACCAACCAAACAGCCAGTTGATGTGGGTGACACAACTGCTAGATGGCACATCTATTGACCCACTTGATTTTGCCAGCACTGAAGGCTCGCCTGACGGCCTAATTGCCGTAGTGTCCAACTTTCGCGAAGTGTGGGCATTTGGTACAAACTCAATTGAGGTTTGGTATGATTCTGGCGCTACAGACTATCCTTTGCAACGCATCCAAGGCGCGTTCAATGAGCTTGGCTGCGCCGCCCCCTACTCTATTGCCAAAATGGACAACGGCCTGTTTTGGCTTGGCCGTGACCGCCGTGGCCAAGGTATTGTCTACCGTGCAAATGGTTATTCAGGCATACGAATCTCAACCCATGCTGTTGAGTGGCAGATTCAGCAATACGCTGACATGTCGGATGCTATTGCCTACACATATCAACAAGATGGCCACAGCTTTTACGTTTTAATTTTTCCTAGCGCTAACACCACTTGGGTTTATGACGCGGCCACGCAAGCCTGGCATGAGCGTGCAGGGTTTGTTGACGGATACTTTACACGTCACCGTAGTAACTGCCAAATGGCGTTTAACAACAAAATTGTTGTGGGCGACTTTGAAAATGGGAACATTTACTCGTTTGACCTAAATGACTTTAGCGACAACGGTAACATTCAAAAATGGTTGCGTTCTTGGCGCGCGCTGCCTACCGGCACTAACAATTTGCACCGCACAGCCCAGCACATGATGCAACTTGATTGCGAGTCTGGTGTTGGGTTAGTTGGAATACCTAGCACTGATGTGTTTTACATAACAACCGAAAACGATCAAAAATTGTTGACGGAAAATGGCGATTTTTTAATTACTGATTTTGTAGCAACTCAAGGCGCCGACCCTCAAGTTATGTTGCGCTTCTCCGATGACGGCGGCCACACATGGTCAAACGAACATTGGGCATCTATGGGCAAGATTGGCCAATATTACAAGCGCGTAATTTGGCGGCGTCTTGGCATGACTACTAAGTTGCGTGACCGAGTTTATGAAATATCTGGCACTGACCCTGTGAAAATTGCAATCATGGGCGCAGAACTTATTCTGAGTCCAACCAATGCCTAGTCCTAACGCCAATCCAACGCCAATAACGCCACCGCGAGTGCCGCTAATTGACCCGCGCACGGGTTTTATTGACCGTGCGTGGTATTTGTTTTTCTTGTCGTTGGTAAATATTGCAACTTCTGTTGTTGATAATGCAGATGTTGGCCCAAGTCCAGAAGCCTTAATTGCTTCTTATGATGCGGCTTTGCAAGCATTGGCGCAGAATGTTAATACTCAGCCCGCGCCGATTGATTTAAGTGTTGAGTTAACTAAACAAATTGAAGCTGCCGGATTGGTTAATCAATCATCTGCATTGCTGTCTCAAATTGCTGAGATGCAAAAGCAAATTGAAGCGCTTAATTTGTTGCCTCCACCATCACAAGGCACCATAACCGCTGTAACAGCCACAGCGCCCGTAGTATCGTCTGGCGGCACTGCGCCTAACATTAGTATGCCTGCGGCCAACACAACAACTGACGGCTACCTTACATCAACTGACTGGAACACATTTAATAGCAAAGCGCCAGCCACTAGCGGCACGTCTATTTTGTACGGCAACGGTACTGGCGGCTTTAGTAATGTCACAATAGGATCAGGTGTTAGCTTTGTTACTGGCACATTGTCAGCAACTGGATCGGGCGGCACAGTTACTTCGGTAACTGGCACCGCGCCTGTCGTGTCTAGTGGTGGTACAACACCGGCTATCTCAATGGCTGCGGCTAACGGCACAACCAACGGCTATTTAACCTCAACCGATTGGACAACATTTAACAATAAAGGTTCTGGTACAGTCACCGCTGTTTCTGTTGCGTCAAGCAATGGATTTGCAGGTACATCAAGTGGCGGCGCGGCCCCCGCGTTAACCCTAACTACTAGCATTACTGGTTTGCTTAAAGGTAACGGTACGGCAATTTCTGCCGCTGTGGCCAACACAGACTATGTACCGCTATCTACAGTTTTAACTAAAACTGCTGACTATACAATTACAGGAACTGACACTTGGATTATTAACAATAAAACTGGCTCGGCCTTGACGTTAACATTTCCTGCGGCGTCATCTTGGACTGGCCGGTCAATTACAGTTAAAAATATGCAAGCTCAATTAGTTAATTCAGCAACATCTAACATCGTGCCTATTGACAGCACGACTGCTGGCACAGCAATTCTCTTGGCAGTTGTAGGAAATTGGGCGACAATGGTGTCTGACGGCACAAATTGGGTCATCATGCAACAAGCCGCTAACAACAACCTGCTCTTGGAGTAAAACATGACTGTTACAGTTAAAGTCCTAGTACCGGCAAAATACGCCGAAAACGCCCAAACAACCCAGTACACAGCGACTGGCGTTACGGCTATTATTGACAAGTTCACCGCAACCAACATCACTGGCACTGCGGCCACAATCAGCGTGAACTTGGTTACAGTTACTGGTTCTGCTGGTAATACCAACTTGATTACCAAGACCAAAACCTTGCAGGCGTCTGAGGTTTACACTTTTCCTGAATTAGTTGGCCAAGTGCTTGGCTCTGGCGACTTTATCAGTACAATTGCAGGCACAGCCAGCGCAATCAATATTCGCGTTTCTGGACGCGAGGTGACCTAATGATCGAACACCACTTTAGTGCAGGTGTATACGCCAAGGAAACACGTATTCCTGCGGGGCATGTTCTTGTGCAGCATAAGCACAAGTTTGATCATTTGTCGATCCTTGCCAGTGGTTCAATTGAATTGATGGTTGATGATGAGCGCAAAATTATTAACGCGCCAGCATGTATAACTATTGAAGCAAATAAACATCATGGCGTAAAATCGCTTACAGATGTTGTGTGGTATTGTATTCACGCCACAGATTGCACCGATACAGATGAAATTGATGAAATGTTAATAGTGGCGGGCAATGAAACGCAAGCCCGTGAACTGGCCCAGTGCCTTCAGGAGTAAATTATGCCTTGGATGATACCAGCAGCGATTATTGGAAGTTCTTTACTTGGCGGAAGCGCCGCTAAAAGCGCCGCATCTACTCAAGCTGCTGCGGCTGACCGCGCGGCTGAATTTCAAAATCAGCAATATTTACAGACACGTGAAGATCAAGCGCCTTACCGCGCGGCGGGTGTTAACGCTTTGGCTGAACTGCAACGCACCTCTGGTAATGTGCCTGGCGCGTTTAAGTTTGGCAATTATGAATTTAACGCTGATCCAGGCTACGGTTTTCGTTTATCTGAAGGCCAAAAAGCGCTTGATCGCAGCGCCGCCATGCGTGGTGGTTTGATTTCTGGTGGCGCGTTAAAAGCCGCTACTCGATTTGGTCAAGACATGGGTTCGCAAGAATATCAAAACGCATTTAATCGCGCGCTGACTGAATACAACACCGGCGTGTCTAGTGAGAATCAGTTGTATAACCGTCAAGCCGCATTGGCTGGTATTGGCCAAACCGCTACCAATTTTACAAACAATGCGGGCGCTACTAATGCGGCTAACGTAGGTAATATGATTACTAACGCAGGGGCTGCTAACGCGGCTGGCCAAGTTGGTATGGCCAACGCTGTTACTGGCGGTTTGGGTACTTATCTAAATTACACTCAAAATAATGCTTTACTTAACGCGCTACAAAAAAATCGTGGGTATCCTTCTGGATACGGCGGTTTATTAGATTAAAGTAAGGAACAAACATGGCTCTCGATCCAAACATTTCTCTTGGCGTTAGAGGTATTGAACTAGCCAATCCTTTGGCGCAATACGCCCAAGTCGCACAAATTCAAAACGCTCAGAATCAAAACGCATTGGCGCAATTTCAATTGGGTTCTGCTCAACGCGCAGACCAAGCCGCTATCGCGCAAAATGAGTTATACGCCAAACATTTCAACCCAAACACTGGCGGCCTAAACGTAAATGCACTGGTAGAAGAAGCAGCTCAACGTGGTCAAGGTGGCATCATTCCAGGCATTTTAAAGTCTGAAAATGAACGATTAAAAGCCGCTGCAGATTTGACCAAACTTAAAAGCGAAACTGAAAAAACACAATTTCAACTTCAAAAAGATAAGCTAGAACATGGTTGGCAATCAGTAGGCGCGTCTCCAAATCCCGCCGCCGCTGTTCAAAAATTAGTCGAAGGAGTTAAAAAAGGCTATTTTGATATGGTCACTGCCGGGCCAGAAATAAATAAACTTCAAAGCATGACAACGCCCGAAGAATTTAAAGACTGGCGCGTCAACAAAGTTTTAAGTTTGATGGATGCTAAAGATCAATACGCCGCGACCGTGCCTAAAATTATGTCCGCGTATGAAGTTTCGCATTTACCAATTTTGCAACAGCAAGCAAACGCCGCAACTAGCAACGCCGCAACAAACCGAGGTCGTTTGGGCGTTGAAACAAGCG
>Ga0209189_1000658_pt1 | contig 28039 bp, 24 predicted proteins | sample C_130820_EF_Meta_FD_187308 | JGI IMG/M metagenome (GOLD analysis project Ga0209189, IMG submission 187308) | Freshwater microbial communities from Lake Croche, Canada to study carbon cycling - C_130820_EF_MetaG (SPAdes) (version 3) | ecosystem: Environmental > Aquatic > Freshwater > Lake... | reverse complement strand
GCTTCTGTTCATCGATAACATTTTCCGTTTCACACAGGCAGGTTCTGAGGTGTCAACACTTCTAGGCCGTATGCCTTCTGCTGTGGGATACCAGCCAACATTGGCTGATGAAATGGGTCAGCTACAAGAGCGCATCACATCAACACGTGGTCACTCAATTACATCTATGCAGGCAATTTATGTTCCTGCTGACGATATTACAGACCCAGCGCCACACACTACTTTCGCGCACTTAGATGCAACAACAGTGTTGTCTCGTCCGATTTCAGAGCTTGGTATTTACCCAGCTGTGGATCCACTTGACTCAACTTCACGCATCTTGGATCCACGCTACATCGGAGAGCACCACTTCCGTGTTGCTAACCGCATCAAGCAGATCTTGCAGCGTTACAAGGATCTACAGGACATCATTGCAATCCTCGGTATCGATGAATTGTCAGAAGATGACCGCGTACTTGTAGGCCGCGCGCGTCGTATCCAGCGCTTCCTTTCACAGAACACATTCGTTGCGAAGGTGTTTACAGGAATCGACGGATCATTCGTTCCGCTATCAGAGACAATCGAAGCATTCGAAGCACTTGCAGATGGAAAGTACGATCACATTCCAGAGCAGGCATTCTTCATGTGCGGTGGTCTTGCAGATGTTGAACGCAATGCAGCCGAACTAGCAGCAAGCTTGGCTAAGTAAAAACATGACACTTAACGTCGAACTTGTATCTCCAACAGAGCGCGTATGGTCGGGAGAAGCTACATCAGTTTCTGCTCGCACTATCGAAGGTGACATCGGTGTTCTCACCGACCACGCACCACTCTTTGGAGTACTTGTCGATGGTCAGGTTGTAATCCACGGGGTCAATGGCGAAGACAAAGAGTTCAACGTATCCGGTGGTTTTCTTTCGGTTTCAAACAACCGCGTATCAATTCTTACTGAGTCTGTTAAGTAGTTTCCAGATTTAATTTACTAGCTACGAAAAGATGAAAAGATGAAAAGATGAAAAGATGAAAAGATGAAAAGATGAAAAGATGAAAAGATGAAAAGATAACTACACACTTTTCTCCGCTATAAATTAATTCTTTTTATCCTCGCGTCGCATACTTATTCGCGAGTTACGCTAGCGCCCAAGCTTTGTAACTGCTTGGCAAAGTTTGGATAGCCGCGATCAACGTGGAACGCCTGATCCACCGTTGTTTCACCTTCTGCTACTAATGCGGCCAAGATGAGGCCGGCGCCGGCGCGGATGTCGTGCGCCTCGACGGGTGCGCCAGATAGCTCTGCAACACCATTAATTGAGGCGTGATGGCCGTCGACACTGACTTGTGCGCCTAAACGGCTTAATTCATTGACGAACATGAAGCGGGATTCGAAGACGTTTTCAGTAACTAATGAATGTCCATCGGCAACTGCGTTGAGGGCAATAACCATTGGAAGCAAGTCAGTTGGGAAACCGGGGTAGGGGAGTGTTGCCACATCAATTGCTTGTGGACGCGAATCCATTTTTACGCGGATGCCATCGGCAGTTGATGTAATGATTGCACCAGCTGAGGCTAATTTTTCTAATGGAAGTTCAAGATGTTCTGGTCGAGCACCATGGATTGTGATGTCTCCACGTGTCATTGCAGCAGCAAATGCCCAGGTGCCGGTGATGATGCGGTCGGTAATTGTTGTGTGATCTGTTGGATGCATTACTTCTACGCCGGTGATGGTGATTAGCGGTGAGCCAAGACCTTCAATCTTTGCACCCATTGAGATAAGAAATTCACCAAGGTCAACGATGTCTGGTTCCCGTGCAGCGTTTTCAATTGTTGTTACACCTTTTGCTAATACCGCAGCGGTCATAATATTTTCAGTTGCACCAACACTTGGAAAATCTAGATCGACAGGTGCTCCGATTAAACCGTTAGGCGCCTCAGCAATAACGTATCCGTGTTCGATATGAGCTTTTGCACCAAGGGACTCAAGACCTTTGATGTGAAAATCTAAACCACGAGATCCAATTGCATCTCCGCCAGGTAATGCGACATCTGCTTGGCCAACACGCGCAACTAGGGGTCCAAGCACGTTGATAGATGCTCGCATCTTTCGGACCAGGTCATAATCTGCGCGGTGCAATGGCTCTTGTGGGACGGTAATTGTCACAGTGTCTGTGCCGCGAACTACGGTGCAACCAAGACGGGTTAAAAGATCGGCCATGATGTCAACATCTGCGATATCTGGGACATTTCGGATTGTTGTTGTGCCAACAGCCAGCAAAGAGGCTGCCATAAGCTTCAAAACGGAGTTCTTGGCACCAGTTACAGAGACTTCTCCGCGCAGGGATGTCCCGCCAATAATGCGGAAGCGATCGTGGGATGCCATAGCCGCAGTCTACTTATAGGCTAGGCACATGGTTAATTTAACGCGTATTTATACAAAGACTGGCGATGACGGAACAACTTCTCTGGGGGACATGAGTCGTACTTCAAAGAACGACCCTCGCCTAGAAGCCTATGCAACTGTTGATGAAGCTAACTCAGCAATCGGTGTTGTGCTGTCAACAGATCAATTAACCGATGAAGTTCGTGCCTTGCTAGTGCGTATTCAAAACGACATGTTCGATGTTGGCGCAGATCTTTGTACACCAGTAGTCGATTCACCAGCTTTTGAACCTTTACGTGTTTTGGAATCTCAAGTTACATATCTAGAAGAACAGATTGATTTGTATAACGCTGATCTTGAATCATTGCGATCATTTGTATTACCTTCAGGAACTGCGGCTGCAGCTCACCTTCATGTTGCTCGTACCGTTGTGCGCCGTGCAGAGCGTCGCACCTGGAATGCAATTCATTCATTCGGTAGCGGAGTTAACCCATTAACTGCAAAATATCTGAATCGCTGTTCTGATCTACTTTTCGTGCTTGCGCGTTATGCAAACAAAGAAATTGGCGATCAGCTATGGGTTCCAGGAGCTAATCGCTAAGGAGCAACCGTGTAAGTTGTTCCGGGTACTTTTTCTACCGGAATATCATGGCGGCACACAGCTTTGATATTTGAAACTGAGTGCAGAAGTTCAATGGGTTCTTGGCTAACTATCAAAATTGTCGCGTACTTTTTAGCACCTGTTTGACCCATTGTGGTTCGAACGGTTCCGAATAATTTAATTGTCTTGTCATCGGAAGAAATAGCACCCTTTAAGTCTGCAGTTACAACCCACCAGGTGCAGCCGATCGCAGATGCAACTTGGACGGCGCCACATGCGTATTTTTCACATACCCGAACACCTTCTATGGTTTGCGCTAATGCCTTTGTTAATACTTTGTCATTAGATGCTAAGCCAACCAACTCTTTTGCGGTCGGAATCTTCGCAAAGGTATTGCCATCCTTGCTGACGATGAAACCTTTTGGCGGCCACACAGGAGATGGAGATGGAGAAGGCGTGATCTGTTTTTTCGCTGCAGCCAGCGATGTAGTTGATGCAGCTCCAGCACCTGGTATGCAGAAGGAGAGCGCCAGGAGCAGTGCAATAAGCTTCTTAATCACGGTCCCACTTAAATTTTCGAATACTAAAGAAAACTCCAATTACTAACCACACCAAAAGGATTACAACAGTTTTTCCTGTTTCCCAGCTCTTTGCAACCTCTTGACTAGCAAAAGAATCTGGTAGAAATACAGAGCGCATACCTTGGGTTAGCCACTTCAGTGGAAATATCGCAGCAACTTGTTGCATCCACGATGGCAACTGAGTGAAAACGAAGAAGACGCCGCTAAAAAACTGCAAAATGATAACAATCGGGGATACAACAGCAGATGCACCGCGTCCACTTTTAGGAACGATGGAAAATGCGATTCCAAGTGCTGTTGAACACGCACTTCCTAACAACACTAACCATGTGAAGGTAATCCACTTACTAATGTCAGTAGGTAGTTCAACTCCAAAGAACAAAATACCAAATCCCAGAAGTAAAAGTATTTGAATAACCATGCTTACAAAAATCAGAATTGCCTTGCCAATGAAATAACTTGACGCTGGCATAGGTGTACCTCGTAAGCGTTTTAGTGCTCCAAAGTCACGTTCTAATGGAATTGTGATTGCAAGTGCTTGGAAGCCAGTATTTACTAAGCCCGAAGCGATCATTCCGGCAAGAAAGTATTGTGAAAAAGTTACGCCAGGTGCGATGGTATTTTTAAATACTGATCCAAAGATGGCCAGCAAAATAACCGGAAAAAGCAAGGTGAATACAACAGATTCGCGCTGACGAGCAAATTGTCGAATCTCTAATCCGCCGCGACGGATCCCTAATGACAGAGCGCTAGGAATCTGATTCATTCGTGCCTCCAATCATTTCAAGATAAATATCTTCAAGTGATGGCCGCGAAACAATTAACTCTGGGACTTCGCCACCGAATTGAGAAGATAGCTTGGCTACTAATTCAGTGGGGTTATCAGATCGTTCAGATTTAATTTCACTGCCATCTCGCCATGCAACCGTTGCTTGCGAAGTTGCCCGCCCGCCTAGTTCGCCCGGGGTTGAAACTTCAATAATTACACCGTGATTAATCACAGCTACTCGATCGGCCAATGCTTCGGCCTCGTCTAAGTAATGAGTTGTCAGCAAAATCGTGGTTCCGCCGCTGCGCAGGGATTGAATCAATGCCCAAAAAGATCGACGAGCTTCTGGGTCAAAACCAGTTGTTGGTTCATCCAAGAAAAGTAGTTCGGGGTTTCCGATAATTCCCAGTGCTACATCTAATCTACGGCGCTGACCACCAGAGAGATTACGAATAAGGGCATCTTCTTTTTCCACTAAACCAACGGAGTGAATCACCTCATCGACATTGCGAGGGTTTGAGTAATACCCGCTGAAATGATCAATAGTTTCGACAACTGTTAAATCACCTGCATCGGCTGAACTTTGCAGAACAATTCCAATTCGATTTCGCCATTCGCGAGATTGATGACCACGAGTTTGAGGATCAAATCCCAATACCGAGACTGTTCCAGAATCTCTCGTTCTAAAACCTTCTAGGATTTCTACCGTTGTTGTCTTACCCGCACCATTTGGACCGAGCAGAGAAAATATCTCGCCTTGTGCGATTTCCAGATCGACTCCACGCACAGCGTGAACATCGCCATAGCTTTTCTTCAGGCCTTTTACTTCGATGAGGCTCATGTGGCCACTTTACTATGCGAAAATACACCTGTGAGCCCGCGCAGAAACTACCCCAAGAAGCGGGTTAAGCCTGAAGAACCTCGGGAAATCAATATTAAATCCACGGGTGAGACCACTGAAGAACATAGTGATGGCGTTTATATCGTTCGCCGTCTAACAGGATCTGGTTCTACAAAACCGTATCGCTGTCCGGGATGCGATCAATTAATTCCGCTTGCAACTCCACATGTTGTTGCGTGGCTTGAATACGATGAAGAAGGTCGCCGACATTGGCACACAGCTTGTTGGGCCAAGAAAGATAAAAGGCGTCCGAATACCGAGCGAACTCGAAACGCTCCTCGTTTTTAACTCAAACGATTAACCCAGCCGACCCTTTAACAACTGTGTAGCTTTCACAACAAGTGTGTCATCTTTAGCACGACGTTTGAAGCTTAAGAAATGCAGCGGCACATTAAAGCGAGTACGAACAACCGTGCGCGGATAGGTATATTCAAGCAGTCCTTCGGGACCATGAACTCGGCCGTAACCACTGTCTTTCACTCCACCAAAAGGAACTGAAGAAACTGCTGCAAAAGAAAATGTGGAGTTTATTGCAACCATTCCACATTGCAGCTGCGAAGCAATTTTCTTACCCTGTCGTTTGGACCAAACGTTTGCGCCCAAACCATAACGGGAAGCATTTGAAAGATCGATTGCTTCTTGCATATGTGCTACACGATTAATAATAATGATTGGTCCAAATGTTTCTTCTCGCACTGCAGCCGATGACTCAGGGACATCCACCAAAATAACTGGCTGAACAAATGGTGCTTGTACCGATTTCAAAGAGCCATAGGCAAACCGCCCACCGTCTTTGATTGCAGCCTTGATGTGAGATGAAATTACAGAGATCTGTGAAGGCATTGTTGCTGGCCCATAATTTCCATCACCAGGTGCACCGGCATGAATACTTTCGGCAAGTGCAACTGCCTTTGCAATAAACGAATCAGCCACTTTTTCATCAACGTACACACGTTCTGCGCCAATACAGGACTGGCCAGCGTTGGCCATAGCAGACCAGATAGTTGCATCAACTGCGCGATCTAGGTTGGCATCTGCAGCAACTATCACAGGATCTTTTCCACCACATTCGGCAACTATTGGCGTTAAGTTAATTGCACATGCGGCAGCAACTAACTTGGCAGTTCTGGTTGAACCTGTAAAAGACAACTTATCTATTGCGCTGGTGCACAAAGCATTGCCGGTATCTGCTAATCCCGTAATAGTTGTAAAAATGTCTGCAAATGGTGCAATGGCGTTGAAACTATCTTCTAGCCACACACCAACACCAGGTGTGAACTCACTTGGCTTAAACACAACCGTATTTCCCGCAGCTAGTGCATATGCAATGGATCCAACTGGAGTAAAGATCGGATAGTTCCAAGGGCCAATAACACCGACAACACCAAGTGGTGAGCGCTCAACAGTTGCTGACATATTTGCCATCAATGCACCTGGAGCCCGATAAGAAGTTCGCATGATGTCTTCAGCATGTCGCGCAGCCCAGCCGATGTGGCTTACAGCTAAAGATGCCTCAAGTTTTGCATCGCTAATTGGTTTACCTGTTTCAAGTGAAACAAGTGCTGCAATTTGATCCACGTTATTTATAATGTAATTACTCCACGCCAACAAAACCTTTTTGCGACCTGAAAAACCAAGCCCAACCCATGCGGTGCTGGCGTTTCGTGCATGAGCAACAATTTCGCCGACTTCCTTTGCGGAATAGATTGGGTATGAACCAATGGCTTCACCGGTTACAGGATTATTGGAATTGAATGCCTTTGTGGATTTCGATGTAGTGGCCATGTGAATAAGCCTAGTCGGGTATAGATAGGATTTGAAGTATGAGCCAGCCAGTTAGATCGAGCAGTGTCTTTGATTCTGTTCGAACTCCATTTCATGTCATGACGGCAGATGGAATCGATTTAATTGGCGAGGTTGCTGCACCGGTTGGGCCATCTCGAGGTGCCATTCTTTGTTTGCATCCATTACCAACCGCTGGCGGAATGATGGATAGCCACATCTATAAAAAAGCTGCTAATCGCTTACCTGCAATGGCTGGCATAACAGTTGTTCGCTTCAATACCCGTGGAACAACTAGCGAAGCAGGGAGCAGCACTGGAACATTTGATAATGGAAATGCTGAACACTTTGATGTTGAAGCAATGCTGGCATACTGCTGTGATGTTTTGAAGTTAGACAATCTGTGGGTAACCGGCTGGTCCTTTGGAACCGATTTAGCCCTTCAGCACGCTAAAGATCCACGCCACAAAGGATTAATTTTGTTAAGTCCGCCGTTGCGTACAACAACTGACGAGCAACTTAAATATTGGAACACAGATCCTCGCCCAATTACTGCGTTAGTACCCGAACTAGATGACTACTTAAAACCAGATGCTGCCCGTCAAAAATTTGCAGTAATACCAACATTAAAAATTATTGCCGTCGATGGTGCTAAACATTTGTGGCTGGGCGAACCTTCGGTCCATCGAGTTTTATCTGAAATAAACAGCATCGTCACCGGCGCTCAAGCACCGCTGCCAACTGATTTTTAACTGTTATTGGCGCGAGGAATAACAACCTCATCAAGAATCAAGATGATAGATGCGGCGACTGGTACGGCTAGCAAACCACCAACTAGACCTAATAGCGAAGACCCGATCAATGCCGAAATAATTGTTACTGCACCTGGAACAGATAAGGCACGTTTCATAATGCGGGGCGTTACAACATAGTTTTCTATCTGCACATAAACAACGTAAGCAATAAAGGCAATTGCCCCGATTGCAACAGATTGCGTAAGTGCGATCAAAGTGACGATGGCGCATCCAAGAAAGTGACCAATTAGTGGAATTAATGCGGCAACTAACACAATCATTCCGATGGCAATTGGCGATGGCATACCTAAAATTGTTGCCATGAATACTACGAATACTGCAGCCATCGCAGCGATCAAGATCTGGCTACCGACAAAAGCACCAACTCGAGCAATGACGGCGTTGGTCAAACGTCCAACTCGATCACGACGGCTGGCAGGAACTAATGAAAGCCCCAGGTTGACTGCCTGCGGTAATGATGTGATGAAGTACAGAGTAAGCACCAAGATAGTTAACGCTGTAAAGAAACCTGACAACACAGATTTTCCAACTCCGATAACGCCACCGAATGTACTGATAAGTAAAGTTCCATCAGATGTAATTGACTTGAGTTTTGCTTGCAAGGTATCAATTAAGCCAAATTGATCATTTAATCTATTAATACTCTTGTTCTTCATTAAATCATCGAGTAAAGCTGGTGCAGTATTGATCAAGTGTGTTCCTTGACTTACCACAGGTGGAATCACTACCAAAGCAAAAAAGATTACAAAAAGAATGACTGATGTAAAGATAACTACAACTGCTGCATTTCTAGACATATTCCGCTTGCGCAGAGCTTCAACAGCAGGGTTTAACCCAGTAGCCAGAAACAGGGCAATCAAAATTAGAACGAATATCTGGCTGACACTTGCCAATGCTCGCATCAAGACAATTGCAGTGAGCGCTCCAAGGGTTGCAATAAACCCAAAGTAATAGGGATGTGATCGATTGATCGGTTCGCCCAAGACACCGAAATCAACTGGTGCCTTTTGAGCCTTTGGCGTACGAGTGGTTGCTTTCTTAATTCTCTGGGTAATTGCCATAGTCACATTCTAAAGTGCTTAGATCACTCAGATTGAGTCGTGGTGTTCATGTTCTGGTAACAAATATGAGGGAGAATACTCAGCATGGCACTGCGTATTACGGGTTTGGGCGAGGAGATCGCCTCTGTCGCCGGCCTGCCTTGGCACCTTCCACTTGAAGAGTGGCCAGAAGATCCTGTTCTGGCTGAAAAACGAGGAATTTCGCGCCACGTTGTGCGTTTAGTCCGAGCAAGTAGCGACCCGGATGCCGTTGTCTATGCGGTTAAAGAAACAGTCACTGAGTTTGCAAATCGTGAATACGTTATTTTGCGACAGCTCTCTCAGCTAGGTGCACCGTGTGTTGAACAAGTCGCAGTTGTCGAGGGTCGCAAAGATGCGCAAGGCGAGGAACTTCCGTGCGCAATTGTTACTCGCTTCTTGCCGTACTCATTGCCATATCGTGTTTTGTTATCGGGTGCGGTGACTGCTAATGAAATTACAACTATGGCAACCGCGCTCGCATTTCTTCTAGTTCGTTTGCATTTGTTGGGATTTTGGTGGGGCGACTGTTCTTTGTCTAATACTTTGTTTCGCCGCGACGCCGAAGGTTTTGCCGCATATTTAGTAGATGCTGAAACAGGTGAGTTTCAAAAAAGTTTAAGCGATGGCCAAAGAGAGCATGATCTTGAAATAGTTCATTTCAACGTTGCTGCCGAATTAGAGGACCTGGCACTATCTGGAGTTTTATATCCTGGTATGGACCCAGTGCGCGCAGCTGAAGCAGTGATTCGTCGATATCGCAGGTTATGGGCGGCATTAAAAGAGCCACAGTTGTTGGATCCCAAAGATCGCCATGCGGTGGAAAGTGCAATGCGTCAGCTTCATGATCTTGGCTTTGCCGTTGAAGAAGTTTCGGTAACAATTGATGGCAGTACGCAAATGCTTTCCTTCCAACCTAAATTAGTAGCAGCCGGATATCACACGCAACGTTTGCGCGAACTTATGGGTCTTGAAACTGAAGAGCTACAAGCAAAACGATTACTTGCCTCATTTGATCGCTATCGAGCTCGCGAAAATGCTGAAGGATTATCGGCTCAAGTAATGGCACAGCGCTGGCTTGCTGATGTGTTTGAAAAGGTAATCTCTCGAGTTCCTGATCACATGCGTGGACGTGTAGAGCGTGCCCAGATGTTCCATGAAATCCTTGAAAATCGTTGGTATTTAAGTGAAAAAGCAGGCCATGATGTGGGTCTTGAAGTTGCAACAGATAATTACTGCGCCGAAATTTTGCCATCGCGTCGTGACTCAGGCGTCGACATAGTTCTTGGATAGATAGGATGGCATCATGAGTTTGCCACCTAATTTTGGGCAAGCCTTTGATTTAAGTTCACTTACTAAACCAAAGGTAGATCCTTCAGTTCCGATGCCAGGTCTTGAAGTAACTGTCGAGAATTTAAGCAATGAAATTTTGCCGCTTTCTTTGGTTCGTCCTGTCATCGTCTTGATGTGGACATCTCGAAGTCCTGAATCTGTTGACATGATTAAAACTCTTGGCAAACTTGAAGTTGATTACAAAGCAGCGTTCGCACTTGCGCGAGTTGATATTGATGCCAATCCCGAAGTGGCCAAAGCTTTCCAAACAAAATCTGTGCCATATGCGGTAGCAATCATTGCTGAACAAATGGTTCCGCTATTTGAACAGGCATATCCAGAAGCACAAGTAAAAATGGTAATAGATAAGGTCCTAACCCTTGCAGCTGAACAAGGCGTCGGTGAGGCACCTGTCGAGCAGATAGAAGCTGAAGAAATTGAAGCGATGAATGCACTTGAATCTGGTGACTATGTAGCTGCCGAAATTGCGTATAAGAAATGGTTAGCCAGAAAACCTGCTGAAAATTTAGCGAAACTAGGACTTGCCCAAACTCAGTTATTGATGCGTACAGAGGGCTTAGATCTCAACACCGTCATAGCGCAATCAACCGCTGCTCCAACTGACATTGACCTTCAATTAAAAGCTGCCGATGTAGAAATAGTTAATGGGGGAGTCGAGGCAGCTTTTACTCGGTTGCTCCATGCGGTTAAAGCCACAAGTGGAGATGATCGAACAAAGATTAAAAACCATTTACTGCAACTATTTTCATTAGTAGATCCATCTGACCCCCGTTTAGCAGCGGCCCGGAAAGAGTTAGCGAGTGCACTATTTTGAGCTCCAGTATTGATGTTAAGCATGAACTGAACCTCATCAAAGGGCTTTTCTTTCTCTTCGGTCTTTTAATTATGTCGTGGGTTCCTAGATTCCCCGAAGTAAAAGCTCATTTGCAGTTAACTAATGGTGAATTTGGCTCAATCGTCAGTATGGGAGCGATTGGCAACATCGTGGCATTACTTTCGGTAGGCCATCTCGTTCACAAATATGGGGCACGTTGGATGCTTCACATCAGTTCATTTTTCTTATCAGTCAGTCTAATTTTTCTTACACACAGTACCTCCAGCTTAGTTTTTCTTATTTTTATTATTATTCAAGGTGCTGCAATCTCGGCTTTTCATATTTCAATTAATGCGCAAGGTTTCTTTTTCCAAGATCGGACTAAGAAACAGATCATCACATTACTCAGCGGCTTTTGGAGCAGTGGCGCCCTTATTACATCGATTATTGCGGGCCTATTAGTAGACCGAGTCGATTTGGGTACATATTCCAATATCTTGTCAATGAGTTGTTTTGTTGTGATGACACTAATCATTATTAGAATTTCACCAAACTTGGTAAAAGCCGATTTAAATCCTGACTCCAAGCACAAGGTTTGGGACATGTTCAAAGGTTTTAAGATTGATACCCAAGTGTCGGCGACCATGCTTCTAGTCCTAATGCTCGAATATGCGGTAAGTGATTGGTCAGCTATTTTTGTTAAGGAAGACATGAAAGTAGTGAGCGGAATTCACACTCTGCCATACATTCTTTTTACTCTTGCCATGATTACTGGACGATTGAACCTGCATAATCTCTTACCGCGTTACAGCATTGATTTCTTAGTATCGCGGGCATCATTGCTCTCTGGACTCGCATTTTTTGCCGGCCTAATTGCAGTAAGCCTGACTGGTACTTCAAATAAGACTGTGGTCCTGATTATTCTTTCAATAAGCTTCACAGTTGCCGGACTTGGTTCTTCATTTTTAGCACCATCTGTTATGAACGCTGCAAATGCCCGCTCAAATTTTCCATCTAGCGTGGTTATCGGCCAAATGGGTGTCATCAATATGTGCTTGGTCTTTGTAATGAGATGGGTCATTGCATGGACTGCTCAAGCAACGTCATTGACGATTGCCTTGTGCATACCAGCTGTGATGCTATTAATCGCTTCTAGATTTTCTACAATCTTTAAAGCGCTTAAATCAACCTGAGCCTTCGGTGTTGCCAGCATCTGCTGCTGAAACATCATGGATGCGATATTTTTCCATCGCCTTTGTAACAACGCTTTGCTTGATATCTCCTTGGCTACACAACTGCTGAAGGACAGCAACAGCAATAGATTCTGCGTCAACTTTGAAGTGACGACGAAGAGCTCCACGAGTATCTGATAGACCAAAGCCATCTGTTCCAAGTGAGTAGAAAGGTTGTTCAACCCATGGTGAAATCTGATCTTGAACAGCTCGCATGTAATCGCTCACTGCCACAACGGGACCTCGTGCACCACTGAGTTTCTTAGTGACAAATGCGGTTTGCTTGTCTTGCGGATTGAGAAGATTGTGGCGATCTGTTGCAAGACCATCACGACGCAATTCATTCCAAGAAGTTACTGACCACACTGAAGCATTGACGCCCCAATCATCTGCAAGCAGTTGCTGAGCCTTAAGAGCCCAATTAACACCAACACCGGATGCCAAAATCTGTGCGCTCTTCTTGCGAGTATTAGATGCAGGCGAATACAAATACATTCCCTTGAGCAAACCATCTACATCTAGGTTTTCAGGCTCTGCTGGGTGTACATATGGCTCGTTGTACACGGTGAGGTAGTAATAAATATTTTCGCTGTTTTCACCATACATACGACGCAGACCATCTTTGACAATGTGCCCGAGTTCAAATGCAAATGCCGGATCGTAAGCAACAACTGCTGGGTTTGTGGCTGCAAGAAGAAGTGAATGGCCATCTTCGTGTTGCAAACCTTCACCGTTAAGAGTCGTGCGTCCTGCTGTTGCACCAACGACGAATCCTCGGACCAATTGATCGGAAGCAGCCCAGAATGCATCTCCTGTGCGTTGGAAACCAAACATTGAATAGAAGATGTAGATAGGAATCATTGGTTCATCATGTGTTGAATAAGAAGAACCAACTGCGGTAAATGAAGCAACAGATCCAGCTTCATTAATACCTTCATGCAAGATCACACCTGAAGTCGATTCCTTGTATGACAACATCAATTCGCGGTCAACAGCTGTGTATTTCTGACCATGAGGTGAATAGATCTTCATCGATGGGAACAATGAGTCCATTCCAAATGTCCGCGCTTCGTCAGGAATGATCGGAACGATTCGTGCGCCAAGTCCTGGATCCTTAACAAGATCCTTCAACATGCGAACAAAAGCCATTGTTGTTGCAATTTCTTGATGGCCTGAGCCACGCTTTACAGATTCGTAGACAGAATCATCGGGCATTGTTAGTGGTCGCGACTGTGTGCGACGACGTGGAATTGATCCACCTAATTCGGCACGACGTTCTGCAACATATTTAGCCTCAGGTGAATCTGGTGCAGGCATGTAATACGGAGGTAAGTACTTATCCAACTTAGAATCAGGAATATCCAGATGCAATGTGTCGCGGAATTGTTGAATATCTTCCAATGTCATCTTCTTCATCTGGTGCGTTGAGTTACGACCTTCAAAGTGCGAACCAAGAGTCCAACCCTTAACAGTCTTAGCCAAAATAACTGTTGGGCGACCATTCTTTTGAGTCGCAGCTGTGTAGGCAGCAAAGAGCTTCTTATAGTCATGTCCGCCACGCTTTAGGTTCCAAATTTGATCATCAGACCAGTTGGCAACCATTGCAGCGGTTCGGGGATCGCGACCAAAGAAGTTATCGCGCACATACTTTCCAGATTCAGCCTTAAATGTTTGGTAATCGCCATCAAGGGTTTCATTCATTAACTTAACAAGTGCGCCTTCGCGATCTTGGGCCAACAATGGATCCCAACCACGACCCCACACAACTTTAATAACATTCCAACCAGCTCCACCAAAGATTGATTCAAGTTCTTGAATAATTTTTCCGTTACCGCGAACTGGGCCATCCAAACGTTGCAAGTTACAGTTAATAACAAAAGTTAAGTTATCTAGTTTTTCTCGAGTAGCAAGACCAATTGCACCTAATGCGTCAACCTCATCAACTTCACCATCTCCAAGAAATGCCCAGACGTTTTGATCACTCGTGTCTTTGATTCCGCGGTTGTGTAAGTAACGGTTGTAACGTGCTTGATAAATTGCATTTAGCGGTCCGATACCCATAGACACAGTTGGGAACTGCCAAAAATCTGGCATCAAACGTGGGTGAGGGTACGAAGAAAGTCCACCACCTGGATGTGAAAGTTCTTGGCGGAAGCCATCTAATTGATTTTCAGTTAAACGTCCTTCAAGAAAAGCACGTGCATACATTCCGGGACTTGCATGTCCTTGGAAGAAAATTTGATCTCCGCCGCCGGCATGATCTTGTCCGCGGAAGAAGTGGTTGAAACCAACTTCATACAGTGCAGCAGAGGATGCATATGTTGAAATGTGTCCGCCTACGCCAACACCTGGACGTTGTGCACGGTGGACCAACATCGCTGCATTCCAACGGTTAATACGACGGATCTTGCGTTCTAAATCTTCATCTCCTGGAAATGGAGCTTCATGTTCTGGACCAATGGTGTTGATGTAATCAGTTGTTCGTAGCGCCGAAATTCCTACATTTTTTTCGCGTGCATGGTTTAAAAGATTGAGCATTAAATAGCGAGCGCGCACTGGACCGGCTGCCTTTAAAGCAGCATCAAAGGAGGCTCTCCATTCGGCGGACTCAGAAGGGTCGGTATCGACTAACTGTTCAATATTGAGATCTGGCGCCTCGAAGTTTTCGCTCATGTGCCTATTCTTGTCGGTACTGCCCCGTAAGTCGAAATTGAAATGGTGTGAAATTGAGCCAATTTCCTCTTGCGCTCAGGCCCGGCATTGTGTGGACTTAGCCCGTGCCTACACGGATGGGATTTGCCAAGGATGACCTGGTTCTAGAGGTCGGCCTCGATAGCGATTGTGATTCCACAATACGAGACCAGATCATGGCAATTACCGGAACCACTTTTCTTGAGGATGCTGCATCTGAAGTCGTTGATGCCGTTGTGTTGTGGTGGCGAGATGGTGATGGTGATTTGGTCGATGAATTAATGGATGCGCTTACTTATTTATCCGAGACGGGTCCGATCTGGGTCCTAACACCAAAGGCAGGTCGCGAACTACATGTTGAACCAAGTGATATTCAAGATGCCGCACCAATTGCAGGGTTAAGTCAGACATCAACAATTGCGCTCGCTGGGGATTGGTCTGCAACTCGCTTAGTGGCACGTAAAGCGGGCAAGAGGTAAGTTTTGCCCATGACAACAATTGGCCAAGCAGCACCAGATTTTACAATTCCAAATCAGCATGGAGAAGCGGTTTCGCTTTCTTCTTTTAAAGGAAGCAAGAATGTATTGCTGATGTTTTACCCATTCTCATTTACCGGAACATGCACGGGCGAGCTATGTGCACTACGTGATGATCTTTCATCATTTCAAAATGATGATGTGCAAGTTTTGGCAATTTCTTGTGACTCTGCCTATGTTCAACGAGTCTTCGCTGAAAAAGAGGGATATGAATTTCCAGTACTGTCTGATTTCTGGCCACATGGCGCAGTTGCAAAAACATATGGTGTTTTTGAAGAGTCAAAGGGTTGCGCACTTCGCGGCAGCTTCTTGATTGATAAAGCAGGCATCCTTCGTTGGGAAGTAAAGAATGGTTGGGCTGCGCGTGAAAATGCTGATTACAAGGCGGCAATTGCAGCCCTGTAAGCGTGATTTAGGAGATTGCCGACCCGTAAGTTAAGATTTGGGTCTGCAACACCGGGTGGTTAGCTCAGTGGTAGAGCGTCTCGTTTACACCGAGAATGTCGGGGGTTCGAAACCCTCACCGCCCACAAGATAGATCAACAGATGCAAAGAGTGTGCATCTGTTTTTTTATGTTCATTTAGAGTTAGTTGAAAGTTCAACTATATTGCGTTATGATTGCCCAGTACCGTAAAAAGCGGATTCAATTCATCACAACAACCAAGAAGGATTTAAACATGTCAGTTCTAGCAACTTTGCCAGCAGGTACCTTCAACATCGATCCATCACACAGCCGCGTAGGTTTTAGTGCGCGTCACGCAATGGTGACAAAGGTACGTGGATCATTTAACGATTACACAGGTGCAGCAGTTGTTGCTGACGGCGTGGCATCAATCAACATCGAGATTAACGTTGCTTCAGTAGACACACGCTCTGCAGACCGCGACGGCCACCTACAGTCAGCCGATTTCTTTGATGTAGCAAGCTTTCCAAAGATTACTTTTACTTCAACATCTGTTAAAGACTCAGGATCAGACAAGCTTGCAGTTGAGGGCAACCTGACTATCAAGGATGTTACAAAGCCAATCACAATTGAATTCGAGTACTCAGGTACAGCAACAGATCCATTCGGTAATGCGCGCTTTGGCTTTGAAGGCGCAGCAGAGATCAACCGTAAGGACTTTGGTCTTACATGGAATGCAGCCCTAGAAACAGGCGGAATCCTAGTTTCTGAAAACATCAAGCTTGAGTTTGAAATCTCAACAATCGCAGCGAAGTAATACAGCACCCTTATTAACCACTCCTAAGTGGAAGGCCCTACGAGAAATCGTGGGGCCTTTTGCGCTTTTATTTGGCTTTCACTTCCAGCTGACCTAAACTTAAGCCACACTTACATATGCGGTCAGGAGAAATAACGATGAAGGCATCTCCAAGCGACCAGCGTTCAATTTTAGATATTCAGCGATTTGATCAACAGGCAACTTCTCTTCGCCACAAGGCAGCAAATCTTCCAGAGCTTGCCGAGCTAGCAAGCACCACGGTTAAGGCAAATAATGCGCGCGACTTACGAATTGCTGCAGAAACCGAACTGAGTGATGTTAAGCGTGAGCTTTTGCGTGCTGAAGGTGATGTCGAGCAGATCGTTATGCGTATTACCCGCGATGAAGCACGACTTATCAGTGGCAGTGCTTCACCAAAAGAGTTAGAACAGCTGCAACATGAGGTCGGAACACTGGGTGCAAGGCGCTCAGAGCTTGAAGAGGTAGAACTCGAAATCATGATGCGCGTAGATGCGATCAATGAGCGCATCACAACCTTAAAGGCAGAAGAAGCAGAACATGCTGCCGTAATCGCAGACCTTGAGATCCGCAAAGAAAATGCGATGGCCATCATCAACAATGATTTAGATGCGATTGTTAAAGATCGCAGTGAGACTTTGCAAAGTATTGAAAAAGCGTTAGTTGATCTCTATGAAAAGATTCGTGACACAACTGGTGGGGCAGGTGCTGCAGCCCTTGTTGGGGGAGCATGCGGTGGATGTAATCTTTCAATTAATACGGTTGAACTAAAAAGAGTTGCAGAATTAGCTGATGACGAAGTTGTGCGCTGTGAAGAATGCCGCTGCATCTTGGTGCGTGGAGTTTAAATGGCACGTCACTTTCATTTAACTGCAGACGGTGGCTCTCGTGGTAATCCGGGGCCTGCTGGCTATGGATCTGTTATTACCGAAAATGGAAAAATTATTGCCGAGCTGTATGACTTTATTGGTGTTGCTACCAACAATGTTGCTGAATACAGCGGCCTAATTGCCGGTCTTACGGCGATTAATGAACTTGATGCAACTGCGACAGTTGATGTGAAGATGGACAGCAAGTTAGTAGTAGAACAAATGTCTGGCCGTTGGCAGATTAAGCACGCTGATATGCGGGTTCTGGCCCAATCTGCCCGTTCTGCTCATAGTCCATCCTTAGTCACATATTCATGGATCCCACGTGAAGAGAATTCACACGCAGATCGCTTAGCTAACAAGGCACTTGATCAGCAAGCAGGTGGCGGAGAAGTAATACAGGTTCAACAGAATTACTTAACAGAACGGTTGTTATCTACTGAAAAAGCAACAACCATTTATTTAATTCGACATGGCGAAACAGTATTGACTCCCTTTAAGAAGTTTTCCGGAGATGGACCACTAAACCCCGAACTCACTGAAATTGGATTGGCTCAGGCTGAAAAAGTTGCAGCAGCAGTTGCTAAGTTAAATCCAGAGGTAATCATCGCCTCGCCGCTTAAGCGCACAACTCAAACTGCCGAAGCAATTTCGCGTGCAACTGGATTGCCAATTACCTTTGAAGAAACTTGGATTGAATGTTCCTTTGGAATCTGGGATGGCTTATCAATTGATGAAGTTAAGGAAAAGTATCCAGCTGATTACCAAGCCTGGATTTCTTCAACTGGTTTTGCACCTCCACAAGGGGAGTCATATGACAACGTTGCGATACGAATCGATGCAGCGCTCAATCAGATTGCAGCCGAGTATCCAGGCCAACGAGTAGTCGTTGTAACGCACAACGGAACGATTAAGAGTGCGGCCAAAGTCGTTGTTGGTGCACCAGCTGAGAGTATTTTCCATATTGATGTTTCACCATGCTCAATCACTACTGTGAGCATCTGGCCAAGTGATGGCTTGCGCGCACTGCGCTCCTTGAACGAGCAGGCGCATTTACACCCCTAAGTAAGCCTTTGTAATGAGATCGTTACGCTTAATTCTTGGGAAAAACGGACATTTCGCCTACAGTAAGCACACCCTCGGAGAGCAATTCTGCTTTCCATTCCAATGCAATGACCCTCGTCAGCGCAGATTATTTAAGGATGGTTTACATGAAGGTACAGACACTAGGAAAGCGCAGCGCTGCAGTTCTTGCTGCCCTTGCCCTTGCAGTCGGTGGCAATGTAGTTACTGCACACGCTGCAGCTCCTACATATATTGATTGCCAGCTATTTGGTGCTGGTGCGCCGGATTTCATCGATCCAGCTCTCACATCAACACTTGTTGGCGCCAACGTTGCAACAATGCTATTTGACGGACTTACAGACACAGATGCAAACGGAAACCTTTACGGCGAAGTTGCTTCAAAGTGGGTAACTAAGGACGGCGCAAAGACTTGGACATTTACACTGAAGAAGGGTCTGAAGTTCTCTAACGGAGAAGCAGTTCTACCTTCATCATTCGTCAACGGTTGGAAGCGTTCAATGGATTCCAAGTTGGCTTCAGAAGTTTCTTACCATGGTGACTTCATCTTGGGTATGAATGCATACTCAACAGGTAAGGGTGCATGGCCATCATCATCTGTAGTTGCAGATGACAAGGCAATGACACTTACAGTCAAGATGCAAGACCCAACTGCAGACTGGCCATCAATTGTTGGTCACTCAGTATTCTCACCAATTCCAACATCAATGATTGGCGCTTCTGGCAAGGTTGAAGAAGATGGCACAAAGCTTGTTGGTAACGGTCCATTCATGTTGGACAAGGCAATTACAAAGCGCGCAGGTGGCGAAGTTGTAATCGTGCCAAACCCTAACTACGGTGGAAAGGCAGCGCTTCTTTCAAAGGTTACGTTCAAGATTTCAACTGATACAAACGCTGCATACAATGCATTTGCATCAGGTCAGTGCGACAACGGCCCAATTCCAGCAGGTCGTTATGGCGAGCTTCTAGGCAAGTGGGGAACTAAGGGTGTTAAGACAACTCTTGGTACTGACTACTGGGGCTTCAACTGGGAAGATCCAACTGTCGGTGGAACAAAGAACAAGTACCTACGTTCTGCAATTTCAAAGGCAATTGACCGCGAGCAGATCTCAACAGTGATCTACCAGGGTGTACGTAAGCCTGCTTCAGGTCTACTTCCACCAGGACTTCCTGGCTACACAGCTGGACAAGGACTTACAAATACCCGCGATCTCGCTGGTGCAAAGGCAGATTACAAGCGCTGGTTAGATCTTGGTAACAAGACTCCAGCTCCAATCCGTCTTTCATACAACGATGGCGCTGGTTGGGACAAGGTTGCTTCAATCATCATCGCAAACCTTAAGGATGTAGGAATTCCAGCAAAGCTAGATCCATTCCCAGCTGATGGAACTTACTTCTCAAAGATGCGTAAGGGACAAGGACAGATGATTCGTGCAGGTTGGTTCGCTGACTACGCAATTGCTGACAACTTCTTGTATCCATTGCTTCACTCAAATTCAATTGGTGGAGACAACCTAGAGCGTTACAGCAGTGCATCATTTGATGCGTTGATTAACTCAGCTCGTTCATCAACTAACAAGTCATTTGCTCAGAGCCAGTACCGTCGTGCTGAAGTTCAAGCTCTTCGCAATGATGTTGTTATCACACAGACCGTAAACCGTGGAATCGCAACAGTGCTTGCATCAAGTACTTCTGTATTCCCAATCAGTCCTCTTGGAATGATTGTTTTCGATCAAATCGTAAAGAACTAATTTAAGTTCTTAATGAGTGAGGGGTCCTCGAAAGAGGGCCCCTCACTTTGATTTATCCCTGATTTCAAATTTCATTAAAACTAACCCGCACACTATGATTGAGTGAAATGTTTACCTACACGATTAAGCGATTGCTGCAGAGCCTTATTGTTGTCTGGGCTGCAGTAACCTTAATGTTTGCACTCTTTTTCATTATTCCTGGGGATCCAATCTCACTGAAAAGTGGCGAGAAATCATTGCCTCAAGAGGTACTTAATAACATCACCAGAAAATATGGTTTAGATCAGCCAACCTACGTTCAATATTTCCGCTTTTGGAGTCATCTATTCCGGGGAGATCTTGGCTACTCATATAAAAATGACAACTCCGTAAACACAATTTTGCATGATGGTCTTTCCACCAGCGCGCGACTTCTTTTTTGGGGCGCACTGCTGCAGTTAATTATTGCTTTAACCGTCGGTTTAACGAGCGCGATCAAGCGCGGCTCACTTGGCGATCGCCTCGGAACAGTGTTTTCAGTAGGTATTCAAGGTATTCCAGTATTCGTATCTGGCCTTTTAGCTCAATATTTATTTGGAGTTCTGCCATTCCAGCTGCATTGGGATTGGCTTAACTTCTTCAAACCCTGGCCCCAAACCTGGGCATTTGGTGTAATTCCAACAGATGGTTGGAAGGGCTTAGTGCTACCCGCATTTGTTGTAGCAGTTGTTGATGCCGCATTTATTGCTCGCATGCTTCGCTCGTCTTTGCTTGAGGTACTGCGTGCTGATTACATTCGCACCGCATTTGCTAAGGGACTATCAGCACGCCGCGTGTGGTTCCACCACGCACTTCGCAACGCACTTATTCCAGTTATTACTGTCTACGGAACTTCATTGATTGCAATCTTTGGTGTTGCTGTGCAGACTGAAAAAGTCTTTTCCTTACCGGGTATGGGTTCAACTATCGCAGATTCAGCGTTGTCCCAAGATGCACCGGTTGTTCTCGGCTTAGCAATTGTTGTTATCGCATTTGGCGCAGTCATTAACTTGATCGTGGATCTCAGCTATGCGCTGATTGATCCACGAATCAAGATTGATTCAAAGGCGGTGCACTAATGTCTATGGAAGAACAGATCCCCGTCTCCCTTTCGTATTGGCAAGATGTGCGCAAGCGCTTCTTCGGAAACAAGATTTCAATTGTTGGTTTAGCAATTCTTGTTGTGCTCATCATTGCAGGAATACTCGGACCAATCATTAGTGGCTGGAAATATGATGCACTTGGACCAGATATTTTGTCCGCTCCTGGGGCAAAAGGTCACTGGTTCGGAACCGATGATCTAGGGCGAGACATATTTACTCGTGTCACTTTTGGTATTCGCTTGTCTTTAACGGTTGCAATTGTTGTTACGGTTATTTCGGTTTTAGTGGGAGTAACTTTGGGCGGAATTGCAGGTTACTTTGGCGGTTGGATTGATACTGTGATCAGCCGCTTCATCGATACCTGGCAAGTAATCCCATTTGTATTGATCGGCTTTGCAATTATCACCGTGTTTGGCTCTTCATTTTGGGTCATCGTTGCCGCACTGGTTTTCACCAGTTGGTACGGAACCACGCGTTTATTCCGCGCATCTGTAATGCAGGTTAAGTCGCTGGAATATGTAGAAGCGGCTCGCGCAACGGGTGCCACAACAAAGCGAATCATTTTGCGTCACATCGGGCCAAATGCAATTCCGCCAATCATTGTCGTACTTGCTTTCTCTGTGGCAGGTGCCATTTTGAGCGAATCTGTTTATGCATTCCTGGGTGTGGGATTCCGCGAACCAACTCCATCACTTGGTGTAATGATTTCTAGCTCACGTAACTACTTAACAGATAAGCCTTTTGTATTCTTTATTCCAGGCTCAGTCCTTGTTCTTCTAACTCTGTCAATTGTTCTGATTGGCGATGGACTACGCGACGCACTTGATCCAAAGCTACGAGGTGTCAAGTGAGTCAGCAACCATTACTTCACATCGATGATTTACATGTGCACTTCAACACCAGCGATGGTGTTGTCCAAGCTATCAATGGTGCTTCACTGACATTAAACCCAGGTGAAATTGTTGGACTCGTTGGAGAATCAGGATCAGGAAAATCTGTTACTGCGATGAGCGTTTTGGGACTTGTTCCAAAGCCTCCTGCTGTTTATCCAAAAGGTCGCATCTTGTGGAAGGGTATTGATCTTCTAACAACACCTGATCGCGAACTGCGCGAAATTCGCGGTGGCGAAATTTCCATGATCTTCCAAGATCCAATGACTTCTCTCAATCCTGTTTACACAATCGGTCATCAGATCTCTGAAATGATCCGTGTGCACGAACGAATTTCAGCCAAGGCGGCAAAACTTCGTTCAATTGAAATGCTTGATCTTGTCGGCATGCCAAATCCACAACAGCGAGTTGATGATTACCCACACCAATTTTCTGGTGGCATGCGCCAACGTGCAATGATCGCAATGGCTTTGTCGTGTAATCCAGAACTACTTATTGCTGATGAACCAACGACAGCGCTAGATGTAACTATTCAGGCCCAGATTCTTGAGATCCTAGAAAAGTCTGCCCGTGAATTAAATGTGGCAGTTTTACTTATTACTCACGATCTAGGTGTAGTTGCTGGAATCTGCGATCGCGTTGCGGTTATGTATGGTGGACGCATTGTTGAAGAAGCGCCGGTTGATGATCTCTTTGAGCGTCCATTAATGCCGTACACATGGGGCTTAATGAAGTCGATTCCTCAGATGGATAAGTCATCGACAAAACGTTTGTACACAATTCCAGGATCGCCTCCGGTCATGTCACGTCCTCCAATGGGTTGTGCCTTTGCTGCTCGCTGTGAGTTTGCAGTTGATAAGTGCCGCACAGAAGTCCCAGAGCTAGAAACATATGCTGCTGGCCGCTTGGTTCGTTGCCATCGTGTGAATGAGCCTAACTTTGTGAAGGTGCTTAAATGACTGAACCATTGTTAAGAGTTTCTAACCTCGAAAAGAAGTTTCCAATTCAACGTGGGCTACTTAAGCGCACCGTTGGGCAGATCCATGCCGTCGATGGAATTTCATTTGAAATTGCTGCTGGCGAAACCTTAGGCCTAGTTGGCGAATCTGGCTGTGGAAAGTCAACCACTGCTCGCTTAATTTTGCGTTTGTTAGATCCAACATCAGGTGAAATTTTCTTTGATGGCAAAGAAATTCATGCGATGTCTCGCGAAGAAATCCGCGCAATTCGCAAAGATATGCAGATTGTTTTCCAAGATCCTTATGCATCACTAAATCCACGTATGACGGTTCGCCAAATTGTTGCCGAACCTTTAATCGTTCATGGCATGGCTAAAGATGATTCAGATCCTCGAGTTGATGAAATGATCGAACTCTGTGGCCTTTCTCGCGAATTCGGAAACCGTTACCCACATGAATTTTCAGGCGGACAGCGCCAGCGCGTTGGTATTGCTCGCGCTCTAGTTACACGCCCAAAGCTTGTTGTTTTAGATGAGCCAGTATCTGCACTAGATGTATCTGTTCAGGCACAGATTCTTAACCTGCTTGATGACTTGCGTGAAAAGTTTGGATTTAGCTATCTATTCGTAGCCCATGATCTTTCTGTTGTTTCACATATTTCTGCCCGCGTTGCTGTGATGTATTTAGGAAAGATTGTGGAAATTGGTACTCGTGAAGAGATATTCAATAATCCTAAGCACCCATACACAAAAGCGCTTATCTCAGCAGTTCCACTTGCTAATCCAAAGCAGGAAAGAATTCGCAAGACCACACGTATTGTTTTGACCGGTGATGTACCAAGCCCAGCAAATCCTCCATCAGGATGTCGTTTCCGTACCCGCTGCTGGAAAGCACAAGAGGCGTGTGCAACAACTGAACCAATGTTGCTAACAGTTGGCAAAAATCAGGTTGCTTGTCACTTCCCTGAAAAGTAGTTAGTCCTGAAAAATAGCTAGCCCTGAAAAGTAACTAGTTACTTAGTGACGCGGTATGTCGCCAGAGTTGAATCACTTGCATAAGCAATACGAACACCAGCCTTTTGAGTCGCTGCTAATCCATTAACAATCTGCTCTGTTAGTACTTCTCCAGGTGCAATAACTGCAACACCTGGGGGATAAGGCGCAATTAAGTCAGCGCTAGCTCGGCCAATGGCATCTTTAGCTGATACAAATTCGGTGTCAGCAAAGTAAGCATCACGCATCGAAATTGCAACGGTTGGCACGACAGACCAGCTAAGTGAAGTTTGTGTTTGTCGCGTTGGTCCCTGCAACTTCTTCAGGATAGGAACAAGGGCGTTTTCAAGAATTGTGAAGTCTTCTGCCGTATCTGCCAATGTGGCTAAGAAAACGCTTGTGTCGCGGTCTGCCATTTCAACGCGGATATTGGCTTTCTGCAACTCCTTTTCAACATCCACACCCGATAGCCCAAGAGTATTTGCTCGCAAGACGATCTTTACTGGATCAAAGCGCTTAGCCGGAAAATCCGTGACATTGAGAAATATTGATGCATCAAAATGTGATTGAACCGCTGCCTTAAAAGAATCAACTAGTTTTACAAGTTCACCGGTTAATTGATCGCCTCTAGTTTGCAGTAATGCGCGAACTCCATCAATTGATGCAAGTGGAGCTCCAGCAGGAGAAGTCGTATGCGTTGTTTCAAAGCTTTGTTCAATGCGATCTAGGTTAAGTAATTTTCCTTGAGCTAACAACAAAGCTGACGCGCTATACCCTGGCAAAGCTTTATGAACGCTAGTAATCAGCGCGTCTGCGCCTAACTGCAATACATGCTGTGGAATTTGGGAGTTAAAACCAAAGTGGCCGCCCCATGCAGCATCAATTACTACCGGGATTGAATTCTCGTGCGCCTTATTTATCAACGCAGGTAAATCTGAAATTGTTCCCAAGTAACCAGGCTCTGTCAGCAAAAGCGCAATCGGCTTTTGCTCTAAGACTCGCTCCAGTTCAGAAACTGGAATTCCAGTTGGAACGCCAGTTGCTGCATCGATCTGTGGTGTTAACCAGATTGGTTCTAAACCAGTAAGGACTAGTGCGCTAAGAACAGATCTGTGAGCGGTACGGGTAACTGCAACTTTGTCGCCAGGTTTGCCGAGTGCCAAAATGATTGCTTGGTTTGCATGGGTGGATCCACCAGTTGAAAACCGTGCGTAATCTGCACCCCACAAAGATGCTGCAAGAGCTTCAGCCTTCTTTAATGTTCCTTCAGTTAGTTTGATTTCATCTAACCCGCCGTACAACGGAGTATCTGAATCAACCACCGCTCCAAGGCCCTGATCTAATCGATGGGCCTTCTGCTTGTGACCTGGAATTGTGAATGCTGTGCGCTGGGTTTCGAAGTAGCTCAAGTAAGCATCCAGTAACGGAGCGCTCTTTCTTAACTCAGAGTTCATTGACGAAGCCTAACCAATGGACTGGCGAGTAGGAAATGATGGCTTAGACTTTACCTATGACAACACTTACCGCATTGACTCAAGAGCGTCGGTTGGTTACCGCTATACCGGGACCAAAATCTCTCGAGGCGCTACAGCGCCGCAGTGAGGCGACATCTGGGGGACTAGGCCTTGCCTTTCCTGCGGTAATTGAACGCGCAAGTGATGCAATTCTTTTGGACATCGACGGAAACCAGATTATCGATCTTGGTTCAGGTATCGGTGTTACAAATGTTGGTAACGCAGCACAACGTGTAGTTGATCGTGTTATCGATCAGGTTCAAGCATTTACCCATACATGTTTCACAGTTGCTCCATACCTTGGGTACATCGAAGTGTGTGAAAAATTAAATGCAGCAACACCTGGAACATTTAAGAAGAAGTCACTTCTTGTTAACTCAGGTGCAGAAGCTGTAGAAAACGCAGTAAAGATTGCGCGCCATTACACAAAGCGCCAAGCAATTGTTGTTTTCGAACACGGATACCACGGTCGCACCAACTTGACTATGGCACTTACGGCAAAGAACATGCCATACAAAGAAGGCTTTGGCCCATTTGCTCCCGAGGTTTACCGCATGCCTATGCCTTACTCATTCCATTGGGTTGGGGATCAAGCAACAATTACTGAAGATGCGATCGAAATGATTACGCACAAGATCGATAAAGAAATTGGCGCACATAATGTTGCTGCAATTCTTATCGAACCGATTCAAGGCGAAGGTGGATTTATCGTTCCACCAAAGGGTTTCTTACCTGCACTATCTAAGTACTCAACAGATAACGGCATCATCTTTATCGCAGATGAAGTACAGACTGGTTTTGCTCGTACAGGACACATGTTTGCTATCGAAAATGAAAACGTTGTGCCAGACATGATTGTTACAGCCAAGGGCATCGCTGGTGGACTTCCACTTGCAGGTGTTACTGGCCGTGCAGAGATCATGGACTCAGTTCACGTTTCAGGTCTTGGCGGAACATACGGTGGAAATCCACTGGCATGTGCTGCAGCCCTAGGTGTCTTTGAAACTTTGGAAGCAGAAAAGCTTGTTGAGCGCGCAAATCACATTGGAAAGATTCTCGGTGAATCACTGCGCACTATGCAGTCAAAGTATTCAGTGATCGGTGAAGTTCGCGGTCGTGGTGCGATGCAAGCAATTGAATTAGTTGAGCCGGGTACAAAAACACCTAACACAGCTGCCATGAACGCAGTTGTTAAGTATTGTCAGAGCAAGGGTGTTCTTGTACTGACCGCCGGCACATACTCAAATGTTGTGCGCTTCTTGCCACCAATTGTTATTACAGATGAGCTTCTAAAGGATGCACTCAGCGTTCTTGATGAAGCGTTGGCTTCTCTCTAAAAAAGCCTTCGCCCTAAATACCTGAAGCGTGACCTTCGCAACGAGGGTCTGATCCAAAAGCAAAGGTGCCATTAGGCAATACCTGCATCAATTGCACGGATGAGCCATGTCCCCATGCAGCCAATGGTTTTACATCATGTCCTTTTGCACGCAATTGATCCATCACTGCGGTTGGCACGCGGTTTTCAATCTCAAGAACTCCGTTGCCACGTTCCTCATCAGAGCTTTGACCGGGTGCATTTAAATGCTGCCAACGAGGCGCCTCAGTTGCTTCTTGGACATTCATCTTTAAATCAACAAGATTTACAATCAACTGCAAGTTTGTTTGGACCTGAATATTTGCACCAGGTGTTCCGCCGACTATGTGTAACGTCCCATCGGGGTTAACTACAGTAAAGGCGTTTAAGGTGTGCGCTGGTCGCTTGCCCGGTGCGATGATGTTTGGCGAAGCAGGATCTAATGAAAATCCTGTTAAACGATTGTTCAAAAGAATTCCGGTTTCAGGAATTACCCACGAGCTACCAAAGCCATGGAATACAGACTGAATCCAAGAAACAGCATTGCCATCCTCGTCTGCGACTAAAAAGTAGGTGGTATCGCTGCCTTCAGAGACAGGTGCAATATCTGTCATTGCAGAATCCATCGATATTTGATCCAGGCGAGCATCGATGTTTTGTTTCGACAAGATCTGTGCCACATTGACATCGATAAATTCAGGATCTGCCAGGATTGAGTTTCTATCTGCAAAACCGATCTTTTTTGACTCAACACCAA
>Ga0209189_1000656_pt1 | contig 28079 bp, 22 predicted proteins | sample C_130820_EF_Meta_FD_187308 | JGI IMG/M metagenome (GOLD analysis project Ga0209189, IMG submission 187308) | Freshwater microbial communities from Lake Croche, Canada to study carbon cycling - C_130820_EF_MetaG (SPAdes) (version 3) | ecosystem: Environmental > Aquatic > Freshwater > Lake... | reverse complement strand
GAACCCGGAGGATTGGCCCGCGGCGATCGACGCCTTCACCGCATCGCTCGAGAAGCATCGTCCCGCGCGGCGGACGGCCGCCGCCGCCGAGGTCCCGACGCCCGGGCCTCAGGCGGTCCCGCCGACGGCCGACGTCGTGCTGCCGGTGGCCTTCGCGCCGCCCACCGAACCCGCAAGGCTCACGGCCGTCGCCGAGGCGCGACCGCTGGTCCGCGACGTGGTCCCGGAGCCTGTCGTGCAGCCGAGCCCGCCGGCACCGGCCGCGGTACCGGAGACACCCGAGATGCAGTTTGGTGGATCGCCCGTCGTTGCCGAGGGGCTGGTCGCCGGCGACGACCATGACCTGACCCGGGAACTCCTGACACAGGAAAGTCCGACTCAGGAGCCTGCCCGCAGCGAGGAACCGGCCGCGGTCGATCCACCCGCCCCCGGTCCGGCACCGCTCGCGGTGCGCAGCGCCTGTTTCGCTTCGCGGGTCCAAGCGTGGGGCAAGGTGGATCGGTTCCCCGAGTCGGCCTTCCGGCCCGGGCAGGAAGTGATCGTCTATTTCGAGCTCGAACGTCCGGCCACGCGGCGGGAGGCGGGCGGCCATGCCACCAGCATCGACACGCTGTTCCGCCTCGTCGCTGCCGACGGCCGCTTGCTCGGGCAGTGGGACTTCGAGCCGATCGACGAACTCTGCCACGCTCCGCGGAGCGACTACTTCGCCCGCTACATCGTCAGAATCCCGCACGACGCACCGCCGGGCCCCTGCCGGCTCGACTTCGTGGTCAGCGACCGCGTGGCAGGCACGTCGACGCCGGCGAGCCTCGACCTCGAGATCCGCTAGAGCGCATCTCGCGACAGCCGTAGCGACGGCCCAGCCAACCAACGCGCGCGGACCGACTCGTCGATCGACTCAGGGGGCCGGGAGCGGCTGAACCTGCGCTGGCGGTTGCGGGACGAGGCCCGGCGCGGGCTCGTCGGGCATCTGCACCGCCGGAGCAGGACCGGCAGCAGCCGCCGGTGGAGCGGCGCCGAGTTCTCGCTCTCCGAAGCCGATCACGGCGGGTGCATCGGCTTCCGGCGGAAACTGCTGCAACTGCAGGAGGTCCGCGATCTGCACGGCCCCGGTCCAGCGATCGAGCTGCGCCTCCACGAACGCCAGTTCCGTCTCCGTCAGGATCCGCTGTGCCTGGAGCAGGCTCAGGAACGTCACCTCGCCGCGGCCGTACAACGTCTGCGTCAGCTGCACCGTCTCGCGGGCCTTCGGCAGGATGTACTGCTCGTACCAGGCAGCCAGCCGCTGGGATGTCCGGTAATTCGCGATGGCCTGCGCCGCCTGGTTGGCGAGATCGAGCTCGATCGTGCGGAGCGTGGCCCGCGAGGAAGCGATGTCGGCGCGGGCCGAGCGGATGTTGCCCTGGTTGCGGTCGAACAGGGGGACGGCCATGGTGACCTGGAACAGCCCCTGGTTCGACGGCGGGTAGTTGATCTCCCGCTGGTAGCCGCCCATCAGGTTTACGTTCGGGATCGGCTGGACGACGGCCCGCTCGAGCGCCCACTGCGTGCGCGCGATGTCCGCCTCCGCTGCCCGCGGCCGCGCGTTGAGTCGCACGACCGCCTCCTGGAGCGCCTTGAGGTCGAAGTTGGGGAGTTTCTGGAACAGGTCGGCCTCGATGCGGCCGATGTCGGCCCGCGGCAGACCGATCGCCGTCGCCAGCTGACGCCGGCCCGTCTCGATCAGCACGGAGGCGTTCAGCAGCCTGACCTCGGCCCGGTCGCGCTCGATGCTCCAGAAGAGCACGTCGGCCTTCGTCCCCTCCCCCGCCTCGGCGAGTTGCCTGCCGATTTCGTACGACCGCTTCGCGATGTCGAGCAGCAACTTGTAGATCTCGACCCGCCGTTGGGCGACGAGGAGCGAATAGAACCCTTGCCGCACGTCGCGGAGCACGTCGAACCGGGCGCGGACGAGTTGATACTCCGCCTTCTGCACCTCGCGCAGGGCGGCCTGCTGCGACAGGCGGAGTTTTCCGGCGGTCACGACGTCCTGCGACACGATCGAGTAGTACTGCGTCGATGCTCCGCTGCCGCCGTTGGCGGCGCCCGATCCCGGGGCGACCAGCTGCGGTGATCCGGCGGCCGCCAGCGGATTCGGATAGAGCCGCGCCTGCACCGCCCGCCCGCGGGCCGCCTCCACCGCCGCCAAAGCCTCTCGAAGCTTCGGATGACTCTGCAGGGCGAGATCGACGAACTCGGGGAGCGTCTTCGGGCTCGGGCCGTGGGCCGCGTCGGACGGCAGATCGACGAACGCTTCGGCCGGCAGGTTGTTCGGCGGGACGGCGAGTTCGGGCCCCGCGGCGGCGACCCGCAGGCCGGCCGGATCGCGCGGCCACTCCTCCGCGACGGCCCGCGTGGCGACGAGCGCCACGCCGAGCGCGACCGGCCCGAACCGGCGAACGAAACAGGCGGGCCTCAGGCGCGTGCGCACGATTGACGTCCCTCGAAGAACCCGCTTCCTGTGACTCCCCAACGCCATCGGCAATTCCTTCGCGACCGCTTCAACAAACGGATTCGGAAGCCCTCGCGGATCCAGCGCAGCCCCGGCCGCCGGGGTTTGGGTAAAGTGGGTTCCCATCCCGTGCGCCCCCGGAGTCGAGCGTGCCGATCCTGCGTGCCGAACAGCTGACGAAGACGTTCACGTCCGGAGACGGCGGGGCCGCGGGTGTGTCCGCCGTCCGCGGCATCGACCTGGCGATCGAAGCGGGCGAGTTCGTGGCGATCACGGGCGCCTCCGGTTCGGGCAAGAGCACGTTCCTCCACATGCTCGGGGGCATCACGCGGCCGTCCGCTGGCCGCGTCCTGCTCGAGGGGGTCGACCTCGCGTCGCTCGACGACGAGGCGCTGGCGGTGGTGCGCCGACGGCGGATCGGCTTCGTGTTCCAGCGTTACAACCTGTTGCCCGAGCTCTCGCTCCTGGAAAACGTCGCCCTGCCGCTCGTGCTCGACGGCGTGCCCCAGCGACGGTGCGACGACGCGGCCCGCGAGGCGCTCGTCGCGGTCGGCATGGAGCATCGGGCCGGGCATCAGCCCGACGAACTGTCGGGTGGGGAACAGCAGCGCGGCGCCATCGCCCGGGCGCTCGTCACCCGTCCTGCGGTGGTCCTCGCCGACGAGCCGACCGGAGCCCTCGATTCGGCGAACTCCACCCGCGTCGTGGACCTCCTCGGATCGCTCGTGGCCCGCCGCGGACAGACCGTGATTCTCGTCACCCACGACCACTCGATCGCGGCCGCCGCGGGCCGCACCGTGCGGATTCGCGACGGCCTGGTCGAGGCGGACACGGCCGGAGCGGCGCGGGCATGAGGTTCGGCCGGCTCCTCGTGCGACAGTGGCTGAACCGCCCCGGGCGGGCCCTCGCCACCGTCGCGAGCGTGGCGGTCGCCGTGGGCGCGGTCGTGGCCACCTGGGTGGCGGCCGACGCGTCGCGGGCGGGCTACCGACGGTTGAACGAGGCGGTCGAAGGCGTGCCTTCGATCGACATCTCGGCCCGGGGCGGCGGCCGCTTCGACATCCAGAACCTCCCCCCGCTCGCCGACATCCGCGGCGTCCGGGCGATCGTCCCCCTCTTCTACCGTCCCACGCTCCTGCGCGACGGCGAAACGCGGGTGCGCGAGATCGCCGTGGGGGTGGACCTGGCGGCGCTCGTCGACGATTCGCTGGCGAAACTGGTCGAGGGGCGGCCGTGCGTCGGGAGCGACGAGGTCGTGCTCGATGCCCGGCTGGCCAAGGCGCTCGCGAAGCGGGTGGGGGACGAACTCCTGCTCTTCGCCCGCCGCCGGATCGCCCGCATGACCGTGGTCGGAATCGCCGAGAGCCGCTCGATCCAGTGGTTTTCGGAGGGCGCCGGCGCGATCGTGGACATCGCGCCGCTCTCCGACCTGTCGCGGGCATTCGGCCTCGTGGACCGCGTCCGAGTCGTCCTCGAGCCGACGGCTTCGCGCCCGCAGCTCCTCGCCACGATGGCGGCGCGGCTGCCGGCGGACCTGCTCGCGGAAATCCCCGCCGGCCGCTCGAGCATGGCGGAAGACGTGCTGCACTCCGCCAACCTCGGGCTCGATTTCGTGACCGGACTCACGATGGCGATGGCCTGGTTCATCGTCGGCAACGCGATGCTCATGAACGTCACGGAGCGGCGGCGCGGCCTGTCGCTCCTGCGGCTGCTCGGGGCCACCGGGCGGCAGATCGAGCGGTTCATCATGACGGAGGCCGCCATCCTCGGACTCTCCGGCGCCGTCCTGGGCGCGGCCCTCGGCCTCGCGGCGGCCGGCCCGATCTCGGCCGGCATCTCGCGGGCGCTCCAGGCGCCGGTGACGTCGCTGGTCGTGCATCCGCTCGTGCTGCCGCTGGCGATCGTCGCGGGAGCCGCCGTTGCGGTGGCGGCGGCTTGGTGGCCCTCCCGTGAGGCGGTCGCCCTCGATCCGCTCGAGGGGCTCGCGTCCGTCCCCCCGACGCCGCGGTCCGTGCCCGCACGGTTCATCCTCCTGGCCGTCGGACTGTGGGCGCTGGCGGCCCTGATCATGGCCTTCGTGCTCGCCGAGCGACTGCCGCCGCGGGCGGCCGTGCCGGCGGGCATCGCGATGCTCCTCGCCTTCGTGGCCACCACTCCGGCGCTCCTGCCCCGCCTCGCACGGCTCCTGGTGTCGCTCGTGCCGCGGCGCTACGCGATCGAAGGGCGGCTGGCCGTCGAGCAGATCCTGCGTCACCCGGTCCGGACCGCGCTCACGACGGGCGTGCTCGTGGTCGCCGTGAGCAACGGGATCGGGCTCGGCCATGCGATTCGCGACAACGTGGACGACGTGCTGGGCTGGTACGGCCGCATGATGCGGGCCGACTGGATGCTCACGCACGCCGGGATGGTGAGCGCCGCGGCCACCGGAGACGGTGCCGAACCCGACTCTGCCGAGCAGGAGGTGCGAACGCTCGCGGGCGTGCGGCACGTGGAGGGGATCGGCGTGGCCACCGGGCGGGCCGCCGGAACGGCCTGCGTCGTGGTGGCCCGCGACCTGCCCGCCGAACTGCCGCTGCCCCTCGAGCCGGTCGACGCCACGGTCGCCGCGGTGCGGGCGGCGCTCGACCGGGGCGAGGCGGTCGCGGGGACGGTCCTCGCCCGACGCACCGGCATCAAGCCGGGCGACGAGGTCGCCGTCGAGGTCTTCGGCCGCACCACGAAAGTGCGGGTCGCCGCCCTCGTCGTCGACTACACCTCGGGCGGCGCGTCGATCCACCTCCGCCGCGACGCCGCCCGCCGCCTCTTCGGCCTGCGGACGGCCGACATCCTGCTCGTCACCGCCGACCCCGGCCGTGCCGCCGCGCTCGAGCCGGGCCTGTCGAAGATCGCCGAGCAGCACGCGCTCCTCCTGCGGTCGTTCAGCGACATCCAGTCGTTCATCGACGCGATCGTCAACGGCGTCGTCGGGTCGCTGTGGGCGATCCTGGGCCTGGGCTTCGTCGTCGGCAGCCTGGGGGTCGCCAACACCGTCACCATGAGCGTGCTCGAGAAGAGGCGGACGCTCGGGCTGCTGCGCGCGGTCGGAATGACCGGCGGGCAGGTGACCCGCATGGTCGTGCTCGAGAGCCTCCTGCTCGGCGCCGCGGGATCCCTCATCGGCCTGCTCGGCGGCCTCGTCACCGCCTGGTTCATCCAGCTCGCGAGCCAGCCGCTCCTCGGCCACCCGATCCGCGCGTCGTTCCGGCCGGGGGTGGTCGCCATCAACCTCGTCGCCGCGGTCGCGGTCACGGCCCTCGCCGCCTGGCTCCCGGCCCGCCGCGCCGCCCGCCTCGACCTCCTCGAAGCGATCTCGAGCGAGTGACATCCGTCCTCGGGCCATCCGCGGCGGCTGCGGACGGGGGGCGCAAGTGTCCATCGCTCACGCTGCCGCACGACCGGCGTCGCGACCGGCGGCGGGGCGCGGGGACCTATCCTCCACCGACCCCCTCGGAGCCGGCCCGATGCAGACGCAGCCGCAGATTTCGTTCGACGATCTCCCCGTGGACGAGGCCGTGCGCGACGCGGCGTTGGATCACGTCGCACGGCTCGAGGCGACGTCCGACCGGATCACCGGCTGCCATGTCGTCATCGCCCAGCCCCACCGACACCACCGCGAGGGCCGGCTGTACTCCGTGCGGGTCGATCTGGTCGTGCCCGGTGCGGAGATCGTGGTCAATCGCAACCACCGCCTCGATCATGCCCACGAGGACGTGTACGTCGCGCTCCGCGACTCGTTCGACGCGGCCCGCCGCCAGCTCGAAGACCACGTGCGGCATCGACGCGGCGCGGTGAAGCGGCATGCGCCGCGGGCCGAGGGGCGGGTCACGCAGATCTTTCCGCTCCAGGGCTACGGGTTCATCGAGACGCCGGACGGCCGCGAGATCTACTTTCATCGCCATGCGATCTCGCCCGATGACTTCCGCATCGTCGATCTGGGCACCCGCGTGCACTTCACCGAGGAGGAGGGGGAACAGGGACCGCAGGCCGCCCACGTCGAGGTCGTCCACGGAGCCGCCTCCCGCGGAACACGGCCATGACCCTGACGACCGCCTCGACCGTGATCGACGTCTCGATTCCGACCAGTTCGGCGACGGGATCTCCGCTCACCCTCCCCGGCCTGCTGACGCTGCCCGAGCCGTCGCGCGGGCTCGTCCTCTTCGCACACGGCAGCGGCTCCAGCCGTTCGAGCCCGCGCAACCGCCACGTGGCGGGCGTGCTGCACGAGGCCTGGATCGGCACGCTGCTCTTCGACCTGCTCACGGAGCAGGAGGCGGCCGACCGCATGAACGTCTTCGACATCGGGCTGCTCGCGGACCGGCTCGGAGGCGCGATCGCGTTCGTCCGGTCCCGCGAGACGACGGCGGCCCTGCCCCTCGGCCTGTTCGGCGCGAGCACCGGAGCGGCGGCCGCGCTCGTCGCCGCCGCGCGGGAGCCGCGCGTGGCCGCGGTCGTGTCTCGCGGCGGTCGGCCCGACATGGCGGGCGCGGCGCTCGGCCGGGTGCGCTGTCCGACGCTCCTCATCGTCGGCGGCCGCGACGAGGAAGTGCTCTCGCTCAACCGGCTCGCGTTCGAAGCCCTCGGCGGAGAGAAGCGGCTGGCCGTCGTGCCGGGCGCCACCCACCTGTTCGAGGAACCGGGCACGCTCGAGGAAGCCGCACGCCTGGCGGCCGAGTGGTTCGCCGCCCATCTGCACCCGAGGACTCCGGCATGACGCACCTGTTCTTCACCGACCGCGAGCAGGCGGGGTGGATGCTCGTCGAACGGCTCCGGGCCCATGGCACGGGCCGCGACACGGGCAAGCCGATCGTGCTGGCGATTCCCCGGGGCGGCGTGGAGGTGGGGGCGGCGCTCGCCCGCGGTCTCGGAGCCGAGCTCGACGTCGTGCTGTCGCGAAAGCTCCGGGCCCCACACCAGCCGGAACTCGCCCTCGGTGCGGTCTCGGAGACGGGGGAGGTGCACCTCAACCACTTCGCCAGTGCCGTGACCGACGCCGGCGACTCGTACATCGAGGCGGAGCGCCTCCGGCAGCTCGACGAGATCGCCAGGCGCAAGACGCTGTTTCGCGCCGTCAGGCCCCAGGCCGACCTGAAGGGCCGCACCGTGATCGTCACCGACGACGGGCTCGCGACCGGCGCGACGATGACCGCGGCCCTCCACACGGTGAGGGCGGCGGGAGCGGCGGAGATCATCGTGGCCGTGCCCGTCGCCGCACCCGATCGCCTCGACGCGATCCGCCCGCTGTGCGACCGCATCGAATGCCTCGTCGAGCCGACCGATTTCTGGGCGGTCGGGCAGTTCTACCGACGGTTCGATCAGGTCAGCGACGAGCGGGTCTGCGAACTGCTCCGTGACTTCGGCTTTCCGGCCACGAAATGGAACCGCGGCGTCGCCTAGCCGACGAGCGGGGTCAGGCGCTCTTGTGCCGGGCTTCGCGCAGCGGGACGACGGGCTCGAGCCCCTCGACGTTCCGGGCGGTGATCCTGTACGAACTGCCCGCATGGTCCGGCAGGTCGAACATCGGATCGAGCATGACGTCCTCGATGATCGACCGCAGGCCACGGGCTCCGGTTTCCTTGCGCATCGCCCTGCGGGCGATCGCCACGAGCGCCTCGTCCGTGAACTCGAGCTGGCAGTTCTCCATGCCGAACAGTTTCTGATACTGTTTCACGAGCGCGTTCTTGGGCTCCTGCAGCACCTTGACGAGCGCCTGCTCGTCGAGCGGCTTGAGCGACGAGATCACCGGCAGGCGGCCGACGAGTTCGGGGATGAGGCCGAATTCGAGAATGTCGTCGGAATCGACCTGGGGGAGGAGTTCCCCGAGCGTCGCGTCCCCCTTGTGGCCGCTCGGCTGGCCGAACCCGATCGTCTTCCGACCGAGACGCTTGCCGATGATCTTGTCGATGCCGACGAACGTGCCGCCGCAGATGAACAGGATGTTGGACGTGTCGATCTGGATGTACTGCTGCTCGGGATGCTTCCGGCCCCCCTGGGGAGGCACGTTGGCGACGGTGCCTTCGAGCATCTTGAGCAGGGCCTGCTGCACCCCCTCGCCCGACACGTCGCGGGTGATCGAGACGTTCTGGCTCGTCTTGCCGATCTTGTCGATCTCGTCGATGTAGAGCACGCCCCGCTGGGCCGCCTCGATGTCGAAGTCGGCGGCATTGAGCAGTTTGAGCAGGAGGTTTTCCACGTCCTCGCCGACGTAGCCGGCCTCGGTGAGCGTCGTCGCGTCCCCGATGGCGAACGGCACGTTGAGGATCTTGGCGAGCGTCCGGGCGAGCAGGGTCTTGCCGCAGCCCGTCGGGCCCAGCAGGAGGATGTTCGACTTCTCGACCTCGACCTCGGATCCCTCGGCGCCCAGCGTGAGCCGCTTGTAGTGGCTGTGGACGGCCACGGCCAGCACCCGCTTGGCGTGCTCCTGTCCGATGACGTACTCGTCGAGGTGGGCCACGATCTCCCGGGGCGAAGGGATCGACGAGAACAACTGCTTGCTCGTGCCGCGCCGCCGCTTCTCCTGGTCGAGAATCGACTGGCACAGCTCGATGCACTCGCCGCAGATGTAGACGTCGCCGGGCCCCTCGACGAGCGGGCCCACATCCCGGTAGCTCTTGCGGCAGAACGAACAGAAGGCGTTCTTCTTGGTCGTGCCACCCGTGCCGCGGCGTCCGAGATTGTTGACGTCTTTGCCTGAAGGCATGGAGTGCGTTCCCTTTCCAGGCCCCTGCGGATCGGGGCGGTCCTCGAAGGTTCAGTTCAGTGGTTCATCCCACGCGCCGAACGTTCGGGGCGTGTCCATCGTCCGCACCGGGGGAGGACCGGTGGGCCTCCGGATCGACGCGCGGCTCGACGAGCGTTTTTATCTTTCGGTATTCCTCGGCCGTCAGCACACCCTTGTCGCGGAGATTCCTGTATCCGGCAAGCGTGGTTTCCCAGGCGCCATGGTCCGGCTCCGCCTCGCGAAACCGCTTCCGGATCGTCACGATCACGATCACCCCCACGGCGACGAACGCCGCAAGCACCGCCGCACTCAGCAAAAAGCTCTGCATGGTCCGCGGAAACTCCCCGGGCGGACTCGGATCGATCGCCCGGAACCATTCCATCGGCTGGACGACCTGAATTATGCCAGTCCCGCCGACGCCGGGTCCAGCAACGGACCGCCCGGCTTGCCCAGACCCGTCCAACGCCCACGGCGGCCGGCGGTCACACCTGCCGCACGCCCCGAGCCGGAGAATCTGGGGGGACTGTGCGCCGACGGCCCTGCCGATACGACTTTGACGGCTGCACCGGTCGATCCATGCGGACATGGCAGCATTCCGCCGACTCCCCGCCTCGCATGCCCGCGCCCGCGGGATTGTCGCGCGATGCGGCTGGGCCTGGCTGGCGATCGTCTGCGGCGCGTCCGTCGCGGTGCGGGCCGCCGAGCCATCAGCCGCATCGCTGCCGGAGGTCGTCCGCACGAAGCATCGTGTGTTCTCCATCCCTTTCCGCCTGCCCGCAGCGAAAACTCCCGATGCCGCGCCCCAACGCGTGGTGCTGAGTGTCTCGACCGACCTCGGCGTCACCTGGAAGCAGGCTGCCGAGTCCGATCCGAATGCCGGCACGTTCACGTACCGGGCCGACGCCGACGGCGAGTATTGGTTCCAACTCCGTGCCATCGACGCCAAGGGGCGGAGCCGCGGCGGCGCGGGCCCCGACATCCGCGTCCTGGTCGATGCCGCCGGCCCGAACATCGCCGCCCGGGTGTGGAAGGGTGCGGACGGCGAGATCGTGTGCCGCTATGCCGCGATCGACGACTCGCTGCGGCTCGAGTCGCTCGTCGTCGAATATCGCGGCCAGGGGGACCAGGGCTGGAAGAAGTTGACCGCCGAGGGGATCCTCTCGCGGGAGTCCCCTGCCCATCTGGTCGGCGAGGAGATCTGGTGGGCCGGGGAGCGGGTCGAGACGCTCACCGTGAGGATCTCGATCTCCGATTCCTCCGGCAACAACACCGTGCGCCAGTTCACGCTGGAGCAGTCCGATCCGCAGGTCGATCAGGCCGCGCTGGCACGGGAACTGGGCGCGCCGCCATTGCCCTCGCAGGCGGCCGAAGTGCCGGCCCCGGCAGCCGGCCGGCAGGCCGTCCCAATCGCGGAACCGTCGCGTTCGGTGCTCACGTCCGTCTCCAGTCCCGGCGGGTCGGGGGGATCCGGTCCCGACGTCTGGTCGGCCGAGCCCGCGACCGCGTGGAGGGCCGAGCCCGCCGCGGGCCCGGGGCCGCGAACCGCAGGCACGACGCTCGCCGCCGCGCCGCGCGAACCGACGCCCGTACCGGCCGCCGCGCCGGCAGCGGGGCGCCCCCCCGCGGAATACCGCGGCAAGCCGCTGCAACTCGTGCGCTCGCGCCGCTTCGCGTGGGACTACGACTACCAGGCACAGCACGCCGAGACGGGGGGGGTGCGGGTGGAACTCTGGAGCACCCGCGACGGCGGGATCACGTGGCAGCGGACAGCGGTCGATGACGACACCCGGAGCCCGATCCAGGTGTCGTTGCCGACGGCCGGCCTCTACGGGTTTCGGCTCGACATCCTTCCCGACCTGCCCGACATCGCCGGCGGCCCGCAGCCGGGCGAGGCTCCGGACTGCTGGCTCGGTGTGGATGACGAGCCGCCCACCGTGGAACTCATCGAGATCGTTCGCGCCCAGCCGGGCGAGCCGGTCGGGATGCTGATCCGCTACGCGGCCAACGATCAGATGCTCGTGCCGGACAGCGTCCGCATCTCCTCCTCTCCGCATGCCGAGGGTCCATGGACGACGATCGCCGAAGGGCTCGCCACCCAGGGGGAGCATCGGTGGCAGCCGCCGCGCACTATTCCGGCGAAGGTCCACATCCGCGTCGAGGCGACCGACGCGGCGGGCAACGTCGGATTCGCCACCAGTTCCGGGCCCGTGCTCGTGGTGCCGCCGCGGGTCGTGGGCCGGCTGGGCGGCGTGACGACGCTCCCTTCCGGCACGCAGCCCTGATCTCCGCCGCGGTTCGGAGCGGCCGCCCTGAAGCGTCCGCGTCGATCCATGCCCGCACCGCGGCCTGCTACACTTCGGCCGTGGCCCAATCCCGCTCCGCCCTCGACATTCTCGCTCGTCCCGACGACTTCGACCTCGGGCAGCCCTCGATCGTCGTGCTCGTGGGCGACGAGCCGTTTCTGGCGTTTCATCTCCTCGCGCTCGTGCGCGAGCGACTCTGTCCCGACGAGAACGACCGCGCCTGGGCCTGGCGCGAGTTCGCGGGCGACGAGCCGCCCGATCCCCGCGACGTGTTCGACGAGGCGGCCACCGTGCCCCTGTTCGCCGGTGCGACCCGGGCGGCGATCGTCCGCAACGCCGACGGGTTCGTGACCCAGTCGCGGGCGGCCCTGGAAACGCTCGCCGGATCGCCGCGTGGCGGCCGCGGCCTCGTGATCCTCGAAGTCCGCTCGTTTCCGGCGAACACGCGGCTGGCGAAGGCCGCCGCGGCGCACGGGCTCGTGATCGATCTGGCGATCCCCGAGCGCACGGATCTGGCAGGCTGGGTGCGGCGCTGGGCCGACACGCGTCACGGCCTCAGGATCGCTGCGGCGACGGCCGAACTGCTGCTCGAACGGCTGGCGGCGGACCTCGGCCAGATCGATCAGGCGCTCGCCCGGATCGCGGCCTCGCTCGGGCCCGGCGAGCAGGGCCGCACGATCGAGCCCGAAGCGATCGAGGACCTGGCCGGCAGCCCCCGGGAGCGGACGGCCTGGGGGATGATCGATGCGGCCGCGGCCGGTGACACGCGGGTGGCCCTCGGGCATCTCACCGATCTGCTCGAGGCGGGTGAAAACCCGATCGCCATCAGTGCCCAGGCCGGCGCGGTGCTCCGCCGTCTGTCGAATGCCGCCCGCCTCCTCGCCCTGCCCCCCGAAGGTGGACGCCCCGCGGGTGTCGAAGCCGCCCTCAAGGCCGCGGGGATCGCGTCGTGGCCCAAGGCGATCGGACAGGCCCGCACGGCCCTGGGGCAACTCGGTGCCCGTCGCGCGCGGCAGCTGCCGCTCTGGCTGCTCGACATCGACCGCAGCCTGAAGGGGGATGCCTCCCGGGGCTTGCGCGCGAGGCTGGCCCTCGAGCGGCTGTTCTGCAAGATGACGCGTCCCCCGGCCGATGCCAGGCCGGTCTCCAAGAGCCCCCAGGACCGTCGCCCGTGAACGCCGACCGCCCCGCCGATCCGAAGAACGTCTGGGACAATCCCCTCGCCACGCGATACGCGTCGGCGGAGATGACGCGACTCTGGAGCGACAACCATCGCTACCACCTCTGGCGGCGCGCCTGGCTGGCTCTCGCGGAAGCCGAGGCCGAATTGGGGCTCGCGATCAGCCAGCGCCAGCTCGAGGAGATGCGGGCGGCGCTCCTGCAGCCGATCGACTTCGCGAAGGCGGCCGAATACGAGCGCCGGATGCGACACGACGTGTTCGCCCACCTGCACGCCTTCGGCGACGCCTGCCCGACGGCCCGGCCGATCCTGCACCTGGGTGCCACGAGCGCCTACGTCACCGACAACACCGACCTGATCCTGATCCGCGAGTCGCTCGACCTCGTGGTCGCCCGGCTCGCCTCGGTGATCGAGCGGCTCGCCGCACGGGCCCTGGAGACGAAGGATCTGGTCTGCCTCGGCCGCACGCACCTCCAGCCGGCCCAGCCGACGACGATCGGGAAGCGGATCTGCCTCTGGATCCACGACCTGCTCCTCGATCTCGAGGAACTCACGCATCGCCGCAAGCTGCTCCGGGCCCGGGGCGTCAAGGGAACGACCGGCACGCAGGCCAGCTTCCTCGAACTGTTCGACGGCGACCACGCGAAGGTCCGTCGGCTCGACGAGCTCGTGGCGGCGAAACTCGGGTTCCACAGTTCCTACGAGGTGACCGGCCAGACCTACACCCGCAAGATCGACTCGCAGGTGATCGCCGCGCTCGCCGGCGTGTCGGAGTCGATGCACAAGGCGGGCAACGACCTGCGGCTGGCCGCCGCATGGGGCGAACTCGAGGAGCCCTTCGAGACGGAGCAGGTGGGGTCGTCGGCGATGCCCTACAAGCGCAACCCCATGCGGGCCGAGCGGATGTGCGGCCTGGCGCGGTTCGTCATGGGGCTCGCCGCGACGGCGGGTCAGACCGCCGCGGTGCAGTGGCTCGAGCGCACGCTCGACGACTCCGCCCCGCGGCGGCTCGTCCTCCCGCAGGCGTTCCTCGCGACCGACGCCCAGCTCGTGATCTACGCCAACATCGCCGGCGGCCTCGTGGTGCTGCCCGGAGGCATCCGGCGCAACCTCGACGCCCACCTCCCCTTCCTCGCCAGCGAACGGATCCTGATGGAGGCCGCGAAAGCGGGCGGCGACCGCCAGACCCTCCACGAGGCGATCCGCACGCACAGCCATGCCGCGACCGCCCGGATCCGCGACGGGCACGAGAACGACCTCATCGCGCGGCTCGCCGCCGATCCGCTCTTCACCGGCGTCGATCTCCGGGCGGCGCTCGAGACCCGCGGCCTCGCCGGTCGCGCCGCCGGGCAGGTGACGGAATTCGTGGCAGGCGCGGTCGCGACCGCCCTCGCCGAATGCCCCGCCCGCGCCGCCGAATCGGCGCTCAAGGTCTGACCCGCCGCCGGCGGCTCCGCCCTACACCCGGTCCTGATGCCGCGACTTGCTGCGGCCGCTGCGGCAGTCGGCGCAGATGCCGCTGATGATCAGCGTGTGCGACTGCGGGCGGAACTGGTGCTGCCGCGACACCGCGTCGCGGATCCGCAGCAGGTCGGCGCTCGAGAACTCGATCAGGCGGTCGCACGACGTGCAGTGCAGGTGCTCGTGCTGGGGGTAGCCGTAGTCGTGTTCGTAGACCTTCCTCCGGCCGATCTCCATCTGCCGCAAAAGCCCCGCCGCGACGAGGTCTCCGAGCGCCCGATAGACGGTCGCCTTGCTCGCCCGCAGCTCGCCCGCGAGCTTGTCGGCATCGAAGTGGTCGTGCTGCCGTGAGACGTGCTCCACGATCCTCAGTCGCGACCGGGTGATCTTCTTGCCCCGGGCGCGGAGATACTCCGCGAACCGCTCCTGGGGCGAGAGCGACACCTCCACCGTGCCCAGGGAAAAATCGGTGACTGCTGCCATCCCCCGATTGTAGCCAGCGGGCGGGGCGTCAGGCGTGGGGGGGCCCGGGATCGCCACCGGCGGTCTCGGAGCCGTCCTTCCGTTCGGGGAACATCAGCGAGGCGGCCACGCTCGTGCCGATCAGGGCCACGATCACGAGCAACGACACCGCGGGGTGCACGAGGTGCCCCTTCGCGTGGGCGTCCCAGCCGCCCCATGCGGCCAGCCACTCGGTGTGCCTCGCGGCCTCGGCGAGCATCTTCGCACCCACGAACACGAGCACGGCCGAGAGCCCGTAGTTGAGGAACCTGAACAGGTCCATGACCCCGGCAAGCAGGAAGTAGAGGGCCCGCAGGCCGAGGATCGCGAACACGTTCGACGTGAAGGCGATGAACCGCATGTAGGGCGTGCCCTTCTCCACGACGCCGAGGATCGCCGGCACGCTGTCCACGGCGAACAGCACGTCGGTGCTCTCGACGACGAGCAGCACGAGAAACAGCGGGGTGGCCATCAGCCGGCCGTTTTCCCGGACGAAGAACCTGTCGCCGGCCGAATGGCTGGAGAGCGGGACGATCCGCTTGAAGAAGCGGACCAGGGCGTTGTCCCCCTGCTCGTGGTCCTCGTCCCCGAACGCCAGCTTGATGCCCGTGTAGAGGAGGAACGCGCCGAAGAACCACATGATCCACTTGTAGCGTTCGACCAGCTCGGCCCCGAGCAGCACGAACGTGAGCCGCATGAGCACGGCCCCGAGGATGCCCCAGAACAGCACGCGATACTGGTACTTGAGGGGCACGCCGAAGTAGGCGAACACCACGGCGAACACGAACACGTTGTCCATCGACAGCGACCACTCGACGAGATATCCCGTGAGGAACTCGAGCGCCGCCTTCCCCCCGAGCCACGACCACACGATCGCGTTGAACGTGAAGGCGAGCGCCGCCCAGAACAGGGTCCAGAAGGCGCTCTCCCGCAGGGAGGGCTCCTTGGCGTGCTTGTGGAACACGGTCAGGTCGAGCGCGAGCATCACGACGACGAAGGCCGCGAATGCGAGCCAGTGCACCGTCTGGATCGAGCCGGCCGCCGCGTCGGCCAGGGCGACCAGTGGCGGCAGGCTGGCGATGGCGTGGGTCGGCACGATGTCGATGCGCTCCGGAAGGTGGGTGGCAGAAGTGTAGCAGTCGCGGCCGAAACGCCCCGTGCGCGTCTCCCGCGTCTCCCGGTCAGTCCGACAGGGAACGCACGAAGCTGGCCGTCATGGCGTCGAACACATGGGAGATGCGGTCCCACTCCCGGTCCTCGGCCTGGCTGAAGAACAGGTAGATCGCCCGTGGGGTCTCGAGCGTGCGGACGGTCGCGGTGTTGGTCAGATCGAGGCAGTAGAAATTGAGGTCGTAGCCGGGCAGTCGCCGCCCGGAAAGCGAACTCGACGCCGGCTCGCTGTCGAGATCCCGATACTCCTCCTCCATCTCGGCGACGATCGCGCTGGCGAGTTCGTCCGGATCTCCTCCCGGTTCGTGAGCCGTCACCGCCCAGAAGCCCCCTTCGGGCGAATAGACCGTGACCGCAGCCTGGCCGGGGGCGGAGTCGGTCGTGTCCACGGACCAGTTGTCGGGATAGTCGAAGGCGAGGCCGAGCCGATCGAAGTGCATGGAGGCGAATGAAGATTTCGTGCGCAGGCGATGAACGGGAAATTGTAGCGGTTTTTGCCCGGCCGAGCGGTCTGGACCCGTCCGGCGGGGCACCGCTATCGTCCCCCCTCGCCCGTCCCACGCCCCGTCGCACGGTTTCGCCCCGCCATGTCTTCCTCGCTCGGCACATCCGCGCTCGCTCCCGACGCCGCGCCGGCCCGGACGCTCGACTACGCGGTGCCCGCGGTGATCCTGCTCGCCGTGCTGGTGGTGCTGGCCCCGGTGCCGCCGGCCCTCGTCGATCTGCTGCTGGCCGCCAACCTCACCGTCTCGATCCTCGCGCTGCTCGGGGCGCTCGCGGCCCGCACGCCGCTGGAGATGGCCTCCTTCCCCACGTTTCTGCTCGGCTCCACGCTCGTGCGACTCGTACTCAACATCGCCACCACGAGGCTCATCCTGTCGAGGGCGGCGCTCGACGGCGCCGCGGCGGCCGGCGAGGTGGTGCAGGCCTTCGGCGGGTTCGTCTCGGCCAACAACCTCGTCGTGGGAGCGGTGATTTTCGCCATCATCGCGGTGGTGCAGTTCGTGGTGATCACGGCGGGCTCGACCCGGACGAGCGAGGTCGCCGCGCGGTTCGCCCTCGACGGCCTGCCGGGACGCCAGATGGCGATCGACGCCGACGTGAACGCCGGGGCGATCGACCGCGAGCGGGCCCGCGCCCTGCGGCTCGACCTGCAGCGGCAGGCCGACTTCTTCGCCGCCATGGACGGCGCCAGCCGGTTCGTGAAGGGGGAGGCGGTCGCGAGCGTGATCATCACGCTGGTCAACCTGCTCGGCGGGCTCGTGATCGGTGTCCTGCAGCACGGGATGCCGGTCGCGAAGGCCGTGGACATCTACTCCCGACTCACGATCGGCGACGGGCTCGTGAGCGCCGTGCCGGCCCTGTTCGTGTCGGTCGCCACCGGCCTCCTGATCTCGCGGTCGAGCCAGGCAGTGAACCTGTCGCAGGAACTCGGCCGTCAATTCGTCTCCCGTCCGCACGTCCTGGGGATCACCGGCGTCTTCCTCTCGTGCCTGGCGCTGACCGGTCTGCCCGCGGTGCCGCTCGGTGCGCTGGCGGCGCTCTCGTTCGCCGCGGCCTGGATGCTCCGCCGTCGATCCCCGGGCGGGCCGGCCTCCCGGACGACGGCCGACAACCCGCCGGCTCAACTGGCCGACGTGCTGGCCGAAGAGCGGATCGTGGTCGAACTGGGCCGCAGTCTCCTCGGGCTGGTGAGCGGTGGCGCGCCCCTCGTCTCCCGGACCCAGGAGGTGCGTTCCTCCATCGCCGCCGACCTCGGGGTCGTCGTGCCGGCGATCACGTTCCGCGACGACCTCGGGCTGCCCGACCGCGGATATCGCATCACGATCGCGGGCCAACCGGTCCGCGAGGAGGAGTTGGCCCGGGACGAGGACGGGGCGCCGGGCGTGGCGGCGGTCGCCGGCAGCCTGACGACGGCGATCCGGGAGCGGGCCGATGCGTTGCTCACCCGCGACGCCGTGGCCCGACTCGTCGAATCGCTGCGGACCGCACAGCCCGCCGTCGTCGGCCAGATCGTTCCGGACGTGCTGTCGCTTGCGAAGATCCAGCGGACACTGCAGTGCCTCCTGCGCGACGGCCTGGCGATCCGGCCGCTCGCGGAACTGCTGGAGCACATGGCCGACCACGTGGCCCAGGCGCAGGATCCGGCCGACCTCGCGGAAGCGGTCCGCGGGCAGTTGCTGCCGACGCTCTGCCGCCGGCTCCGCGATCCCGACGGCAGGCTCGTCGTCGTCCGGATCACGGAGACGGCCGCGGCCGCGCTCCTGTCCGGCGGGGACCACCCGAGAACCAGGATCGAGGCCGAGGTGCGCCGGGCGGTCCGGCCGCGCCTCGAACGCGCCGCATCCGCGGTCGTCGTCGTGCCGGGTGCGGACCGGCGCGCGATTCGTGACCGCCTGCTGCGGCTCGTGCCGGGAGTCGTGGTGCTGGCCGCCGCCGACGTGGCCGGCGAACAGCGGGTGGAGGTGTTCACCACGGTGGACGCCGGCGACGTGGGGCGTGCCTCCGACATGGGGCGTGCTGCCGACATGGGTCGTGCTGCCTGATCCCCGATGAACCCGACCACCGGAGCCAAACCGCGACGATCATGCCGGGTGCACGGGCGCCCGAAAAAAAACTCAAGCGCTGTCCTGCGGCGACCGATGACAAAAGGTTCGCCGGAGGACGCGGTGCGGCGCTCGGCCCCTGCGGCCGTCGCCCGTCGAGAACCGTAGTCCCTATCAAGGAGGATGCCGTGGCGAATCAAGCGTCTGCCGAGGAAGTGCAGGAACTCTGGAAGCGGCTCAAGGCCGACCCCTCGAACGAGGACCTGCGCAACCGGCTGATCGAGGTCTACCTGCCGCTGGTCAAGTACAATGGCGAGCGGATCTGGTCGCGACTCCCCGAGGGCGTCGAGCTCGACGACCTCGTCTCGGCCGGGACGTTCGGCCTGATGGACGCGATCGACGCCTTCGACATGTCTCGCGGCGTCAAGTTCGAGACCTACTGCGTGCCCCGCATCCGCGGTGCGATGCTCGACGAGCTCCGCACGATGGACTGGGTGCCGAGGCTCGTCCGCTCGAAGGCCAGCAAGCTGAACGAGGCGGTGAAGACGCTCGAGGCGAAGCTCGGCCGCGCCCCGTCCGACGACGAGGTCGCCGAGCACATGCAGCTCTCGCGGGAGGATTTCGAGAAACTGCTCGTCGAGGCGAACGCCGCCAGCCTCGTGAGCCTCAACAAGAAGTGGTGCGAGACGGACAGCTCGAAGGACGTCCGCGAGATCGACATCCTCGAGGACAAGAAGGGGGACGACCCCACGCGCCGGATCCAGAAGGCCGATCTCATGCGGCTGGTGACCAAGGGCCTGAGCCGCAACGAGCGGTTGATCATCATCCTCTACTACTACGAGGAACTGACGATGAAGGAGATCGGGGCCACCCTCGACCTCTCCGAGAGCCGCGTCAGCCAGATGCACAGCGCCATCGTCGAACGGCTGCAAAACCAGCTCGAGCGGCGGCGGCCCGAGTTCGCGATGTGAGTCCCGGCAGGCTGGGCGGGATGCGCAGGCATCGCCGCCCCTCGCAAACTCGCACAACGCGGGTGACTGGCAGAAAAAATTTAGGTTGAAGTTTCGGGAGTCGATGTGTCGATGACGATGGAATGGCCGCAGCGAACGCCGACGATGTCGGTCGGACGCTGGCCGACGACTGGTGTCGCCGGAACATGAAAGCGCGGCAACAATAGGAGCGAACACAGACGGGTGACGATCGCCTGAATCCGACCGAACCATCCGACGCCTGGCCGCGTAGAGGCCGGTCGGGGGTCAGAGGGAAGCCGGAAGGCGAATCACCACACTGTCTGCAAGGAGTGCAACCATGAACATTCTCGGAATCTTCTCGACGCACGGTGCCCAGTCGATCGGTGGCGTGAAGGGCGTGGAGTCCACGAAGGCCGCGCAGGGCGCCATCCAGCAGGGCGTCGGCGAGGTGCACGACTCGGTCACGCTGTCGGTGGACGCGGTGCGGGCCGCCGAATCGACGGCCGACATCCGGTTCGACAAGGTGAACGCGATCCGCGCGGCGATCGCCGACGGCTCGTACGACACCCCTGAGAAGCTCGACCTCGCCCTCGACCGCCTGCTCGACCGCCTGGGCTAAGCCCGCTTGACGGAGCGTCGGCGACGATCCGGTAGCGGACGCCGGCGAGGAGGCGCTTAGGACGTTCGGCGGAGCAGGAACGCCGCCGAGTCGCGGGCGGTCTCGAGCCAGCGGTGCGATTGCCTCGGGAGTTCGACGTGCAGGCCGCCCGAGTAGCGTGCGGCCGCGAGGGCGGCGAGGAGTGCCGGGAACTCGACGTCGCCCGTGCCGAGCGGGAGGTGCTCGTGGCGGCAGGCGAGCATGTCGTCGACGTGCACGTTCACGACCTCGGCGGCCCGGGCGGCCAGCAGCGTGGATGCGGGCCGCTCGCCCATGCATTCGAGGTGGCCGAGATCGACCGTGAGCCGCAGGTGCGCGGGCCGGCCCAGCCGTGCCTGCAGGATCGCCTGCCGCGCGAGCGTGTCGATGAACATGCCGGGCTCCGGCTCGAAGCCCAGCACGATGCCACGCCGGGCAGCGTGATCGAGCACGGGGCCGAGGCTGTCCGCGAGACGCTGCCAGAGCGTCTCCTCGTCGGCCGCGTCGCGGGCCACGCCCGACCACAGCGAGACGACCGGTGCCCCCAGTTCCACGGCCAGGTCGATCGCGCGCACGAGAAATCCGGTGCGCCGGTCCCGGTCGGTGCGGTGGGGCGAGACGAGCGTCGGCTCGTGCTTGCGGACCGGGTCGAGGAGATGCCGGGCTCCCGTTTCGATCACGCGGGCGAGACCGGCCGCGTCGAGGACCGCACGCCACCGGGCCGTCTCGGCGGCGAAGCTGGATGAAAACGGGTCGAGGAGGTGTCGATCGGGCGTGATCGCGACCGACTCGTAGCCGAGGTCGGCGAGCATCGGCACCGCGTCGAGCGGAGCGACGTCGCCGATGCCGTTGGTGCTGAATCCGAGCCGCATGGTCGGGAGTTCCAAGGCCGCTCAGGTGGCCGACACGAGCTGCCGGCCGAGGAGGAACGGGGCGAGCAGGAGCAGGACGACGATCGCCCAGGCCTCGCCGCAGACGGCCAGCACGAGCACCGCGGCGAGCGTGATCATCGACATGATCGCGTTGCCCACCGCCCGTTGCACGCTGCCGCTCGCGGGATCGAGGATGCCGAGCGCAGCGCGGAGCAGGATCGACGCGGCCAGCATGCCCCACAGCGTGAGCCAGGCGCCGAGCCTTCCCTCCCGCAGCCAGACGGCTCCGCCGCCGGTGGCGGCCAGCATCCAGATCGATCCACCCGCGACGCAGAGCCCGCACAGCATCGCGAGCGTGGCGATCGCGAGCGTGCCGGCGCGGCTGCGGCCCGCCTCGTCGCGGGCGTAGAGCGTGATGCCTCCCGCATAGAGACCCATGCCGATCGGGATCAGCCAGTCCGACGGAGTCGTCGGGCCGCCGGCGGCCGTCATGCCAAGCAGCCAGTTGAGGCTGCGGCACGTTCCCATCACGGCCGGGCCGAACGCGGTCGGCTTGGCGTGGCGGTCGTACATCCAGACCGCCGCGGCGAGCGCCGCGCCGACGAGCGCCACGCCGGGATGGGCGGAGCCGAATGCGGCCAGACAGGCGCTGAGGCTGCCCGCGGTGAGCAGCCCGCGACCGACGGCCGCGGCCGTGCCGATCGCGATCGCGCCGGAGGGAAGCGGTCGCTCGGGCCGTTCGCGGCGATCGAGTTCGACATCGAACACGTCGTTGAGCACCATCCCGGCGGCATAGAACGCCAGGCTCGCCCCGAGCGCCCACCAGAAGGCGGCAGGCAGGGGGCCGACCTCCCGCGTCCGCGACGCGATCAGAAAGCCGGCGAGTACATCGGCCGCGGCCGTCGCGTGGTTCGGAATCCGCAGCAGCCGCAGCCAGCCGAGCAGCGTCGTCATGGTGTGTCCCGGAAAGGCCTCGAGTGTAACTCGCTTCGTTGCCGACGGTTCGCGAGCGTTGCGGACGGTGGCATTTCCTCCTTTTCAGTCAAGGATCGGTGTGCTTACCATAGAGTGTTGGGGCGTTCCTTCAGTGTCCACGCTTCCCTCCTTTTCACAGGTGACCGTCATGAACAGGTTTCTCGCGTTTTCCGCCGTCGTCGCCATCGCTTCGGTCATCGGCCTCTCCAGCCGCCTGTCGCTGGCGGACGAGGCGAAGATCGCGGCAGCCGAGAAGTATTTCTGCATCGACATGTGCAACGAGTGCATGCGGGCATGCCGCGAATGCCTCGTCGGCTGCGATTGTCCGCACTGCAAGAAGCACTGCCTGACCTGCATCGAAACCTGCCGGGCCTGCGTGGCACTTCTGGAACTGGGGTCACCGCTGGCGGGGGACATGTGCGCACTCTGTGAGGAGGCTTGTGAGGAGTGCGCCGAGACGTGCGAGGAGTGCGGCGACAGTCCGTGCTGCAAGGCTTGCGCCGCAGCCTGCGAGAAATGCCATGACGCCTGCGAGGCGATCGCCGGCGAAGACGAAGACGAAGACGAAGACGAAGACGAAGACGAAGACGAAGACGAAGACGAAGACGAAGACGAAGACGAAGACGAAGACGAAGACGAAGACGAAGACGAAGAGAACGAGGAGAACTGACGGTCTTCAGCCTCTGAGTTCGTCGGCGGCTGGGGCACCGACGTCGTCACCACCGTCTCCCGTGGGCGGGGCTCAGCTCGAGGCGCTGCGGTATTTCGCGAGGGCGGTCTGGAAGACGAGCCGCGAAGCGACGAGTGCCGCGACGGCCGCCCCGATGGCCAAGGCCACCAGCCGCCACGAACCATGCTCGAATGGCTGGGCGATGACCCGCGCCGGCACGTTCACGACGAGCAGGATCGGGATCACGAACGTGCACAGCGTTCGCAGCGCGCCGCCCCACGGCCCGGCGTAGATCTCGGCGGGGTAGCGTGAGAAGTTCGTGAGGTAGAACCAGAAGTCGTAGAGGCTCTGGTTGCGGCCGAGGAGGATCGTGGCGGCGGCGAGCATGATCACGAGGCTGTAGAGGATCGCCACGCCACAGAGGATGAGGAGCGGATAGAGCAGCCAGGCGGCGACCGGGGGCGCGTGATCCATCCGCGAGAGCGCCCAGCCCAGCAGCCCGACGCCGACGAGCCCGTTGGCGAACGACGAGAAGTCGACCCGGTGCATCGAGAGCAGGAACTGGGCGTCGAGCGGCTGCACGAGCACGGCGTCGAGGCCGCCCGTGCGGACCATCTCGGTGAGTTCCTCGGCGCTCGGCATGAAGAGCGCCTGGACGATCGAGTTGATGATCAGCCCCGTGGCCACGAAGGCGAAGAACGGCTCCCGCGTCCAGCCTGTGCCCTTGCCGATCTCCGGCGTGAACTGGAAGACGAGCAGGTAGAACGCGAGGTTCATCGACATCCAGCCGATGCTCGTGAGGCACTCGAGCACGAAGTTGGCCCGAAACGTCATGTCGCGGACGAGGCACGCCCGGGCGAACGTCAGGAAGATCGAGAGATACCGGGACATTGCGTCATCCTTCGAAGCCAGTCTCGCACCACCGGCCGCACCGCCGAGGTCGCGAAGGAACGGGGCGGCAGGAGGATAGAACGGGCAAACGTGACTCCGCAATTCTCAGACCGTTGATGAGCGGCCTCGGCGGCGAGGCCCCCCTGCTTCGGCTTGGCCCGGCTCCGCCGCACGGGCTGGAACCTCGCATCTATCAAATGATATAGGCATCATCTGATAGATGGCGGAGCAGGGATAGGCAAAGTAGGTTTCGAGGAGTCCAGGGTCGCCTTGGGGTTTCTCACGCGAGTTTCTCCAAGCGACCGGCTGTCTCTGGGAACGCTGCCATGCTCGCCTTGACATCCCGATCTTCGTTGCATCGCTTCGCAGGCGTCTTCCGCTGTGCAGTGCTCGTGGGTGCACTGACACTCGGGCTGCCGACAACGCACGCGCAGTCGACGTGGTCGGGCGGCGGAGCCGACGGCAACTGGGGCACGTCGGGCAACTGGTCGACCACGATCAACAACAACTTCAACACGGCGCTCGTATTCGCCGGCACGACGAAGACGTCGAACACCAACACACTCACCGGCGGCACGGCCACGAGCATCACGTTCAACGCAGGCGCCGGCGCTTTCACTCTCTCGGGCAACGCGCTCACGCTCGGTGGAAACGTCGCCAACAACAGCTCGAATCTCCAGACGATCCAGAACAACATCACGATTAAATCGAATAACACATTCAGCGGTGCGGCGCTCACGTTTACTGGCGCACTAGCGAACACATACGGCAGTCGCCTGACGACACTGACCAGCACGGGTGGCGTGATCGCATCCGGGCCGATCTACCTCGCTTCGGTTAGCGGCAGCGTAGGCAATTGGACTTTCAACGGCACCAGCGACTTCACCGTCAACGGGTCAATCGCCAACAACTCGTCGACTGGTGCGGCAAGCGGTTTCTATTGGGCCAGCTCCGGCGTACTCACCCTCAACGGCACGAACACGTTCACGAACTATCTTAGTGGCTATGGAGGTGGAGTCATCAGCGTGCCCAGTTTCGCGAACGCGCTCTCGACAGTGAGCGCATTGCGTCTTGGCGGGACAACTTCCAGCGGTACCAGCCCGACGGTGACGCTCAGGTATACGGGAACGGGAGAAACATTCTCGAAAGGCATCAGTATCGGCAACGCAAGCACTGACACGGTCAGCAGTACAGTGACCATCGAGCAGGCGGGGTCCGGGCTGTTGCAGCTCAACACCGCGACCATGCTCACCGGCAGCAGTGGCGTGAACTCGACGCTCATCCTGCAGGGCTCGACGAGCGGCACCGGTGAATTCACGGGCAACGTGAACACCGGAGCCTCTTCGACGCTCAACGTCACGAAGCGCGGCTCGGGGACGTGGATCCTGTCGAGTGCCGGCAACTCGTACAACGGTCAACTCACGATCGAGCAGGGCACGCTCCAGACCGGCACGACCATCAATAATGCCGGTGCCAACGGCGTGCTCGGCAACAGCGCCAACGCCGTGGTCATGGGAACCAACGGCACCATGGGCACGTTCGCCTACACCGGCGCGTCGTCGCAGTCGACCAACAAGCGGTTCACGCTTGCCTCGGGCGGCACCGGCGGGTTCAGCGTGGTCACGGCCACGACGTCGCTCACGCTCTCGGGCTCGATCGACGGTTCCGGCGGACTGTACAAGGCCGGTGCGGGCAACCTCGTGCTTTCGGGCTCGAATTCGTTCACCGGCGCGACCACCGTCTCGGCAGGCAGCCTCTCGTTCAGTGGCGCCGCCGCTCTCGGCAGCACCTCCGGCGTGAGCATCGCGAACGGCGCGGGCCTCGCCTACACGGGCACCACCGCCGCCACGTTCGACCGCAACATCACCGTCAGCGGCGCCCCCGGCAGCATCGGCACCGTGACGAACTCCGGCAGCGCCCTCACGCTCTCGGGCACGCTCACCAAGAACGGCACCATCCTCCAGCTCGCCGGCGGATCGTTCACCGTGACGGGCCCGATCGTCGGTGCAAGCGCCAACAGCGATCTTTACGTCAACGGTGCGAGTGTCACGCTCTCCAGCACCGGCAACTCCTACGTCGGCCCGACGGTGGTCTTCGGCGGCGGCTTGCTCACGCTCGGCGACAACAACGTGATCCCGAGCAACTCGTTCCTCACGCTCGGCAACGGCACGAGCGCCGGCACGTTCCTCACCAACGGCAGGACCAACGCCATCGGCGGCCTCGCCTTTGGCTCAGCCGGTGGCACGCTCAAACTCGCGGCCACCTCCACCTCGGCCGCGCCGCTCACGGCCGCCACCGGCACGATGACGCTCACCAACGGCACGCTCGACCTGGCCGGCAGCGGCACCTCCGCAGGCCTCTACCACCTGCTGTCGGCCCAGTCGATCAGCGGCTCGTTCGCGACGATCTCGAACCCGAGCGCGGGCTATCAGGTGGTCACGACCGGTTCCACGGTCGACTACCAGCAGCAGGCCGTGCTCGGCACGCTCACGGTCAACAACCCCGCCTCGGCGATCATCACCGGCGGCACGGCCGCCTTCACCTACTCGGTGCAGAACGCCGCGTTCGCCGGCGGCGATGCTCTCTCGGTGGCAGGCTCCGGCAACGCGAACGTCGTCGGCTCGTCGAGCGGCTCGGTGCTCGCCGGCACGACGGGCACGCTCTCCGGGCTCTCCTTCACCAGCACGACGGTCGGCTCAGCCCAGGCCGGCACGTTCACGGTCAACTCCTCGAACGCCTACGGCACGACCTCGACCACGGGCACGGTGACGGTCGACGTGCTCGCCCACTCCAGCGCGAGCCTCGACGCCCTGACATTGCTGACGAGCACCACGATCAGCCTCGGCACCTACGACCCGGTCTCCGGCTGGAGCGGTGGCACGGGCTCGAGCCTGTTCTCGCTTGCCAATCTCGCCTCGACGTCGCCCGCTTCCCTGACCGCCGCGCTCGACGTCACAGGCACGTCGGCCACGGGTGACGCGGGGTTCGCGACCACCCTCAACCTCGCGGCCTACAGCCTGATCGCCGGCGGGTCGTCGGCTTCCTACACGGTGTCGTTCAACCCGGCCGGCTACGATCCGGGCAACTACTCGGCGACGTTCACGTTCAACACGGCAGACCAGAAGCTGCCCGGCTGGGCCTCCGGCAATACGCTCACGCTCACCGCCAACGTGGTCGTCGTGCCCGAGCCTGGCGCCCTGGCCCTGGCGGGCATCGGTGTGGGCTTCGCCGCATGGCTCGCCCGCCGCCGGAATCGCTGAGCGATGCGGTGATCTCCGCGGCGACGAACGGCTTACGGCACGTGCCGACTGAGCGCGATTTCAAACCGGCATGGGCCGGTGAACGTCCGGTGCGGACGGAGCAGCTCGGTCGCCTTGCCGCTCTCGATCGCCAACCACGGGTCTTCCGTGAGATGGATCACGGTTTTTCCGTCGCGACGCTCGACGTGGTCGATCTGGAACATCTGGCTGATCCCGGCCTGGTGCTCGATCCCGAGCGGATAGTCGCCCCGGTCGCTGGGCACGACGTCATAGCGGCCGAATTTCAACGACAGCCAGCGGCCCTTCCACTCGACGTCCTCGGGCAGGGCGGCCTGGGTCACGAAGGCGTCCGACGCGTCGCCCTCCCTGCGCCGCATGACGGCGCTGACGACTCCCTGGCACGTCGCCGCCGGCTGCGAGACGGTCTTTTCACCGACGCGCACCTCTTCGCCGGCGATGAGCCAGGCCAGCGACTTGGTCTTGCGTTTGGCCACGAGGCCGAACCGGCCCTGGAGGCGAAACGAGTCGTCGGCGGCGGTGATGGACGAGTTGGCGTCGCCCATGTTCACGAGGCAGACGTCCTCGCGGCCGTTGGTGAACGTGATGCGCAGCGCCGCACTGTCCTGGCTCGCCTTCCGCAGCGGGAGGCGCTCGACCGAGGCGATCGTGGATTCGCCCTTGAGCGGTTCGATCACCGTCACGAACAGGCTGCGCAGGGGCGGGCCGTTCGCCGCCTGCCGCCGGATCAGGAGCGTGGGCCGCCAAAAATTGAAAATGTGCTCCGAGCGGTCGTTGTTCTTCCGGGTAGCCACCGGGCTTTTGCCGAGGAAGACCTGGCTCTCGCCGTCGTCGGCTGCGTGGATCCGCGTGCCGGACGGGCCGGCGACGTCGCGAAACGTGACGTGCCATTTGCCGGGCGACCGGCCGGTGCTCATCTCCCGGAAGACTCCGTACCACGGGGCGGTCCCGTTCTCGCCCTTCGGCTCGACCCAGCGCTCGTCGCCCTCCAGGAGCGGATACGTTTCCGAGATCGGTTGGAGCGGAAAACTGGCTTCCGCGGTCTCGTCGAAGGCGACCGCGCCGTGCAGGAAGTAGTCGTGCGTCCGGCCCCCGCCGACCTGAAACACGTCGAGCACGTAGGGGTGGGTCTCATCGACCGTGTTGAGCACGACGAGCCGCCGATAGCGGCTGTCCGGCACGCTGAGGTAGGCCCGCGAGCCGTCCACGTCGGCGAGCGCGACGCCCGCCAGGCCGGGCTCATAGAGTTGGAGATCGCCGCCGATGAACAGGTGGCCGGCGTTGCCCTCCAGCTGGATCTTGCCCCGCATCTGAGGCGTGCGGTCGATCGTGACGGTGTTGTGCGACATGGTGCTGTTGAGAAAACCACGGCCTGC
>Ga0209189_1000655_pt1 | contig 28117 bp, 32 predicted proteins | sample C_130820_EF_Meta_FD_187308 | JGI IMG/M metagenome (GOLD analysis project Ga0209189, IMG submission 187308) | Freshwater microbial communities from Lake Croche, Canada to study carbon cycling - C_130820_EF_MetaG (SPAdes) (version 3) | ecosystem: Environmental > Aquatic > Freshwater > Lake... | reverse complement strand
GCATGGAGGATCTCAGCCATCTTGCCAGCCACTAAATCCGCATTGATGTTGTAAGCCTGACCTTCTTCACTAAATCCAATCGGCGAAATCACCGGAATGAATGCATCGTCTTGTAGCGCTTTAACAACTGCAGGGTTGATCGCCTCGATTTCACCAACAAAGCCCAGATCAATTGTTCCACCAGCATTTTTTTCATCGGCCACTAGCATTTTCTTGGCACGAATGAGGCCACCGTCTTTACCCGTCAAGCCAACCGCCTGGCCGCCAAAGTGGTTTATCAACATCACAATATCTTGTTGTACTTCACCGCCGAGAACCCACTCTACTACCTCCATGGTCTCTTCATCGGTTACGCGCATACCTTGAATGAAAGTACCAGCCTTACCAATCTTTTTTAAGGCTTCATCAATTTGTGGGCCACCACCATGAACTACAACCGGATTCATGCCCACCAATTTCAACAAGATGACATCGCGCGCAAAACTTTCTTTTAGGCGCTCTTCAACCATAGCGTTACCACCGTACTTAATCACAATGGTCTTGCCGTGATATTGGCGAATATAGGGCAAAGCCTCAGCTAAGATCTCCGCTTTTAATATCGGCGGTATATCGCCTAATGAAGGTAAATGTTCAGTCATCTCAAATCAGATTTATTCGCCAAACAATTTTTGACGGAGTTCACGACGCTCTTGTGCTTCAAGAGACAAATTGGCTGTAGGCCTTGCAATTAAACGATTCAAGCCAATTGGCTCGCCTGTTTCCTCACACCAACCGTAGTCGCCAGACTCAATCCGCGCTAGTGCTTGCTCTACTTTTTTGAGCAGCTTTCGTTCACGATCACGTGTGCGCAATTCCAATGCATGCTCTTCTTCAATCGTGGCACGATCAGCAGGATCCGGAACCAATATATTTTCACGGAGATGCTCTGTTGTCTCTGATGCATTCTTCAGAATGTCATCTTTGAGGGTGAGTAATTTCTGACGGAAAAAATCTAACTGGGCCGCGCTCATGTAGTCCTTGTCAGACATCTTGAGCAATTCCACCTCAGTTAGTGGAGCACTTTTTGTAGTTTTAGTGCTCGCAGCCTTAGCGCTGGTTTTTGCAGCAGTCGTTGGTTTTGTTGCTGTTTTTACCGTCATCTCATTCTTTCCTGGTTTGAAGCATTATTGCCTCATTCTGCCAAACTTTTATTACTACTGAATCAATATTCATCAATATTGACCATGGCGGCGGATTGTACCCGAATCTTTCTAGGCCAAACATCCCTCAAGCCCAGCCAATAGGGTGTCCTTAGGCAAATCAATGCCTATGAAAACCATACGGGTTTGCTTGGGTTCTGTACCCCAAGGACCAGCTAAATCGCTACCCATCATCTGATGAACCCCCTGGAACACCACTTTTCGGCTACTTCCCTTCACATAGAGGACGCCTTTGTAGCGCAGCATCTTCTCCCCAAAGACCTCCAGAATGCCCCCTAGGAAGTCTTCCAGTTTTTTGTGATCAAAGGGTTTATCACTACGAAAAACAAAGGACTGGATACGATCCGTATGGCCTGTATGACCATGATGCTGATGGTCATGACTATGGTCGTGGCCACAGGTACTGTGATCGTGGTCATGGTCGTGTCCGTGATCGTGCCCACAATGTTCATGGTCGTGATCGTCCTGCTCCAAGAAATGAGGATCAATATCCAGCTTGGCGTTGAGATTGAAGCCCTTGAGGTCCAAAACTGCATTGAGGGGTACTACGCCCTTAGAAATGCCTGCAATAGGAGCTCGTGGATTCATATGCATCAAACGATTACGTAAGGCATCCACTTCGGCCGGCGTCACTAAATCGGTCTTAGTAATGAAAATTTGATCGGCAAAACCAACCTGGCGCTGAGCCTCTTCATGCTCATTCAGTTGCTGCTGACCATGCTTGGCATCCACTAGGGTGACCACTGCATCCAAGACGTAATGGTCAGCAACATCGTCATCCATAAAGAAAGTCTGGGCTACAGGGCCCGGATTAGCTACGCCAGTGGTTTCAATCACCACACGATCAAAACTAATCTTCTTATCTTTGCGCTGTTCCCAAAGCTCATTTAAAGCATCAACAAGATCGCCTCGAATGGTGCAGCAGATACAGCCATTACTCATTTGCACAATGTTCTCTTGGTTATCTTGCACCAAGATGTCGTTGTCAATGTTTTCTTCGCCGAACTCATTCTCGATCACCGCAATTTTTTTGCCATGCTCTTCAGTCAGAATGTGTTTGAGCAAAGTGGTTTTGCCGCTTCCTAAGAAGCCCGTCAAAATCGTTACCGGAATTAATGCCATGGATGATCCAATCAAAATCTAGAAGCAATAGGTTCCCAAAGTGGGAAACCTTCTATCTTACCGAGTTCCTCAGTCTTTGCCAGCCTTTGCGCGGGGATGCGCTTTATCGTAGGCCTGAGCTAGGTGCTGGAAGTCTAGCGAGGTATAGATCTGGGTGCTGGCGATGCTGGCATGCCCCAACATTTCTTGCACTGCACGTAAATCCTGTGAGGATTGCAGTACATGGCTCGCAAAACTGTGGCGCATCATATGCGGATGTACATGGGTAGGTAAGCCAGCGCGCATAGCTAAAGTCCGCAATCTCGCTTGCACAGTACGCGGCGATAAGCGCTTACCAGTGGCCGACAAAAATAAGGCAATGGATTCTTCTGCGTAATTTCCAGCATTGCGAAGCTCACGCCAAGCGGATAGTGATTTCATCGCAGGTATCCCAACAGGGACTGAGCGGCGCTTGCCACCTTTACCCAATACCGTTACTTCAGCCGCATCCCAGTCCAGCCAACCAGCCGACTCTTGTTGGCGGTCCTTGCTTTGCATGACATCAATTCCCAAAAGCTCTGAAAGGCGCAGGCCTGATGAGTAAAGTAAATCAATCATTGCGGCATCCCGAACCGATTCCAAATCTTTCTTATCTTCAGCCTCTTTTACTGCCTGATTAACCAGAGCAAGGGCTTGCTCGACTGATAGCGCTTTAGGTAGCGACTTCAGGCGTTTTGGAGCCTTCACATCATCTACTGGATTAGCGACTAAGTTGCTGGCGACCTTGCCTGCGCGGGCATCCCGCCTGGTATCTTTTTCGGTAAGCCAGTCATACCATCCACGCCACGCAGAGAGTGCCCTGGCAATACTTCTTGAAGATTGACCTTTGGAATGTAAGCGGCCAGCCCAACGACGCACATGTCCATTGCTCACTTTTAATAGCTCAACAGAATCTTCCAGGGCAAAATTTTGCAGATCACTCAAATCCATGCCGTACGCTTTGAGCGTATGCGGCGAGAGTTGACGCAATATATGCAACTCATGCAAATACTCTTGCATGAGTGGATGAAGATCAGTCGCCTTTAATTTCATAAGCTTGGATGCGATCCAAAGCTGCAGCGGTTAATTCAGCGATCTGGCGCAAATAGAAAGCGCCCATATCCGCGGTAAAGCGAGACTCATCTTTGCTAGCCAGCAGCAACACTGCTGGAGATTGATTGGCGCCAATACTCTTACCTAACGGCAAGCCAATTGCCACCATGCTTTGCCATTCAGGATCTATAGTTGTCTGGCTCGCCAACAAATCGACGCTGGCAGCTCCAAGCTCTTTAGCCGAGCCACATAAAGGGGTATCCACCCAGGGACCAAAAGCGGAGTTGGGCGATAACAATTGCGCAGACTCCACTTCAAACACCTCTGCCAAGCCTGAAGTAATTGCAGCTTCTACGTCAGCTTTATTATTTGCCTTCATTAAGCGCAACAACCATGCAACCAAACTTTGCTGGGTCTTATCGTTGCGACTACCAAAGTGCAACATTTCGCTTAGGCGACGATTGAGCTCTTGATTTTGGGTCCGCAGGACCGTCATCTGGCGTTCTTGCAAAGAGATGGTGCGATCCTCATGTGGGTGCTTAATTCGAATCTCATTAAAGAAATCAGCATAGCGCTCAAAGAAGCCTGGGGTTACACGCAGCCACTCCGCAACTAACTCTTCTTGCTCAGCCTGCTTTGGATCTATTGCACTCATGGATTTCTTTCTCAAATTTCTTTTTTATTAACTCAGTTTTTTACGCAATAGCTCGTTCACCTGACCAGGATTTGCTTTGCCCTGAGAAGCTTTCATGATCTGGCCAACCAGCGCGTTGAATGCCTTCTCTTTACCGGAGCGGAACTCTTCTACAGATTTTTGATTGGCTGCCAAGACCTGATCAATGATGGCCTCAATGGCGCCACTGTCACTAATCTGCTTCAAGCCTTTAGCGTCAATGACTTGATCCACACTGCTGATAGCCTTACCTGCAATCGCCTCTTCCCAAAGGATGGCAAAGATATCTTTAGCAATCTTGTTAGAAATGGTGCCATCAGCCACTCGCATCAACAAAGGTGCCAAATGGTCTGCGTTTAATGGCGCCTCAGCCGTGGCAATGCCAGCACGGTTTACAGAGGAGGCAAATTCACCGGCAATTAAATTGGCAGCTGCCTTTGCTAATGGCTTGCCAACGATTGCCAATAGCTCTTCAAATACTTTTGCAGTATCGCGATCTTGCGTGAGCAACTGAGCATCATAAGCACTCAAACCATATTCACCTTGCCACTGTTCACGCAATTGCGCTGGCAGTGCAGGCATCTTGCTACGCACATCTGTAATCCATGCATCATCAATGACTACTGGTAATAGATCAGGGTCTGGGAAATAGCGATAGTCGTTCGCATCCTCTTTACTCCGCATGCTGCGAGTTTCGCCGCGATCGGGATCGTATAAGCGCGTTTCTTGAACAACAGTACCACCATCTTCAATGAGTTCGATTTGGCGACGCACTTCATATTGAATGGCTTCTTCCAAAAAACGGAAAGAATTCAAGTTCTTAATTTCACAACGCGTGCCAAACTCAGCCTGGCCCTTGGGGCGAACCGATACGTTTGCATCGCAACGGAAGGAGCCCTCTTGCATATTGCCATCACAAACCCCTAGCCAGACCACCAAGCCATGCAAGGCCTTGGCATAGGCAACTGCCTCAGCAGCACTGCGCATGACCGGCTCAGTCACGATCTCTAATAGGGGTGTGCCGGCACGGTTTAAATCGATACCGCTAGAAGGTTCGCCGTGGGGGCCAATAAATCCCTCTTCATGAACAGACTTACCCGCGTCCTCTTCCATGTGGGCACGCGTGAGCTCAACTACCTTCACTTCGTCGCCTACCAAGATTTCAAGATGCCCACCGATAACAACCGGGATATCCATCTGACTAATTTGATAGCCCTTAGGTAGATCAGGATAGAAATAGTTCTTACGCGCAAAAATACTCGCTGGCGAAATCTTTGCATTAACAGCCAAACCAAAACGAATGGCATGCTCAACTGCTTGGCGATTGAGTACTGGCAAAACACCAGGTAGCGCTAAATCAACCGCACATGCTTGAGTATTCGGAGCTGCACCAAAGCGTGTACTTGCGCCACTAAAAATTTTTGATTGCGTTTGCAGCTGTGCGTGGGTCTCTAGACCAATAACGACTTCCCATTGCATCATGCTACCTCGCTTGCTGGACGCAAATGCCAATCGCTGGCCTGTTGATATTGGTGAGCTATCTGTAACAAGCGTGCTTCCGCAAAATAATTACCAATCAATTGCATACCAATGGGTAAGTTATTTACATTAAACCCGCAGGGCACACTCATCGCCGGTAAGCCTGCTAAGTTTGTTGAAAGTGTATAAATATCTTCTAGGTACATTTGCACTGGATCTTTCGATTTCTCGCCCAAACGCCATGCCACATCAGGGGCCACAGGTCCTAGGATGACATCGCATTGATTAAATGCCGCCTGGAAATCTGCTGCAATGATGCGACGAATTTTTTGCGCCTGAAGATAGTAAGCGTCATAGTAACCGTGACATAGAACATAGGTTCCGATCATGATGCGGCGTTTTACTTCAGCGCCAAAACCTTCGGTACGTGACTTTGCATACATATCATTCAGATCACGATATTCATCAGCACGATGTCCATAACGTACACCATCAAAGCGACTCAAGTTGCTTGATGCTTCGGCTGGAGCTAAAACGTAATACACCGGAATGGATAACTTCGTTTTAGGCAAGCTCACTTCAATTAATGTGGCGCCTAAATTTTCTAAAAGCTTGGCTGCTTCAGTAACGGATTTCGCAACATCGCTTGCCAAGCCTTCCGCAAAGAACTCTTTTGGCAAGCCGATGCGCAAACCTTCCAATGGTTTTGCAGGATTTGCATTGCCCTCTTTCCAATTCTGATTGAGATAGCGACCGTAATCTTCTCCAGAGTCCGCCAAAGAAGTAGAGTCCCGCGGATCGTGTGATGACATTGCTGTGAGCAGCAAGGCACAATCTTCTGCGGTCTTGCCCATCGGACCAGCTTGATCGAGTGAAGATGCGTAAGCAATCATGCCGTAGCGTGAAACGCGCCCATAGCTCGGCTTAATTCCGGTTAAGCCACAAAATGCAGCTGGCTGACGAATTGAGCCTCCAGTATCTGTACCAGTGGCGATTGGAGCTAGACCTGCAGCAACGGCTGCAGCTGAGCCGCCCGATGAACCGCCAGCTACGTGAGCAGCATTCCAAGGATTCAATACCGGACCAAAAGCAGAGTTTTCATTAGAGGAGCCCATCGCAAACTCGTCCATATTGGTTTTACCCAAACAAACCATGCCAGCGCCATGGGGATTGTTTTCATTTGGAATCCCCAGATTGGCAACTACCGTGGCATCAAAAGGGCTCTGATATCCAGTCAAGATTTTGGAGGCGGCAGTCGTCTTCCAACCGCGAGTTACAAATACATCCTTGTGCGCAACTGGGATACCAGTCAATTTTCCAGATTTACCAGAAGAGATTAGCTGATCTGCTTTATTTGCTTGCTCTAAGCTTAAGTGAGCATTCACATCAAGATAAGCATTCCACTGCTTTCCAGCCTCAATACGTTCTAAAAAGTACTGGGTTAACTCAGCGCTAGAGACCTCTTTTTTAGCCAGCGCTTTTGCCATTAAGGCGATCGGGGTGTTGTGCCAACTCATTCAATCACCCTTGGCACGAGAAAGTAACCATCATGCTGCGCGGGGGCTGATTGCATGTTTTCGGCTCGATGATCAGACTCAGTAACCCGATCGACACGCATAGGCTGGGCCAAATCCCGTAAAAAGAGGATGGGATGGGCTAAAGGCTCAAGACCGGACGTATCAACAGCCTGCATTTCTTCCACCAGGGAAAAAATGGCCTGCAATTGAGGCAAAACTGCCTCGGCTTCTGCTTGATTTAACTCAAGCCTCGAAAGGTGCGCAATGCGCTGGACATCATCAAGTTTCATGGGGCGCTAGAGTATCATTCCTATATATTTTCATTAACACTTTCTATTTTCCCACTACATCATGTTTGGTTTTTTCCGCAGCTACTTTTCCAATGACCTAGCCATCGACCTAGGAACCGCCAACACCTTAATTTATATGCGTGAGCGGGGTATTGTCCTCGATGAACCCTCCGTTGTGGCCATTCGCCAAGAAGGTGGTCCAAACGGCAAAAAGACCATTTTGGCCGTCGGCAAAGAGGCAAAAGCCATGTTGGGTCGTGTTCCGGGGAATATTGAGGCCATTCGCCCAATGAAAGACGGCGTTATTGCCGATTTCACGATTACCGAACAAATGCTCAAGCAATTTATCAAGCTTGTGCATGAAAGCAAATTATTAAAACCAAGCCCACGCATCATCATTTGCGTTCCTTGCGGCTCTACCCAAGTTGAGCGTCGTGCGATTCGCGAATCTGCATTGGGCGCCGGTGCATCACAAGTATTCCTAATTGAAGAACCAATGGCTGCTGCTATTGGTTCTGGTCTGCCAGTTTCTGAAGCTGCCGGTTCAATGGTGGTTGATATCGGCGGCGGCACAACTGAAGTGGGTGTGATGTCATTAGGCGGTATGGTGTACAAAGGCTCTGTTCGTGTCGGTGGCGACAAGTTCGACGAGGCGATTACCAATTACATCCGTCGCAACTACGGCATGTTGATTGGCGAACAAACTGCTGAGTTAATCAAGAAAACCATTGGCTCTGCTTTCCCAGGCGCTGAAGTGCGCGATATGGAAGTAAAAGGACGCAATCTTTCTGAAGGTATTCCACGTAGCTTCACTGTTACTAGCAATGAAATTTTGGAAGCATTAACTGATCCATTAAATCAAATCGTCACTGCAGTAAAAGCAGCTCTCGAGCAGATTCCGCCTGAGTTGGCATCTGATATTGCCGAGCGCGGCATGATGCTGACTGGCGGCGGCGCTTTATTGCGCGACCTTGATCGCCTTTTGCTTGAGGAAACTGGTTTGCCAATTCATGTTGCAGAGGATCCATTAACTTGCGTGGCTCGCGGTTGCGGTATCGCACTCGAGCGCATGGATAAGTTAGGCGGAGTGTTCTCGCACGAGTAAGCGACATACACGTCGACCAGGGAATTGCAACATAGCGCTCCACCACTTTTCAGACAGGGCATTCCGGCCTTACTTAAACTGATTGTCTGTCTGTCGATCAGCATCGCTCTGATGCTGATCGATTTTCGCTTCAAAGCACTCGATCCCATCCGCAACAACATCAACTGGATTTTGCGTCCACTTGAATACGTCATGATGATGCCGCGCAATGCGCTTGAAGCAACATCAGACTATTTCACAACAAGATCAACGCTAGATCAAGAAAACCAAGTCATGAAAGTGCGTCAAGCAGAGCTTTCGTTGCTAGCAAATCAATCTGAATTTTTGATGGTGGAAAACCAAAACTTACGTGAGTTGATGGCTTTGCAAAAGCAAGTGCCATTCAAAACATTACCAGTTGAAATTCTATTTAATCCACCCAATCCCATTTCTCAGCGAATTGTCATCAATCGCGGTAGCAATGATGGCCTCAAGCTTGGCAACCCAATTGCCAACGATTCCGGCATATTGGGGCAGGTAGTGCGCCTTTATGAGCGCTCTGCTGAGGTTTCCCTGCTGGAGGACCGAGATTTTGCGGTTCCCGTCCAAGTGGCACGCAATGGACTTCGAGCAGCTGTTTTTGGAGCCGGGCGCGGCAATCCTTTGGAGCTACGCTACTTACCAGTCGCCAGCGACCTTGAAGTTGGGGACATATTACTGACCTCAGGAATTGACGGTATTTATCCCCCCGGTTTTGCAGTAGCCGTTATTAGCAAAATTGAGCGTAATGCTGATAAGAATTCTTCCAATGTATTTTGCGTGCCAGTTGCTGCAGTCAATCGCTATCGACAAGCCCTTGCGCTTTTATACGATCCGCAATTTGATGCCAAGGCTCCTACTCTTAACAACAAATCTGCAACTAGTGCACCTGTAACCAATACACCCGGCAGACGTCAAACCCGCGCGCGAGGAATGCAATGATCGATTTCCAGAGCGGCTATATTCTGCGCCCGGTAAATCCGGTCTTTATTTATTTCAGCTTATTTTGTGCGCTGTTATTAAATCTAGTACCCGTTGGTAATTATGGTTGGGTACCAGATTGGTTAATTCTATGCATTGTATTTTGGAATATTCATCAGCATCGTTATGTCAGCGTGATTACCGCTTTCATTTTAGGTTTGATGATGGATGTCCACAACTCGGATCTATTGGGCTTGCATGCATTTAGTTATTCTCTAGTAGCATACCTTGCTATCTCATGGCATCGGCGCATTGTAGCCCTCACGGTACTCTCGCAGGCCTTGCACCTACTGCCTATTTTCTTATTGGTATCACTATTTCCAGTATTGGCACATTGGCTGCTGAGTGGCGAGCTTTATTGGTGGGCACTGACCGGCGCCATTCAGGCGCTGATTGAGGCAATGCTGTGGCCATTAGCCACCCGCATCTTGCTAGCGCCGCAACGTCGCCCTATAGATGTTGATCACAATCGACCTCTCTAAAAAGCAGCATGGCTTCCTTTAAAAAACCGGATCTCGACTCATTTCAAGAGCGCATTCACATTGCGACCCTGTTTGTCACGTTTTGTTTTTTACTACTCATTACTCGCCTGGTTTGGCTGCAACTGGTTAGTCACGGAAAATATGCGCTACTGGCCGAGAGCAATCGCATTGCTTTAGTACCTGCGCCAGCAAACCGCGGCCTCTTAATTGATCGCAACGGCATCGTTATTGGCCGAAACTACTCTGCATTAACCCTGGATGTAAATGCTGAAGAGGTCAAAGGTAACGTAGATCAGTTAATTAATGATCTTTCCGAAATTATTGACATTTCGCCTCGGGATCGTCGTAATTTCAAGCGCTCTCTGGAAGATTCGCGCAATATGGGGACCTTTCCCCTGCGATCCATGCTCAATGAGACCGAAACGGCCCGTTTTATGGCCAATCGCTACCGTTTTCCTGGGGTGGAAATTCGCGCAAGGAGCTTTCGGGAGTACCCATACAACGAATTAGCATCCCATCTTATTGGCTATATTGGCCGCGTTTCTCAGAAAGATAAGGAGCGTATGCAGGTTGAAGTTGAGGGCGCCAAAGCGGACAACCCCGATGCACTGCAAGCCTCTTTTTTGCCAGGAATTCAGTACGTCGGCAAGATTGGTCTTGAGCAAAGTTATGAAACTGTGTTGCGCGGCGTGCCTGGCTACGATCAAGTAGAAATTACTGCGGGCGGCAAACCAGTACGCACGCTTTCGAGCTCACCATCTGTTCCTGGCAAAAATATAGTGCTCTCGGTTGATATCAAGCTGCAATATTTAGTTGAGCAGCTCTATGGAAATTTCCGCGGCGCATTTGTTGCCATTGAACCTGAGACGGGCGATATCTTGGCATTTGTCTCTAAGCCAAACTTCAATCCGAATGACTTTGTTGAAGGCATAGATTCCGTTACCTGGAAAGAGCTCAACGATTCTCCACAGAAGCCACTCTATAACCGTCCGCTAAAAGGTATTTATCCACCGGGATCGACTTACAAACCTTTTATGGCGTTAGCGGCATTAGAAAATAAAAAGCGTTCGCCATCACAAACTATTTCTGATCCTGGTTACTTTGACTTTGGCAATCATACTTTCCGTGATGATAAAAAAGGTGGTCACGGCATTGTTGATATGCAAAAGTCGATCGTTGAGTCCTGCGACACTTACTACTACTTGCTTGCACGCGATATGGGCGTGAATATGATGCATGACTTTATGAAGCCTCTCGGCTTTGGTCAAATAACGGGTATTGATTTACAAGGTGAATCAAAAGGTGTACTGCCATCCACCGAGTGGAAGAAAAATACCTTCAAAAAACCAGAGCAGCAAAAATGGTATGAAGGCGAAACAATTTCTTTGGGCATTGGCCAAGGCTACAACGCCTTCACCATTTTGCAACTAGCTCACGCCATGGCAAACGTTGCTAATAATGGCATTGTTATGAAGCCTCACTTAGTGAAAGCAATTGAAGATCCCTTTACTCGCAATAGGGTGCTTACTACACCAAAAGAAAGTTATCGCATCGATCTGAATGCCGAAAATATTGAAGTGATTAAAAAAGCGATGCTTGAGGTAAATATATCTGGCACTTCTGCTGCAGCATTTAAAGGTACCGGATATCAAGTGGGTGGAAAAACTGGCACAGCCCAAGTCTTTAGCTTGAACTCAAAAGAATATAAGCATAGTGCTACAGCAGAATTCTTGCGTGACCACGCTCTATATATTGCATTTGCGCCGGTCGATAAACCAACCATCGTGATTGCAATGGTGGTGGAAAATGCAGGCTTTGGCGCTCAATATGCCGCGCCCATCGCACGTAAAGCATTGGATTTTTATTTAGAGGGCAAGTGGCCTAAGGAGATTCCTGAATGGACAAGAGCCCCTTAATTAAAGTTAAAGGATTTTTCTTAGGTATTTTTAGCGGCCTAGATCGCCAGCTAGGCCTTATTTTGCTTGGCTTGGCAGCTGCCGGCTTTTTTACTTTTTTATCTGCCAGTCAAAATACACCTGTGCAGATTGCAGATGAATTACGCAATCTCGCACTATCATTTGTTGTGATGTGGGTGGTCTCGCGCATTCCACCAAAGTGGTTAGAGACAGGTGCAGTTTGGATTTATGGATTTGGGGTTGCGCTTTTAATAGCAGTCGCAGTATTTGGATTAATCAAAAAAGGCGCGCGTCGTTGGCTCAACATCGGCATTGTGATTCAGCCATCTGAAATTATGAAGATCGCAATGCCACTGATGCTCGCTTGGTACTTTCAAAAGCGTGAAGGCATTCAAAAATCATGGGACTATGGTGTCGCTGCAATTATTTTGGCGATTCCTGTTTTCTTGATTGCTCGCCAACCAGACTTAGGAACTGCTTTACTAGTTTTTGCTGCGGGCCTTTATGTCATTATTTTGGCGGGCCTACCTTGGAAGTGGATTCTGCCATTTGTTGGGCTAGGCGCCGTTGGCATCTTATTAATTATTATTTTCGGCAGCACCATTTGTGCTCATGATGTTGTTTGGCCGCTTGTACATAACTACCAAAAACACCGCATCTGTACTTTGCTAGACCCGACGACTGATCCATTAGGAAAAGGTTTCCATACGATTCAATCAATGATTGCGATTGGCTCTGGCGGATTCTTTGGCAAAGGCTGGTTCCAAGGAACCCAAGCGCACTTAGAGTTCATTCCAGAAAAACACACTGACTTTGTATTTGCCGTTTTCTCTGAAGAATTTGGTTTATTAGGTAATCTTGTTTTACTAGCGCTATTCTTCGCGTTAATTAAGAGGGGTCTCGCCATCTCTGCTAGCGCACCAAATTTATTTACTCGTTTACTGGGTGCCGCAGTTACTTTGATTTTCTTTACCTATGCATTTGTGAATATCGGAATGGTGAGCGGCTTATTGCCGGTGGTCGGCGTTCCACTGCCATTCATTAGTTATGGCGGTACAGCGCTTGTAACATTAGGATTTGGGGCGGGAATATTGATGAGCATTCATCGTCACCGCCGCCTGGTACAAAGCTAATCGAATGCGAAGTGGTATTTTTTCTCAAAATCTTGAGGGAATAAAAAAGCCCGGCGTACCGGGCTTTTTTATTAACAAAAGAAGAATTACTTCTTACGCTTGTTAACTGAATCTTTAAATGCTTTACCAGCAGAAAACTTAACTGTTTTTGCAGCAGCAATTTTGAGTGGCTCGCCAGTTTTTGGGTTACGACCCATACGTGCAGCGCGCTTACCAGATGCAAAAGTACCAAAGCCGATCAGTTGTACTGAGTCACCTTTAGTAACAGCTTTGATGATTGTGTCGATTGCAGAATTCAATGCGAATTCAGCTTTGGCTTTAGAAATCTCCGCGTCGTCAGCAATCGCTGCGATTAGTTCGGCTTTGTTCAAGTGAAGCTCCTTATAGATATTGATGTCAGCGTACATTACGCTTACATGATTTTAACCACAAAAAATCATAAAAATAAAGCTGCGTTACAGCAATTTTTTTCTAAGACTACAAATTACTCATCCAAAACGGTGATGTCAGAAACAAAATACTCGGTATCGCCAAAACAAGTAGTTGGCAAACCAATGTGTTGCTCATACTTTAGGGCAACCTTTTTTCCTAAATTAGCATTTATTTTTTGCGCCACAGCATCTTCGCGCACTGTAAAAAGGAACTTTTCTGACATGGTGCCGGGCATAGAAACCATCGCTAATTCACCTTCCCAGGTTTTACATATATAGCCACGATTAGAGAATTTCTGTACATATCCTGCGCGCTCACCACTTCCGTAGCTCCAAGTTAGCATGCCCCATGTGTAAACCGAAATACCCACAACCCCAATTAAAACAAGGCTTAAGAGCCACTTTGTAAAGCTATTCATCACAATTTCCCTAGTCAATCTCCACACAAACCCTTAGCAGGTCCCGATATTTTCTGTTTCCAGTATATGAGCATCTCAACAGAAGAAATAGTCTATTTGGCAGCGGCATACAAATTAAAATGCTTGTAATTACCTCAAATAGATAAATCCCATGGAAATTCGCCACATCATCTTTTTTATTTTTGTAGCATCAGCGGTCTATGTTTATTTTCGAGGAAAAGTTCGCTTCGGGGTTGTCAGATCACTTACTGACTACCAAGTGCTTTTAGCGCCAGTAAACACACTTTTATATTTATTTTCAAAAGTAAAGGCAAGCGCATTTATTCCAGTCAATCAATTTCCTGAGATGAAACCCATTCAAGACAACTGGGAAACTATTCGCCAAGAAGCACTTTCATTGCAAGAGGTTGGCTCTATTGCAGCAGCTACTGGATATAACGATATTGGCTTTAACTCTTTCTTTCGTACTGGCTGGAAGCGTTTTCACTTATGCTGGTACGGAAAAGAAGTGCCGTCCGCACAGGCAAAATGCCCAAAAACAGTGGCTCTTCTGAAATCTATCCCTGCTATCAAGGCGGCCATGTTTGCCTCTCTGCCACCTGGAGCAACGCTGGTACGCCATCGTGACCCCTATGCAGGCTCCTTGCGCTATCACATTGGCCTAGTGACGCCCAATGACCCAAAATGCTTTATTGATGTGGATGGAGAGCGCTATTTCTGGAAAGATGGCGAGGCTGTCATATTTGATGAAACCTACATTCATTTTGCCGCCAATGAAACAGATCAACAAAGGATCATCTTGTTTTGCGACGTAGAACGACCGGTTTACACCAAAGTAGTTGAGCTATTCAATCGCTGGTTTGGGCGCTATGTCATGAGCGCCGCCTCATCCCAAAATGTAGAAGGTGAAAAAATAGGTTTTGTAAATATTCTGTTTACCTATTTTTACCAACTCCGGGCACAAGCTAAAAAGTTAAAAGCAAAACATCGCTCGGTTTACTACGTGGGCAAATGGGTTCTCATTCTAGGAATTTTGTGGGCTATTTTTTGGTAAACCCCAATCCTAATTTTTCGGGCTCAATAACTGAATAATTTGTTCGGGGCTAATGGGGCCCCATATCTCCACTCGTTTCTTGCGGCTATTTTGTCCAGAAACGAATTGAATCTGTTTTTGGGGCACTCTTAATTGTTTAGAAAGCCATGCCAATAAAAGCTCATTAGCCTTATTTTCTATAGCTGGAGCCTGTAGAGAAATTTTTAAACAGTCATCATGCAGACCAACGACCTTGGTCACCTTTGCCCCGGGTTGGCAATGTAAATTTAAGGTTATTCCAGTAGGGGTTTGTTTTAACCAATTAGGCATCATTAAAGTACTTTAAACTGAAAGCATGACGATGAAGAATTCTCAAGCTTTAGAGCAACTGTTTGCCAATAATCGCACCTGGGCCGAAAGTATGGTGGCAAAGGATGCTAATTTTTTTAAGCGGCTCGTTTCTCAACAAGCTCCTGAATATCTTTGGATTGGCTGCTCCGATAGCCGAGTACCAGCGAACGACATTGTGAATTTATTACCAGGCGAATTATTCGTTCACCGAAATGTTGCCAATGTAGTTGTTCACACTGATTTGAATTGCTTATCCGTTATTCAGTTTGCTATTGATCTGCTTAAAGTGAAGCACATATTAGTAGTAGGTCACTATGGCTGCTCTGGTGTCCATGCGGCACTTACGGATAAGCGGGTTGGCTTAGCAGATAACTGGTTGCGCCATGTTAAAGACGTGCATCAAAAACATGAGCGTTATTTAGGTGATGCGATTCCAACTCCTAAACGCCAAGATCGACTATGTGAACTCAACGTCATTGAGCAAGTGGTCAACGTATGCGAAACAACCATCGTCCAGGATGCTTGGGCTCGCGGGCAAGATCTCACTGTTCATGGCTGGGCATACCGCCTTGAAACTGGCTTAGTAAATGATTTAGGAATGTCGAGTAGCTCAATTGAAGAGATGGCGGAGCGTTATTCTAAGTCAGTCAAGCGCTACGAAACAGAGCAAAACTAATTTGCTCAAATCTATTTCCAATCAAGTAGGCGTTGCCCTACTCAGACTTCTTGCTCTTTTGCCTTATAGCCTGCTGGTTACCATTGGTTACGGCCTTGGATATATTGCAGCCCGCATTCCGAGCGATAGAAATCGAGTTGTCAAAACAAATCTCCACTTATGCTTCCCGAAATTGAGCCCCGCTGAAATCGATAGTCTCGCCAAAGAACATTGGCAACTACTTGGGCGCAGCCTGGTAGAGAAAAGCGTTATCTGGTGCGGAAGCTCAAAGCAGCTAAACAATATGATTGAGGTGAAGTCTGCAGTAGACCTCTCTAGCAAAAAACCGCGCATCTTGGTCAACATGCATTTCACGGGTATTGAAGGCAGCATTATTTTGAGCGCGCTCTCTAAAGAAAAGCACTGGCCACGTACATCCGGATTTTTTCAAAGAATGAAAAATCCCTTCTTCAATAAAAAAATTGTGGATTGGCGTAATCGCTTTGGAGGAAACTCTATTGATCGACAAGGCAATGCCAAAGCAATCATTCGAGAAATTCGCAATGGGGACTTCATCATCATTGCGCCCGATATTGATCTAGGACTTAAGGATTCTGAATTTGTACCGTTTTTTGGAATTCAAACAAATACCATCACTACTATTTCTCGCCTGGCGAAAATTACTGGCGCCGATGTTTGCCTGATGACCACTACATTAAAGGCGGATAGATCGGGTTACCTTTGCGAAATTAGAAAGCCTATAGAAAACTTTCCTGGGGCCGATCCGAAGTCAGACACTGCACGCCTGAATCAATATTTTGAAGCTGAAATTCGACTCCGTCCAGCAGAGTACTACTGGGTTCATAAGCGCTTCAAAAACCCTCCAGATCATGGCATAAGCCCTTATAACCCTTCTAAGTGAAGGTTATTTGTCCTATCATTAGGGCATGACTGAACGTATTGGGCTATTCGCCGATCTCCACAGTAATTTAGAAGCTTTTGAAGCCTGCATGGCTCGCGCTGCAGAGCTCGGCGTTACTCGCATGGTTTTTCTAGGTGACCTTGTGGGTTATAACGCCGATCCAATAGCCCTGATTGATCGCATTGCTGATCTTGTAGAAAACCACAAGGCGATCGCTATTCTTGGCAATCATGACGAGGCTATTTTTAAAGATAGTCGCAATCAAATGAATGCTAATGCAAACGCTGCCATTGAGTGGACCAAATCTCAACTCAACGATAGCCATGTCGAGTTTCTTAAAAATCTACCGCTCATTGTTCAAGAAGAGAAAATCTGTTTTGTGCATGCATCTGCGCACAATCCCGCTGATTGGAATTACATTACAGACAGCATGAGTGCGTGGCGTTGCGTACAAAACTCTGGGAAAACTTACACCTTTGTTGGGCATGTACACGAGCAAGCGCTTTTTTATCAAAGCGCCGTTGGAAAACTCATTCGCTTTGCACCTCATCCCGGTGATGAAATTCCAGTACTGCATCACCGCCAATGGGTTGGTGTAGTGGGCTCGCTTGGTCAGCCCAGAGATGGAAATCCTGAAGCTTGCTTTGCAGTATTTGAGCCTGAGTCAGAAGTTCTCACATTCCATCGCGTTGCTTATGATCACTTTACCGCCGCAGATAAAGTACGCCGTGCCGGCCTGCCAGAAGACTTAGCAAATGGCCTGATTACCGGCAAATAAATCCATGCCAATCAATACTGATATTGAAGCAGTAGACGACATATTTCAGGAAGGTAAGGCAGTAGATGGCTTTGTCTTGGGCAAAGAAGTGCATCGCGGCGGAATGGCCAGCCTCTTCTCAGCAAGCAAAGAAGGTATAGACATTCCTATTCTGCTGAAGATACCGCGGGTAGGCAAAGATCAACCGGTAGAAAGCTTGATTGGCTTTGAAACAGAGCTCACCATCTTGCGCTCACTGAAAAGTCCTTTTGTTCCAAAATATTTGGGTTCTGGCAATATGGCTACGCGCCCCTATATTGCAATGGAAAGAGTAGAAGGTCGTCCACTTGAGGACTTTATTAAGGAAGGCAAAGTATTTACGATTGATGAAGTGGTGCGTATTGGTGCTGATTTGGCGCAAGCCGTGCAATCACTACACTCGCAAGATGCCATTCACTTAGATATCAAGCCTGAAAATATCTTGATCGATGACAAAGGCAAACTAACGCTCATTGATTTTGGTTTGTCGCACCACGCTCGATTTCCAGACCTGCTTGCAGAAGAAATGCGCAAAGGCGTAGAGTCTGCACCATATATTTCTCCAGAGCAAGTCACTGGAATTCGTTCTGATTCACGCAGTGATATCTTTTCTATCGGCGTAATCATGTATGAGCTGTTAACTGGCGAGCTGCCATTTGGCAACCCCCAAACGATGAGCGGCCTGCGCAAAAGGATGTGGGCCAAACCATTTCCGCTGCGCGCCATTCGTAGAGAAATACCCCGCTGGCTACAAGAAGTGGTGCTCAGATGCCTAGAGCCACGTGCTGCAGACCGCTATCAAAGTGCTGCGCGCTTACGTCAAGTATTGCGTGATCCCGAGGGAGTTACGCTCACTGAACGCGCCGACCGAGTTGAGCCGCCCAGCTTTTGGCAGAATCTCAAGAGCATGTTTAAGGCTGCAGGCTATGAACCCTCCCCGAGTCCGCGCCCCAGCATGGGCAACTTTGACGCTCCCCTGATACTTGCCGCAATCGATACACGTCAGTCAGATCAAGACTTACGTGAGCGTATGCAAATCACTGCTAAGAACTTATTACAAGCCTATCCTGAAAGTCGTTTGGTTTGCTTGAGCACCATTAGTAGCACCCCCACCTTCGAAGGCAATCAAGAAAATGAAACTGCCAGCGGCATCGTGCGTGGTCACTTAGTACAGCTCATGGATTGGGCCAAACCACTGAAGCTACCTCCAGAAAGAATTTCGTATCACGTACTAGAGGCAATGGATCCTGCCTCACGTATCGTGGAGTTTGCCAAAGATAATGATGCATCCCTCATTCTGATTGGAGCATCACATAAACTGCCCAACAAGGTAACGCCTTGGAGAACCTCTATGACCAAAATTGTCGAAGAGGCTCCCTGTAGTGTGCACATTGTAAGAACTTAAGATCAGCGCATTTTGTCTTGCTTTTGATCCAAGATAATTTCTGGCTCTTGTGCCTCAATCCAATTATCTTTATTTAGAACGCTGGTTAATTGTTTTTGATCTAACTCACCAGTCCAGCGAGCAACCACAATAGTAGCCACACCATTGCCAACTAAGTTTGTTAGTGCCCGTGCTTCAGACATAAAGCGATCGATACCCAAGATAATTGCCAACCCAGCAACGGGAACATGCCCCACTGCAGAGAGTGTTGCGGCTAGCACAATAAATCCGCTGCCGGTAATCCCAGCTGCTCCCTTAGAAGTTAATAGTAAGACCAATAAGAGCGTTACCTGCTGAGTAATCGTCATGGGAGTGTCGGTTGCTTGCGCAATAAATACTGCAGCCATCGTTAAATAAATTGATGTGCCATCTAAGTTGAATGAATAGCCGGTTGGAATTACTAAGCCTACACAGCTTTTCTTGGCGCCCAAAAGTTCCATTTTTTCCATCATGCGTGGCAAGACAGATTCAGATGAGGAAGTGCCCAAGACAATCAATAGCTCTTCTTTGATGTAGCTGACAAATTTAAAAATGCTGAATCCATTAAGCCGCGCAACTATTCCCAATACAACGAAGATAAATAGCAAACAGGTAATATAAAAAGCGCCCATTAATTTTCCCAAGGAAAATAACGAGCCCACACCATACTTACCAATCGTAAATGCCATCGCCCCGAATGCACCAATTGGGGCAAACTTCATGATGATGCCGATGATGTCAAAGAGCACGTGAGAAAATTTCTCAATTAAGTCAAATACTAATGTCCCTCTACCGCCAAATTTATGCAGAGCAAAACCAAACAAAACTGCAATGAATAGCACTTGCAAAATCTCGCCTTTTGCAAAAGCGTCCACAACTGTATTTGGAATAATATTAAGCAAAAACTCAGTGGTCGTAGCCATTTGTCCAGGACCTGTATAGGCAGCAATTGCCTTGGTATCTAAGGTAGCTGGATCTATATTCATGCCGGCACCAGGCTGAAGTACATTCACAATTACTAGGCCAACAATCAAAGCAATAGTGCTCATCACTTCAAAATACAAAAGCGCAATGCCGCCTGTTTTGCCAACCTTCTTCATATCTTCCATACCAGCAATGCCGATAACTACCGTACAGAAAATAATGGGGGCAATCAACATCTTGATGCCTTTAATAAAAGCATCTCCGAAAGGCTTCATATCTACAGCTAAAGAAGGGTAAAAGTTTCCCAGTAACACCCCCAGCACTACGGCTGCAAGTACCTGAAAATAAAGGATTTTATAGATAGGTGGTTTTTTTAATGCAACTGTCATTTCGTTATCCCCTTTATTTAAAAATCAGCAGGTTTTTTCATCTACGCTGAGCCCATATTAACTCTAGGCTCGAAAATAGCCTAGATACCGGATAATGCGGAGATGGAAGAAAAAGTTCGCGTCTCAAAATTACTCTCAGAGCTAGGTCTTTGCTCACGTCGTGAAGCTGACTCTTATATTGAGCAAGGTTTGGTGACTGTAGATGGCGAATTAGTGAATGAACTGGGTACGCGTGCATTTCGTCACCAAAAAATTGAATTGCAATCAGGCGCTAAGGCGCAACAAGCATCTCGCATTACCGTCATCCTGAATAAACCGGTTGGCTACATCTCTCACTATGATGATGAGCAAGAATATCAACCAGCAGCTTCATTGATCACCCCTGAAAATTATTTTTCTAGTCCGCTGGATAAAGGCAGAAACCCTCGTTTCAATACCAAAGGTTTGGCGCCCGCTGGAAGGCTAGACATTGATTCTACGGGCATGCTCGTCTTGACTCAGGATGGCCGCATTGCCAAATTATTAATTGGTGAAAATAGCCCAATCGAAAAAGAATATTTAGTGCGCGTTGAAGGCTTGCTTTCTTTCGAAGATTTAGATCGCTTAAAACATGGCCTATCGCTTGATGGGGTAGAGCTAAAGCCTGCACAAGTGAGTTGGCAAAATGAAGATCAACTTCGTTTTGTATTGCGCGAGGGCCGTAAGCGTCAGATACGCCGCATGTGTGAAATGGTCGGACTAAAAGTGATTGGTCTCAAACGCGTCAGAATGGGTCGCATCTCCCTAGGCCCACTACCTCCCGGCCAATGGCGCTATGTGAGGCCTGAAGAGCAGTTCTGATACGCCTCAGACGCTTATAATTGCGTCCGAACCCAGATTAATCAACGCAGAATTACCATCGAAACTCCTATCTCCAGCACTCCAGGCGCAGAAGTACTAAGACGTCGCAGCTTTGCCATCATCTCTCACCCGGATGCAGGCAAAACTACCCTTACAGAAAAATTATTGCTTTATGCAGGCGCCATTCAAATTGCGGGAAGCGTTAAGGCTCGTAAAGCAAGTCGCCATGCAACTTCTGACTGGATGGAGATTGAAAAGCAACGGGGCATCTCGGTAGCTAGTTCAGTCATGCAGATGGAATACCGTGATTGCATCATTAATTTATTAGATACGCCTGGTCACCAAGACTTTTCGGAAGATACCTATCGCGTTTTAACTGCAGTTGACTCTGCTCTCATGGTGATTGATGCAGCTAACGGCGTTGAATCCCAAACTCTACGCTTGCTCGAAGTTTGTCGTGCGCGCAACACGCCTATCGTGACATTCATTAATAAGATGGATCGCGAAGTAAAGCCTCCAATGGAGCTAATGGATGAGATTGAAACAGCGCTTGGTATTGAAGTGGTTCCATTTACTTGGCCAGTTGGGATGGGTAAATCGTTCGCCGGTGTGATTGATATTGCGAACTCTCGGATGCGCATGTTTAAGGCAGGGGAAGATCGCGTTACCGAAGACTCCCATGCAGTGGTAGATATCAACGATCCAGCCCTGAAAGAACGTCTTGGCACTGATTTAGAAAATGCCTTGGCTGAAGTAGATCTCATTAAAGAAGCAATGCCTGCATTTGATCTCGAAGCCTTCTTAGCTGGACGTCAGTCGCCAGTCTTCTTTGGCTCAGCGATCAATAACTTTGGTGTGCGCGAAATTCTGAATACATTAGTTGAACTTGCGCCATCACCAGGCTCACGCAAAGCATTGCAACGAGAAGTGAGTCCCGCAGAAAATAAATTTTCAGCAGTGGTTTTTAAGATTCAAGCAAATATGGATCCAGCACATCGTGACCGGGTTGCATTTTTACGTATCTGCTCAGGACACTTCCAGCGCGGCATGAAACTCAAGATATGTCGCAATGGCAAAGAGGTTCGCACCAACAATGCGCTCTCCTTCTTATCGCAACGACGCGATATTTTGGATGAAGCCTTTCCAGGTGACATCATTGGTTTGCCTAATCATGGCCTGCTGCGACTTGGTGACACCCTGACCGAAGGTGAGCAATTACAATTTACTGGCTTGCCATTTTTTGCGCCAGAAATCTTCCGTATGGTTGAGTCTGCAGATCCGTTGCGCTCAAAGCAATTACGTACCGGACTAATGCAGCTGGGTGAAGAGGGTGCCATTCAAGTTTTTAGGCCAATGGGTGGTGGCACCATGCTGCTTGGCGCCTTTGGCCAGCTCCAATTTGAAGTTGTCAGCCATCGCCTCCAGACCGAATATGGTGCAGAGGTACGCCTTCTGCCTGCCCGCTATAGCTTGGCTCGCTGGGTTAGCTCAGATGATCCTGTAGCTCTGAAAAAATTTACTCAAGAGAACATCCACCGCATGGCGGAAGATGTCGTGGGTGCATCTGTGTTCTTGGCATCTCACAAATCAGAGTTAGACGTTGCTCAACAACGTTGGGAATCGATTCAATTTCATGCGCTTAGAGAGCATGCTGGCTTAATTTATCAATCAGACTTAGCAGGCTAAAATACCCTCGTCTAATGTAATTAACGCATCGCCTTGCAATCAAACACGGCAACCAGCTGAGTGTCGCTACTTCTGTATGAAGCCACTTTGCCATACTGCGCACAATAGGCAGTTGCCTTCTGGGTTAATTGCTCAATTGATTCGCCACTGCTATTTAAAAAAGTAACGTGGTTTGAATCCGAGGCGTCCGTATATACCGCAGCACAAGCACCCAGCATGGTCATGCAAAATATACTCAAGATGGCTGACTTCATCAATGTATACATTTAAAAATCTTTCATATGAATTTAAGGTTTCTTGAAACCCAGCACTGCTAGAACTTTTGTAGTGATGTTGCTAGCCAATGGCTTATAAATCAGAATGCAAACAATAGCCACTGGATAGGCCACCAACCACACCTCAAGCCATACCAAAAAGAAATTTTCTGCAAGGCCGACTCGAACCAATGTAGTGGCAAGTGTGATACTTAAGGACATCAAAAAGCCCATCACTAAGGCAAATACAAGGTTTGGTAGATTTATCATGGCTACATCATAGCGCCCGCGCTGGTTAACTGTTATTCTGAATGGTGATCACTATTGTGCGCCCTAGACAGGGGAATCTCTTGAGCAAGCCTCCGAGATTCATCATTCCATAACTCTAGGAAAATTCATGGCTGTAGGCCAAAATCAAAGAACCAGAAAAAACGACTCCATGCTCACCAAAACAGGTAAAGCGCGCTTAGGACCACTGAATACAGCTCAACTAACCAAGCTACTAGAAGCAAGCACCAAGCCCAAAGAAAAAAGCAAAATATTACGAGCCCTCAGCAAACATAAAGTTGTCACCGCATAATTAAAAAGCCCCATCAACTGGGGCTTTTTAATTGCATAGCATCAGAAACCATATCCTCTAAGCTCTTCGTACCAGCATGCTTTTTCCAAGTATGACGGTAGATACTACCAAAACCGCAAAGATTAAATTCATCACAGTGAGTGGATCGCCCAGCAAAATACTAGCAGCCACTAGCGTACAAAAAGGTTGAATCAACTGCACTTGACTTACTCTCGCAATGCCGCCAATGGCAAGCCCTTCATACCAAAAGAAGAAGCCGAGAAACATCGGGAACAAACTCAGATAAATAAAGCTCGTCCAGGCTACTGCTCCAGCAACTATGTACTCGGGGCTAAAGGTTAGCCATGTCATCAGGATATTGAGTGGCAATGAAATCACCAGAGCCCATGAAATGACGGCACGAGGATTCATTTTTCTAGAAAGCTCGCCACCCTCTACATAACCAATACATGCGCTAATTCCACCAAGAACTAAGAGGCCATCAATATAGGTGAAGCTGCCCGAGTTTTTGAGCAGGGCGTATAGAACAACCAAGCCAGCCCCCAATAGAGATACCAGCCAAAATCCCAGCGAAGGCCTTTCTTTAAAGCGCAGCACTCCAATCACGGTAGTGGCTAGAGGCATCATTCCTAAGATCACCGCACCATGGGACGATGAGCCATTGGCCATTGCTACGGTAGTAAAAATGGGGAACCCAAACACTACGCCTAAGGCAATAATTACAAACTTAACAAAATCAACTTTTGTGGGGATAGGTTCTTTTTTGTAAAGAAGGTAGGCTAGCGCAACCAAACCTGCCAGGACGGCCCTACCAAATGCAATGAAATATGGATTAAAGCTGAGAACGGCGATCTTGCTAACTGGCAACGTTAAGCTAAAAATAAGAATGCCTATAAAGCCAATGAGCATTCCTTTGCTTTCTTTATTCACCATTACCCTTTATTCAATATTGAGATGATTGTATTAACAATACCTCGTGAGTGGGTTGTAATATGTCAGCAATCCTTATGAAAATGAACGCCCATATACAAGCCATCTATTTTGCGCCCACAGCTGGAGCACAGATGCAATCTGTCAGCCATGCCAGGGTCAATGCCGGGTCCGGTATTGAGGGCGACCGTTATGCGCTGGGTACAGGAGCCTATTCAGCCACAGAACCAAAAAAGGTACGCCATATCAGCCTGATCACCTCATCCGGCATTGAAACTGCAAACGATTGGCTAAAAGCAGGTGATGAACCTACTTTTGATGGGGCTGAAACACGTCGTAATATTGTGCTGGAAGGAATTACTGCAGATGATCTCAATGATCTAGTGGGGCAGCACTTTCAGCTGGGCAAGCTCCAAATGCTGGGTACAGAACTTTGCACCCCTTGTGAGAGACCGGCCCAACTGCTGAGTAGACCTAGCTTCATGGAGGCATTTGAAGGACGCGGCGGCATTCGTGCTCAGGTTCTGAATTCTGAAACCCTGAATGTTGGTGACAAACTGTTGAACGAGAAATTGCATGATTGAATACCGTGATAACGCAAACATAACGGCTGAGCAAGCCATAGCCCTTTACAAGCGCTCCACTCTTGGTGAACGTCGCCCTATTCACAACATACAAACCTTTGAGGCAATGCTCAAGAATGCGAACCTCACCATTACGGCTTGGGATGGCGAAATACTAGTAGGTATTTCTCGCTCGCTCACTGACTTTGCTTATGTGGCTTATTTAGCGGATCTAGCAGTTGATGAGAAATATCAACGTTCTGGCATTGGCAAACAGCTGATTGAAGAAACTAAAGCGCGTCTTGGTTCCGAATGCATGATTGTCCTTTTGGCAGCGCCTAAGGCAAATGAATACTACGAGCACATTGGCTTTGAGCACAATCCACGTGCCTGGACTCTCAAAAAATAATTAAGTCATTATCATTGCCGCATGACTATTACTCGATTTTGTTTAGTTCGCCACGGTGAGACTGACTGGAATGCTGCACGCCGCCTTCAAGGTCATACTGATATTGACCTGAATGCTAGAGGCCTAGCTCAGGCCAAGCAAATGGCACTTGCCCTCAAAAGTATCCATCTGCAATTTGATGTTTTATACACAAGCGATCTCCAGCGCGCTGCTAAGACCGCTCAGGCTATCGAGGAATTGTTTAAGGCAAGCGCAATAAGTAATATGGCATTACGTGAGCGTCACCTTGGTGCCTTACAGGGGCTAACTACTGATGAAGCACCAATGCGCGAACCAGAACTATGGAAATCTCATCTCAGTAGAAATGTTGAAGAGAATTTACGTGATGGTGAAAGCATTCAACAATTTGCAGATCGCATCAGAACTGCACTCGAACAAATCCGAGAGCAACATTTGGGCAAAACTATTTTGTTGGTAAGTCATGGTGGCGTATTAGACATGATGTACAGAATTGCGATTAATCAGCCCTTAGATGCAGAAAAAGCTGTTACCGTGCCTAATGCCTCACTTAACTGGATCAGCCATGATGGACTTCATTGGCAGGTTGATGGCTGGGCAGATACTAGTCACCTAGAGGATTTAGCCCTAGATAATTTAGATCTGTAGCCTCCTTTGTTTTGAGTTCATTGCCCGTCTCAGCCAAGTAAGTTATAAAAGGACCAGCCTAAATTTAAAACTGCCAAACCAATGAGCGTCCAAAAAGTCAATTTCATTCCTAAAACACGTTTACTGAAATCGGGCGGGGGCTCATTGATTCCAACTGCATGGATTAGGCGCCCAATAATTAAAGTAATGCCTGGAATCACCACCAACCACCAGGGCACTCCATTCAATTCAAGGCAAGCAATCAAGATGAGGCCAAATGGGACATATTCCGCAAAGTTTCCCTGGGCACGTATAGCCCTTTCCAACTCTTCGTGACCACCGCTTCCTAGGCCAATCTTGTTCTTTCTTCTGAGTCCAATAACAGCAAAAGAGAGTCTGACAAAGATGATCGTTAAAACAGCGGCAATGATAGAGGTGACTAACAGCATTGCTTTCTCCTTAAATAACTTCCAATACTTTACTCAAGGAATCGCCCTCGTAGTTTGGCTTTTCGCCTAACTCCTCAAAAGGGTGTCCAAGACGATTGACCCAAAACACATCAAAGCCATACCACTTGGCCGCTAGAGCATCCCAAGCGTTACTCGATACAAAAAGAATTTCTTCTTTCTTGACGGGGAATGCTTTTAATAAAAGCTCATAGGCTTGGGGAGCAGTTTTAAATAGGCGCACATCTTCAATCGTCACAACCTTATCTAGGTAAGGCTTTACTCCATTGCTCTCAACTACGGTAGCAAGCATCTCTCTACTGCCGTTAGACAGAATGGCGGTAGATAAACCTTTTTCTTTAATAGCTTTGAGAACGCTCACACTATCTTCAAAGCCAGTCAGTTTTGCATACTGATCCATTAGGCGTTTTTCATATTCTGGTGTGAGATTTAAGCCCATGCGCTTACAGACATATCGTAGCGATCGAATCGTCAACTCCCAAAATGGGAGGTAGTGTTTACTGCCGTTCGGGTTGGGATCGCTCATGGTGACAAGGCGAGTGTATTCAATTTGACGATCTCGCCACATCAAGGCGAATGCTTGGCCATGCCCTGGAAATAGTTCTTCTGCCAATTGCCCCATGGAGTACACATCAAATAGTGTTCCATAAGCATCAAAGGCTATTAACTTATACATACAGTCTCCTACTTTTTATCGTGAATTTATATTGTCGTTTAAAACGATACTTCTTGGTAAAGCCGTCTTGGCTAGGAGCCCTTCTTCCGTCTGGCCTAAACAATAAAACCACCGTAGGGTGGCTTTATTGTTTCTTGGAAACTTTGAGCGTTATAGTAGGAATCGCAAAGCGAGACTTTATTTTTTAGCCTTATATTTTTGTATAGCTTCTTTTAGATCCGAATATTCCTCGCATCCAAAAGTACAGGCTTTATCTAATCTCGCCAATAAAGCCTCCGCCCCCGGCAAGTCATTATTGATTAACTTGAGTTTTCCATAGTACTCAAGAGCACCTCGATGACTTGGATCAATTTTTAATGCGGCTTGATAATACTTTTCAGCCCCAACCAAATCAGGCGGCTGTTTTTTACGAAGGCTGTAGCCCAGTAAATTATTCCAATCCGCTGAACTTGTGTCATTGGCGGAGCGTAATTGTTGGATTGCCAAATCATATTTTTCAGCTTTAATGCTAGCCCTTGCTTCGGTTAGCCATGCTGGGTCTGACTTAGCGGGTGCAGTATCTGCAGCCCAAGAAGTTCCCATCAAAGATAGAAGTAGTAATAACGTAAATGATAGATATTTCATTGCGCTCCTTTAAGTAAGCTTATTTATCTATCTATAGCTGGGGGCTTAGATAGATGGTGTGCGAAAGATATTCCCCATTTTTATTCACCTTCACTAAAACCATATCACCTACAC
>Ga0209189_1000652_pt1 | contig 28159 bp, 34 predicted proteins | sample C_130820_EF_Meta_FD_187308 | JGI IMG/M metagenome (GOLD analysis project Ga0209189, IMG submission 187308) | Freshwater microbial communities from Lake Croche, Canada to study carbon cycling - C_130820_EF_MetaG (SPAdes) (version 3) | ecosystem: Environmental > Aquatic > Freshwater > Lake... | reverse complement strand
GCATCTGTTCCAACGTTAACGATTCCTCGTGCAACATATCCAGTTATAGAGACTGTGTTTCTTACCGCAACATAAAAGGCAACAAAAACACCACCGTAAATATGATAGTATTGATTAAATGCTGTTATGGTTGAAATATTTTGTAAGTCTTCCCATAAATTTCCACCTCCGTTAAAAATACCCAAAACCGCACGATAATATGCCCTCGCTGGTTCTAACCTTGGATTCGTTTGAACAAAGTCACTTATATTATCATGTATAGAATTTATCACGTCACCCATAGTTGGTAGTCCTAATTGTGTTCTTAATGATGTTATGATTGTTGAAAATAACTGCGACACTGGTGCAATAACTGGATTTGTAGCGTCACTCAAAAGTTGGTTACCAAGTTGAACGACTGAATCAAATCTTCTTTCTTCGCCATAAATACTTGGGAACGTCCAACCAGCGGGTATTAATTCTTGCATTTCAGTATTTCTACGAACAATTTCTTCAACCATTCCAGCAATATTTTCTTGTTGTATATTCATCGTTGCGGCAAAATTTTGATACATTTCAGTTACTGCTTGACGGTATTGTTCGGGGTCGGTTATTCCATTAATGTTAATTGGACCTCCAAGTGCAATAGTAAGTGCGCTTATTTGGTCTGGTTGCAATCTATTTACTGCTTGTTGGAAAGCAATAATATCGGTTTGAAACATAAACATAACTGCAATCATTGTAAGCATACTTACTAAAGCATAGTTTCCGACGTTGAAATTAGGACCAAGTAAGTCGCGAATCGTTCTTTGTAAAGGTCGTTCTTGGTCTATTTGCATTTCATCTTCACTACCATTAGTTATTGCACCATAATTTTTACTCATTTGTCTTATAAAATATTAGTATATAATAATTTTATTTTTTAAATAAATTACTAAATTCACAAAAGATAAAATAAATATAAATATATATGTTAAGCAAAAAAATATACGACGTTCAAAATAGAGCATTTGACATATTTATATATATATCTTGGATACTTTACTTTGCAATTCTTTTTGGTGTATCTATAAATGCTCCATCTTATTTAGATAATGTTGATTATTATGCGAAGATTTATGTGAGTTTATTTTTATTATATCGTTTCAATGCATTTCGTAAAGTAACCTTTACTGAATTGGATAGAAAAATAGCATTTAGCGCTGGTGTGTTTTTATTTGCAACAACAGCGTTAAATCAAGTACTTACACAATATTTAGACCCTATAAAATCTAAAATTTCTTCTATACTACCAACAAGTGTGAATAAAACAAAACAAAATACACTAGATACTCCAGATGATTAAATACTATTTATAATTTTTCAAAGTTCGTTGGTTTTGTGACTTTATATTTTTTTTACTTTTTTTAGAAAAATCCATATTCATTTTTTTCGTAGTATCTGCAGTTGTTTTATTATGAAAAAAATTCTGTAAGTAAATCATTGTTTTCTTAGTAATGATTTTGTCAATCTCATAATCTTCTTTTGTTTTTTCAACAAAATCGTATTCATACTTACTCATTTGATTGGTCATCCACTCGTAAAAATGATTACTATCTTTTATAAGTGACTTTCCTACTCTACTATTTCCAAAACGTTGCAATACTTCATAAAAAGGGAGTTCATTTGTGTATGCTTGTAGTTTAATATAATAGACATTATCATAATTCATTTTAGGATGAAACAAATCATCTAAAAAACAAATTTGAGTATTTTCTGGTAACTTAGTGCATCTTATAAAGTCTTTTAATGTTTTTTCGTGTGTTGTTCTACACATTTCTATTTGTTTTCCATTAATCTTGAATGCACATATAACGTGGTTAAATAATTTATATTTAATTTTACTTTCAAAAAAATCTTTTATATGCAAAACCCACGGTTTAGAACCAGTATTGTTTGTATAAATCATTACACCTTGACACTTTTTAGATTCAACTTTGCGTTTTAAATAATTCAAAATGGACAAAATATTGGGACGAATAAACTCGGGGTATAGATTGAATATCTCGTTAAATTGATTTTCTGCATGTTGAAAATTTATACTTTCTTTTTCACAATATAATTTTAAAGAATCCCAGAAAATTCCAAACTCGGTAAAATAACCAAGTGTTTCATCCATATCAAATACCACTACTTTTCCAGAGTGTTCCATACCTAATAAATATAAATATTTAAAAAATCAACAAATAACTGAATTTAACGATTTATTAGTTTAAGTAAAAAAAAAATACTTGAATATAGTAGTATTCAAACAAATTCAATGTCTTCTTCTTCATACAAAATTACTAAAAGTGACTATATAAAAATTTTGAAATATTATAACTTAAAGGTTCCATCTAAAACCGAAGATATTAAGACAACTGCGGAAAAAATACTCAGTGAAAAATTATGCAAGTGTATTAAAAAAGTAAGTCCTACAAATGAAGCAAAAGCAATTGGTGTATGCACAAAAACGATTTTCAACCGCAAAGGTTTGACACGTGGTAAATTTAGTTGTAAAGACAAAAAACAAGTTTTTTTCAGTAAAACAAAACGAAACTTAACGGTTCCTAAGACAAAAAACAAGACTTTAAAAAATAGAAAATAACTAGTTTATTATGTTTTTAGGAATGTGAAAACTAAACACTGACGGTTGGTAGTAATACTCTTTATCTGTAGTTCCATTCAAAACAGAAAGACCTCTACTTGTTCCACGGTTTTCATTTACATATATATTTGTTTTATTATAACAAAATATACCAGTAAATACTCTTTCACATATATATTCAATGTAACTATTATCGTTACCTAAATTACATGGTGGTTTTCCATATACAAACTTGCTATTTACATGTTCAATTAATTCTTCAGTTAAATACTCATTTATAACATCATAGTTTATCCAAAATATATTTCCACCAACAAAGTCTGTCCATTCCTTTTCTAAATGTTGAAATTTTTCACACAGTTCATTTACGCCTCGTATATTTTGTGGAAAATCCAAATCGTAATTTTTTGGAAGTATACATTTTTGCGCACCAACATATCCAATGTTTTTTATGTTTTTGAAAAAATGTTGCAAAACATATAAATTGTTAATATTTGTAATTGGTACTATTAATTCTTTTCTCCAGTCAAAACAATTTTCTGCGCTGTTATTTGATTCTTTACTATGTAATTTTAATATAAAGTCAGTTTTAATACCATGTTGTTTGATATACTTTATACTTTCTATAAATGGATATACATCAACCCCTTTATTTTCTACTTTTAATATTTTAAATGATGGATATGAATTCAAAATAGTTTTATCAAAATTACTATTCACGTTTATAGAAATAATAACATTTACATGTTCAAATACAAGTTTAACGTTATTAACATACCCAATCAACTCACCAAATAGTGACTCATTGAATAAGTGGATAATAATAGTAATATTTGTTTCAGTATTTATTTTTTGACTACAACAACTTCTCCCTTCATTAATTCCATGGTTTAACCAATGAAAACGCGCTTGTTCTTCATTTAAATTTCTTAAGTCTACGTATTTATCTAGATAGTATTTATAGTTAAACTCCATTTACTTTTAATAAAATGATTTTTTTATGTTATTTATATTTATTTTATTATTACAAAATGTTACTTTTAAATTAGAACAATAGAAGTATTTGTTGGTTCAATACGAAGATTTGTGCGCCGTTCTTTGTATTTGTTTGTAAGAATATATACTACACAACAACTAAGTAAACAAATTTCAGTACAACTACGATACAGTAACGGATAGTCGCGTCTATAAAAACTATACCTTATCCACAAACACGATGAAGTTATGTTCAAAAAACAAAATAGTAGCGAATAAATATTGGTGCTTTTTTTTATATACATCAAGTACATAAATACAAATCTGGCAATAATTGAAATACTAATGGCATTATAAACTACTATTTTTAATTCATCACTTGAATCCATTCCTTGTTTAACAATACATAATATAAAATGCAATATTCATTTTATATTATTTTATCATTTATTTATATGACAACACAAAATAAAAAATTAGAAAACTATTACGACGTAGTAATCATTGGCGGAGGAATTGCCGGACTTTATAGTGCTTATAATATTCACAAGATGAGTCCCTCAACGTCAGTGGTGGTTTTAGAGAGATACAAGAAAAAATGGTTTGGAGGTAGACTTGGCAATGAAATGTTCCAAGGAGTAGAAGTCGTGAATGGAGCCGGAGTAGGACGCAAAGAAAAAGACTATTTACTGATAGAGTTGATGAAAGAATTAAAAATTCACTACTCTGAGTTTCAAGTAAAACCATCTTATTCTCCGTTGATTCAACCTCCATGTGATGTTAAAAAACTTATTTCTCTCTTAAGAAAAGAATTCAAAAGTAAAAATGAACCAAAAAATTTAACATTTAAGGAATTTGCCACTTCTGTATTGGGACCCAACATGTACAATCACTTTATTACTTGCGCTGGTTACACCGACTACGAACAAGAGGACGCATATGACACGCTCTATCAGTATGGTTTTGAAGATAATTTCACCGAGTGGACTGCATTGCATATTCCGTGGAAACAACTCGTACATCGTTTGGCAGAAAAAGTAGGTAATGTCCGCATATCAAGTAAGGTTACCAACATAACAAAAAATAGTGGTGACCATTTTTTGATACAAACTGAAAAAGATGTGAACTACGAATGTGAAAAAGTTATTATTGCTACGGATGTTAGTTGTTTATTAAAAATTCTTCCGACGAATATCCCAAATCGTTCTCTCTATGAACAAATCCACGGGCAACCATTTTTGCGCGTTTATGGTCGTTTTTCAAAAGACTCTCTCTCTATTTTGGATAAATTCGTGCAAAGTTATACAATTGTGCCCGGACCTCTTTATAAAATAATTCCAATGGATCGCAAAAAAGGTGTCTATATGATTGCCTACACCGACAACAATGGTGCCATTTTCCTCAAGAAATATCTAGAAAATACAGAAAAAAACCGGCATTTTTTTGCATACTTAGTAGAAAAGTCTCTCGGTTTACCACAAAACACATTGCATCTACTTGCTATAAAAGACTTTTACTGGCCAATAGGTACTCACTACTATGCGCCTTTGAATCATAAAAAATTCAAAAATCGTCGCGAATTTGTAAAGGAACTACAACATCCAATGCACAATATGTTGATTGTGGGAGAGATGATTTCTATGAATCAAGGGTGGACTCAAGGTGCGTTAGAAAGTGTCCAAATGGGACTAACAAAAAAATGGATTCAGTCTTAATTTTTGAGTCTATTTTACTTTTTTGGGGGATGTGGAGGAGAGAAAGTTTCGGTCGCCATATAGTATCCGTGGTATCCAATAGAAGCAAACCCTAGCATCATAAGGATTTCAAAATAAAATCTAGGTGTTGTCTCTTTGTTTGAACCAATGATGAATAAAGTGGGTGCAATAATAAACATGTGTATTAAGTTTACCCACGGATTTTTACCAGACGATAACTTCATATACGTTTTGTATCCGTGGTATAAAAAAATGATTACTGCTAATGCTAAAAGAATCGGATAAAAGAATTTAGGTATACTGGTTCGTTGTGTTCCTACATACAGAAAGAGAGAACCGACAAACAAAATATGGAACAAATGAACAAAAAATGGTTTCATATATAAATTTATATTATAAAAAAATATTTATATAATATAAGTATTTCAATATGGCACAAGAAAACGATGTCGAAAATGCAATGTTTGACAGTGATAATGAAAGCGTAGTTACTGATATGACAGAGTTACCTTATCACGTTCCAGTTAATATTAATGATTATCCAAATTATCGTTTAGCAGATTTAATACCCAATGTAGTATATTATGAAACCGTAAGAAATCCAGATGGAACACATTATTATATTAACAACTCATTTAAGGGAATAGACCGGGATGGTAAAATTGTTTATGAAAATAAACACGGTGATAACTTGAATATTGAACTTAGACACCAAAATGTTATTTTTTTGAAAGCATACGATCTTCATAAAGAAGAATATGATAAAACAAAAACTTCGGAAACTGAATTTTTAGCAGTCTTGGGTGTACACGATGAACTTACCGATATGGATGAAAGCGAAAGCGATTTTAGCGATGATAGTGATATGGATGGAGGTCGTCGTCGTAAAAAATCTTTGAAAAAGTTTCACTTTTCATCTACCCAAAAACATCAACACGGTGGAAAAAAAACGGTTCGTAATGTTACCATTCGTCACGGTAAGGGACACAAAAAGGTAACTTACTACAAAGGCAATAAAAAAATATCAACTGTTAAAAAACCATTGAAATCTTTTGAGATTGAGTTGATTAAAATCGGTAAATTCATTCCGGGATTGTTCAAAGATTGCGGGTGTGAGAAAAAACACAGAACTCGCAAAAACAAACGAAGACGAGGATAGTTACTCTGAATTAGAATTTGGAAAAAGAAGTTTATCTACAGTTGTTCTTACGCAAAATGCGCGATGAGCAATAATCCCTAAAATGAAAAAGGCGATGACACAATAAAAGAAACTTATTTTGGTGATCCAAGATAAAAAGTACGCTGCTAAAATTGTTAAAACAACATCTACGACTGCAATGTTGAAAAAACGATAACTATGTGCGCCCGTGTCGGGTTCGCCAAACATATTTTTGTATTTACATAAATTCACCATTTATAATATATTGTGGTTATATTATAAATTTCAACTTGTTCGTTTATTTATTTGCTAAATGGTCTAGTGCTGCAAGCAAGACTTGTTCTTGTCCCGATAACTTTTGAAACACCAAACATTCATCCATCTTGATTTGGTAATGTTTCCTTGCGAAGTTTTTGCAAACCAAATGAACTCCAGTGTCGGCAATTTTAATATCACAAATAATACCACCAGAAGTTAAGTGAATATTTTCTGGGTCGCTAATGGGTATCCAACGAATAAAAGAACCGTGTCGTATATGGTTCATTTCATCAATATACTTGTATTCTCTCAACTTTTGCATATATTCCGCCACTTCTTGGGGTGATAATTGTATTTCGGTCAAAATTTCTCTCTTCATATTGTTTAATTTTTCCGTTGTCATATTGATTAAATGTTCATTTTCATCATTGTCTAACGCTTTCAATAATTGTTCAACGTCCATATATATTAACTTGCCAAATATTTAATATATTTTTTATATTGAAACAAACTATGAACTTTGAAAATATTTACCATTTTGGTAATAGTTGTAGGTGGACGTATAACCAGACTCAATATCTTTTTTGCTAAAAATTTCAACTCTACAACTAGGATATTTAATTGACATTTTTATTGCGTTTTCTTCACTCAAAAATACAATCATATCTTCCCATTCACACCCGTCACTGACTAATACATATATAAATTCCATTTTGTATATGTATATATAATAAATCTTTATACCATAAAATTATGTGCTAATTTAAAAATTAGAACCAAATGCACTGCCGCCAAGAGCTTCATTTGCGGCCATAATCATGGGTTGTTCAAAACCGGGAGTAGCTGCGCCAACCAATGGGGTTGTATCTTTTCGGTACATTGAGTTGTAGTCTGGTTGTTGTTGTTGAGTTGCTACCATAGGTAACTGACTTATAGAAGTACCATCACTACTTGCACCCATATTAGTATTACCGGTATATAAAGACTGGTTGATTACAGCACTTTGACCTTGTGAGATAGGTTGAGACACTTTCACGTTACCTTTGCTTTTTTTCTTATCTTTTTTTTTCTTGTCGTCTTCACTTTTACCTTCCCATAGTTCTGCGACACGGTCAAATAAAATACTTACTTTTTCACCTAATTTTGTTTGAAGACTTAATAATACAAGTAAAGTTGATAAAATGTTAAAAACAACGTGGTAGTCAGGATATTTGGTACCACTATAACGAGGAATGTAAGAAATAATTCTATGAATAAAAAATAGTCCTAAAAACATAAAAACAATCTGAAAAATAATTTCTGCTAAAATTTCGGCGCTGCCTTTTTCTTCGTCGGCTTCTGGTACATATTTTTGCATAGTCTTATTTAAAACAATTATTGGAATAATTGCGAGAACTGCATACTGCACAACATTCATCATTTCGTGTTTTGAATCTTCGTCAAAATTAAATACATATTTAAAAAATGTCATTTTTGATGATACTTTACTGGTTTCTTCCAAACTATCCATATTTTATAACAAGAAATAAAATTAAAAAATATAAAAAATAAAACACTTAAAATTAATACTAAAAAGTAATTTAAAATATCATCTCTGGAAATGGAAAATAATCTTCTAAATGAAAATAAAGAAGAACAACAATATTTAGAATTGATTCAAAACATAATTGCCAATGGAAGTCTTGAATCTGGTCGCAATGGAAATACTTATGCTATTTTTGGAAACTCTATGCGTTTCTCTCTTGAAAATGGAAAAATACCTATCTTGACCACTAAAAAAATAGCGTGGAAGACTTGTTTAAAAGAACTTTTATGGTTCATAAAGGGTAGCACCAGCAACGATATTTTGGTTCAGCAAGGAGTGCATATCTGGGATGGTAATGCGTCTCGTAATTTTTTAGATAGTCGTGGTTTAACAGAACGTCGCGAAGGAGATTTGGGACCAATTTATGGGCACCAGTGGAGACACTTTAATGCAGCATATCGTGACTGTGATACAGATTATTCGGGACACGGTGTAGACCAGTTACAATACATTATAGACCAGTTGAAAAATCCGGAGACAAGAAACTCCCGAAGACTGGTGATGACTGCTTGGAACCCGTGTCAGTTGGATGAAATGGCGTTGCCCCCTTGTCATATATTATGTCAGTTTAATGTACACGGAGGCAATAAGTTATCGTGTGCATTGTTTCAACGCAGTAATGATGAAGCGCTAGGAACACCTTTTAACATTGCAAGTTATTGTTTTTTAACACATTTAATTGCCAAACATTGTGGGTTACAAGCGCACGAGTTCGTTTACTTCAAAGGAAATTGCCACATTTATGAAGAACACGTAGAAGGTTTAAAAACCCAACTTACGAGAAAACCTTATTCTTTTCCAACAGTATCAATTAGACAAGTGAGAGAAAACATAGATGACTATGTGTTGGAAGATTTTGAAGTAAATAATTATCAAAGTCATCCACAAATCAAATTTAATATGGTTGCTTAAGAAAAAATGTAATTCATTTAATAAATAATATGCGTAAATAAATTAAAAACATATTGTGTATAAGTTTTATAAGTAAGATGAGTTCCAATAGAGCAAATGCATCCGCAAGACAAAGAAGAGCTGGAGAACCAGTTGGTCAACAACAACAAAATCAAAGAATGCAGCAACAACCCGGAAGAGTAGGCAGTGGAAGACCGGGAATGCCAGAACTTCAACAACAACCACCAATGAACCCTAAACTATCAGTATCCGATGCAATTGCTTTAATTACTCTACGTTTAGGACGTGTAGAAACAATTGTTTCAAATTTACCAAATGAACCACGGGGTGACGGCGAAGGTGTCGGACAAATGTACGACGAAAATATGCGAATGGTTGACCAAAATGTATTTAACAGTATTGTATCTAGACTAGATACTTTAGAAAAGAATCAGAAATTGTTGATTGAAAAACAAAAAGTAGCGCCAGTTGTTCAAAATACAACGGCACCTATTAAACAAATGGTACAAGAAACAATTATTAAAGACGTATCTGACGAAAAAATTGAACCAATGCGCGAGACGATTCAAGTGTTGAAGGATGATGTTTCAGAACTGAAAGGTTTATTGATGAAATTACAGAGTTTCACAATGGAAACAAATAAAAAATTAACCGATATTGTTTTTGATGATAATATTCCACAGATGTTTAACCAATCATTTATGTTTCATGGGGCACCATCAATGATGGGAGGGCAGTCATTTAAAGAAGATGGCGGCGATGAAATGATTGTTTTAGAAAATGTGGATGATGAATGTTGTGATGAAATTGCTTGTGAAAATTTACAAACTACTAATTTAAAAGAGTTAATCAAACAAGAGTTAATGAATGCGGAGTCAGTAGAAGGACTGGATAATATGTAATAAAATATTATATTATATTATAATGCCAAAAAGAAACATTAAGAGTAAAAAATCTAAGAAAAATTCAAAAAAAAAAATGACAAAACGAAAACAAAAACGTAACATTCGTAAAAATAATTATAAAATTTCAAAAAAATTAAGAGGAGGAGAAGCGCCAAATCGTGAAAGACGAGAAGATTCGGATGAAGAAATGCTAGTACCTCCAGAAGAAGTTCAAAATGAAGAAGATGTAGGACAACAAGTAAATCAGTTAATAACACGAATACTAGACCTAGGATTTATTGAACAAGATACAAGACCAGAATTTGTTTATAATGTAATGACGCGAATGATAACTTTATGGAATTATGTTTTTAACCTCTACACAGAAGGAGTTTTAACTGAAGAGAATGTTGACCAATTAAGGATAATTATAGACTCTATCTATGACCGAATAGTAAGAGTTAGACCACAAGAAGGTGAAGTTATACTTGACCAACAAGGAGAAGAACCTTTACCAGAAATAATCAATCGGCGGAGTAGTGCAATATTAAGTGACTTATTTGACTATGTTGCAAATATTACTTCAAATGACCGTGGAACTCGCATAAATGATATAATAATAGTACGAGACTATGAGACTACTTATGGAGAAGTTCCAAATGAAGACAACCCCGATTTCACTTCTGACAATGAAGAAGAAGGTTCACAAAATAATTCTATGGACGTATCACATTAAATGATAGTTCGGAATAAAATAATTTTATTTATCTAAATATGTATAAACAATTATTAATATATATTTATAATATGACGACTAGTTTAAATACATATACAAGTGATGAAGAATTTGACTTTGAACATTTAAAAACGTATTTTAGTAGAAAAAATAAAGACCATATAGACATACATATAAAAATTACGAGTGCATCTGATATTATGTATGATTTTTGTCACGTTGAACAAGGGAACCACATTATTTTAAACTACATATATTTCAAATATATTATCAAACACAGTATTACAACTTACGATAATATAATACATTACTTATTAAATATAATGCACTCTGTATTGAAAGAGTACAATAAATTTGTAATTCATATGAATATACAATACTTGATTTTAGTGGATATTGATAAATACTATTTATTTATTAAACAGATTTCACAAGTGATGAAGGAGACATTTCCAGAAAAATTAAAAACTTGTTATATTTATAATCCACCATTTGTATTTTCAAAATTATTTAGTATTATTTCTATATTTATTGACAAGGACACTCAAAAAAAAATAAAAATAATGGAAACGAATTGATTTACCGTTGATATAATATAAAGATAATTTGTTTATATTATATATATACCTACGAATCTTTGTAACATGAAGCATTATTTAGCGTTGTTAACAGTATTTTTTCTATGGCAAGTAAATTCAGTTGAATGTTTTATGCAAACAAATTCTAAACGCTGTATTGGAAGTAGTTGCGGAATAGATAAGTATATTGAACCAACTCCAAAGTTGAAAAAAATAATTAAAGACTTAATAAAAAAATCAGAAAAAATTAAAAATATATTAATTTACCCAGAACCAGATGATAAAGAAGACTGGGAGTCTGGGGAAATACCTTGGGAACCTCAACCAGCAGCAAATGAAACATATTCTGTAAATAATACTGTAATTGACAGTGAAACACATACTATTTCATCTTACGACCTAGGAATGTTATTTATTTAAATTTATGCAGTAAAATAATTCTCAACATAAGAGTTTATCAGTACTATCGTAAAAATTGCAAGAACTACAAATAATAAAGTTCTTAAGTTACTTGATTTTTTACCGCCAGATTGTCCTAAAGAAGAACTTGCAGAATTACTAACTGCACTGACAGATGAAAAAATACTTCTTCCTAAAAGTAGTATAACTATAAGTGTAATAAAAACAAATAAATAAATGAGTTTCATATTATATTATAACTATAAAATAATATATTACACGGTATCAAAAATATTAATAAAATACAATTTAGAAATAAATAGATAATAAAAGTATAACGAATAAAAATGTTATTATCTATTACTGAAAAAACGAAAAAAGAATTATTTATTTCTTTATTCCATTTAGTCAAGTCTTGTACAACAGCAGTTAATATAATGTTTAAAGATGACCAGATGTATATTCAAGGTATGGATAAATGTCATATTTGTTTGTTTGAAATTAAAATAATGAGCGACTGGTTTAGTACATATGAAAAAGCAGAGGGTGACCAAGAAAGTATATGTGTAAATACGAATATGTTTCATACGGTTATATCAATGACAACGGATAATCATTCTCTAGTATTGGAATACGAAAACGACCCAGAAACAATAAATATCAAGTGTATAAACGACCAAGGCAAAAAGGCCGATTTTGATAAATTTTTTAATATACCTCTTTGCGAAATAGAAGAAGACTACTTTTCTGTACCAGAAATAGATTACAATGTAGACTTTAGTATGAATTCAAAAAAAATAAGTGATATTATTACACAGTTGAATATTTTTGGAGATGTGTTAAATATTACTTGTTCTAGTGAAGAAAAAATTGTATTCAAGTCAGATGGTACAAATGGAAATATGAATGTAGAAGTTTCAACCGAAGAACTATCTGAATTTGCACTGTCGGAAGAAGGAAAAACATTGAATATTTGTTTTGGGTTGAACTACTTACACAAGATGTGTATCAATACAAAATTAGCGAATGATATCAACATTTCACTCAGTAATGATATGCCGTTGAGGATAAAATATGATTTAGGAAAAGACAGTCACTGTGTTTTTTACTTGGCACCCAAAAGCGAGGATTAAAAATACATTATAATAAGTATAAAAAAAAATATATAAATCTTTTTTTTTATTAGTTGTATGAAAATACTTTTCGGATTTTTTATTTTTTGTATTGTTTTATTTATTTATCTTCATATACAATTCCATTTAAAAACTAGTAATGATTTAGAAGTTTATGAAATAGATGATGCGTCTAATAAAGATAAATTAGAGGAGTTATGTGACATAAGACAACCATTAATATTTTATTTTGACTGTGATAAAATAACTCAAACAACTAACAAGGGGTTTTTAAGTAATAACTACCAAGCATTTGAAATTAAAGTTCGCAATACAAATGACACTGACTTCAATAGTGAGATTTATATGCCTTTAGCATTACATACATCAGTTAAATTATTCAATGAAGATAAAAACGGAGTGTATTTTTCAGAGAATAATGGAGACTTCTTACAAGAAACTGGTGTAATAAAAAATATGCAGTACAATGATCTATTTCTAAGACCACCTATGTTGTCTAATTGTAACTATGACATTATGATGGGATCGGAAAATATAGTCACTCCATTTCGGTATGAAATAAATTACCGTAACTTTTTCCTAGTGACACAAGGAAGTGTGCAAATAAAATTAGCGCCACCAAAAAGTTCAAAATATTTATACACTGTTTATGATTATGCAAATTTTGAATTTAGGTCTCCAGTGAATCCTTGGGCAGTTCAAAATAAATATATTGCAGAATTTGACAAAATAAAATGTTTAGACGTTATTATAAAAAAAGGACAAACAATTCACATTCCAGCTTACTGGTGGTATTCTATTAAGTTTGGTAAAGATTCAAGTATTTCTTGTTTTCATTATAGAACATATATGAATAATTTAGCAATTACACCGTATATTGGAATGCACGCACTACAAGTTCAAAACATCAAAGTAGAAACTGCAAAAAAAATTGACACAAGAACACAAAACAACGATTCTGACAACCAAGACACTGAAGACAGCAACGCGTATGAAAACACGGATGAAAATAGTGATGATGATACAAATTAAAATAAAATTGAATAAAAATTTATAATTTTGTCTCTAGGCATACAAAATTATAGCAACATATATACACTTAAGAAATGACACTTTATACAATAGAAGTAAAAGACCGTTTGTACTGTGAGTGGGTGATTTATAAATCCAGCGATGAAACCAAAGAACCAGTGAATATTTATGTTCCACCAACAGACCACAAGTTATTCAACGGTGATATGTTTGTTACAAACAAAAACCATACCATAGAGTTAATATCGTCAACGGTTCGTTCGTCTATTATACCCGGGGTAATTATTTTGAAAGGGAATAAAACATACGGACGACATACCAACGGTAAATTTTTGTACAAATGTATTCCGGATGACCCTAAAATACCAAGTTTCTTGGTGCCATATGAAATGAAACACATGGGATTTTCCAAAGTATTTACCAACTTATATGTTACTATTGTATTTGCGGAATGGTCACAAAAACATCCAGTAGGTATCATACATCAACTAATCGGTGAAGTTGATGAGTTAACGAATTTTTATGAATACCAGTTATACTGTAAAAATGTAAACGCAAGTTTACAAAAATTCACCAAGAATACATTGAAAACGATAAAACAACACGTAGAGTTAACAGACTATATTTGTGAAAAATACCCCGACATAGAAGACAGAACTCACTGGAAAGTGTTTTCCATAGACCCCGAAGGAAGTGTTGACTTTGACGATGCGTTCAGTATTCGCCAAATTGCGAATGCCAATGGTGAGTCTATTACTCAACTCAGTATTTATATTTCCAACGTTACATTGTGGATTGATGCGTTGCAGTTGTGGAAAGATTTTACGAACCGTGTTTCTACGATTTATTTACCAGATAAAAAACGAACCATGTTGCCGAGTATATTATCAGATAATTTGTGCAGTCTTCAAACAAAATGCTCGCGATTTGCATTTACAATGGACGTATTTATATCAGATGAAACGAACGAAATATATGAAATAAATTATTTGAATACTAAAGTGAAACTATATAAAAATTATGTATATGAAGAACTACACTTGTTACAAGATAATGAATATCATATGTTGAAGCATTATGTGAAAAATGTTTTGTCTCCTAAACACCAGTATATGGATAATATTGCGGATAGTCACGATGTTGTGCAGTACTTGATGATATTTATGAATTATTATTGCGCAAAAGAATTACTTTCTCATAAGAACGGAATATTTCGTTCGGTAGTTGTGAAACCTTCCACAAATACATCTAGTCTTGACAGTTTGCCGGAAGACGTATCAAAATTTTTGAAAATGATTCAAAGTTTCTCTGGAAAATATATTGATATTAGAACAACAGATGAACCAATTAGACACGACATGATGAATATGGACGCATATATTCACATTACATCACCGATAAGACGATTGGTTGACTTATTGAACATGATTCAGATTCAACAAAATATGGGGTTGGTTGAACTATCTACCGAAGCAATCTTATTTCTCAACTCTTGGAGAAAAGACATAGATTTAATCAATAACCAAACACGAGCAATTAAAAAAGTTCAAACAGACTGCGACTTGTTGCACTTATGTAGCACAACACCAGAATTGTTGGAGAAGACACATGAAGGATACGCATTTTCAAAAAAGGGGAGGATTCAAGAACAAGACTTGGACGAGTATTCGGTATACTTGCCAGAACTGAAACTGACTACTCGCGTTTTTACCAACACCCCTATAGATTTGTACGAAAAACGGAACTATAAACTATATTTGTTTGATAATGAAGAAAAATTCAAGAAAAAAATTAGGGTACAAACCGTTTAAACCGCGGTGAAAAAAAAATTGAAAACTTTTTTCACGGTCCTCTTTAAACCACCCAAAATAAACTATTTCAAAACTACTTAAAGAAAATGTCCACTGCCTACACCCACGATGATGAAGAAGTCCAACCAGTTGAATTTGTCATTGACCGTACCCCAAGTCAGATAACCGTTATTGACTTAGTGAATGAGTCTAACAGTGTTTTTGTTGTTCCTCGCACCAACGTCAACACAAATCGCCGTTGTTCATTTTGTGAATGTCCCGGGCACACAGTTCGCAACTGTACTCACTCAGATATTGACAAGTTACACCGATGTGCTCAGTTTATGTATCTGACGACTTGCCGTTATTTAAGGACCCACCCACATTCTGAGATTACTCATAAAAGGTGGTTAGATAACTTATCAACAAGCGAATACAAAATATTAGCAAAGTTAAACAGTTTGGACACAAACTCGCGAACAAAACGTAATGAATACCAAGAAAAGTTGCATGCTCATTACGTTCAATATGCTATAAATGAACTGCGAAACGACCGTTCAACAAATGCTGTTCCCATTCTTGCAATATACGCTGCGAACATACTTGCTGGAATTGTAACAACTGAAGAAGTAATGCGTTATGCTATGCGTAAATTGGACAGTATCATCAAACAAAGCGGTCGTAATCTTTTAGATATGAATCGTATTCGTCAGTGGGTAAATGCTAATATTGACTTCCAGTTCCAAGTTTATCGTCCGCGTTACTTTGAAAATCCAGACCAACTAGTCCAACCAACGGCAAAAATACTACCTACACTTAACGACAATGTTGAGGTAGAAACGGAAGTCCACGAAGAGTGTCCAATCTGTTACTCCGAGATGACGAAAGAAAATGCGGTTCAACTTGGTTGCAAACATTCCTTTTGTGGAGACTGTATCGTTAGGCAAATCAAGTCAAGTAGAAAACCAACCACAGAGTGTGGGTTGTGCCGTTCCACCATCAAAGAATGTAGAAGCACTTCCAGAAATTTGTTGGAAAAAATGTCGTTAAATTTTGCTAATTAAAAATATAAAAATAAAATAAAAAGTGGGTCTTCTGACTCATTTTTTATTTCTCTTTGTCAATAAGTATTTCTTTTGCCACATTTCTTATTATTTTATCGTAGTTTCTTTCGTTGTCTTCGTCTTTGATCTCTCCCATTGAATTGTCCAATATCTTCATATATTCTTCATGTTTTTTCGTAGAAATATCATCTGCTTTTGGATTTGCTTTTAACCACTCTGGGACTAACTTGATATTCTTGTGCTCTATCAATTTAATTGCGCGTTTCATATGCTTTTTGTCTTCGTCCTTTACCCAAGTATCATTATCCTTTATATGAATTACCTCGCGTTTTAAATCGCTACAGTGAATGGGTCTCTTATACACATCAAGTCCTTTTAATTCACGTATCAAAATATTATTAATACTGCCAACATAACCAAGTCTTCCAAAATTCTCAAAATCTTTAAACCCAACATTAATACCATTAATAAAATCAGTAATATTAAATGCGTCTTTACATTTTTCATTCAAGAAAATATTTAAGTTAAACTTATTATTATTCGTAGTGTTATTAGTTATGTTGTTGTTGTTTGTAACATTACTAGTTGTTACAAGTTCAAGAATTTTCTTGTTTTGTTCAATAATAAGTTCTTTAAATTCATTGTTTTGTTTCAATAATTCAAGAATCATCGTAGCATTCATTGGATTTTCTTCTTCGTACTTTTCCTCTATTTCTTCGGTGATTAATGAAATATTTTCTTCATTATTCAATGAATTGTCTACAAATGAACATTTTTTTTTATGTTTGTAGTAACTTGAGTCGTGTTTATATTCTTTTCCACAAATACACTTGAAGGATTTTGGAACTTTTTCACTAGCATTTACTTGCCACGAACTAGCATTTTCCTTGCCATTATGTTTTGCGGTTGATAAATGTCTTTCGTATTGACTCTTGCGTGACGTAGTATAGTCACATATTTCACATAAATATTTTTTTGAACTTTTTTCACTATTTTCACTAGTCATCGTTCCTATATATTGACTAGTAAAAAAAGTTCCTAAATACTTTTTTATCAAAATTAAATTTATGCTCACAAAATTATGGTCTTGTAAAAAATGTAAAAAAAATGTTTTTACAGCATTATGCTGTAAAACACGTTTTGAAAACTAGTTGTTCCCAAAATACCCTAGGTTTTGAAAATTGGACATTTATTTTTGTCCATTTTTTCAAACCCCTATGGCTTTTGAGCAAAAATTTCTTCCATTTTCTGTCTTCGGAGTTTTTCTTTATTTTTAACACTTTTTTATTTTAAAACCTTCGTAATTTTTGATTAAATATACAAGGATTGGTTGGTAGCTACAAACTTCAAAGTTACTTGAGGAATTTCTTTTAATTTCTGCAAGAGTTCTAGATTTCCAATACTCTCCGCAATTTTTTCCATTTCGCCGGAGATATTATTTATTTTAAGGATCGCCTTGACAAATTCTCCCAAGAACACGCCTTTCTCTTTTTCTAAGTTTTGGATCATTTGTTTACATTCTTGTGCCGATTTACATTCAATCCATTGCAGAACGGCGCGGATTAAATCATAATGAATTGTGTATTCTATTCCGGTGTTTATTTGGTACTTTCCTTCAAAGTCTTCGTAGTAATGATACATTTTCTCAATATCTTCAAGTAAATTTTTCATTTCTGAATGAGGGCGCGAAGATTTGAACTCATCGCTAACTGTTACATTTGTAAAACAACTCAATACCATTATGATTTGATTTGTAGTGAGTTCTGTAAGTTTATGGTCGTTGATTAAACGTGCAAAGACTAAACAATGAACTTCGCGCAAGTGACAAGCAATAAAACCTAACTCGGTTATTTCAAAATCACCTGAATCTTTCTTAGAAAGGAAACCTTCTTTTTCAAGAAAGTCTGCCAGAATATATACGTGGTTGTTTAAATAACCTTCGGTGTTTTCGTAACTTTTTTTCTCTTTGTTTAATTCTTCCATTTTTTCGTTGAATTTTCGGACAAGTACTTTATCGTTGGAAATACTTTTGTAATTATCTTCTATTTGTTGAATTTCCTTCGTAAGTTCTTTGCGTTTTTTATTCCCACTATAATTCACTTCACTTTGTGCAACTATGTATTTTTGAACGGTTTCTAGAGGACATTTTAAATTTTGAATCAATTCTTCCATTTTTTCCACATCTTCTTTTAATTTGTTTATTTTTTTGTAAATTTCTCCAAGGTCTCCAACAATATCGTCTTGAATCATAGATTTTTTACAAAATTGCAATAGGTTTTGGTCGCCACTTTCAATCAAGTTCAACAATAAATTATAAGATGTTTTGAATTTACTGACCAAAGTTTGTGGTTTTCCGTTCATCATTATTCGGTAGTCGGCCAAATTTACATCTCTGAACAAATTGTTCAAATGAATGACGTGGCCAACAGTATCAATTCCTCTTCTTCCGGCTCTACCAGCAATTTGTGTATATTCGTGGGAATAAAACATACGACTGCTAGTTCCATCAAATTTGGAAACGTCGGTGAATAGAACTGTTTTGATTGGCATATTCAAACCGATTGAGAAACTTTCGGTACATAGCAACAACTTAATATAACCTTTTTCAAACAATATTTCAACAATTTCTCGTAGAATAGGCATACATCCACTATGATGAATCGCAATACCTTTCTCCAACAACGAAACCATCGAATTATATTCTGGCAGTTCTAAATATTCTTCGTAGTTTGGCAATTTTTGTCGTAGCATTTGTTCGCATTCACGGCGAATCGTATAAGGTATTTTTGAATCGTCTTCCAATAATACAGTAGTAATTTCCTTCGCAGCCACTTCAATTTGTTTGCGCGACATAATGAAACAAGCAGCTGGAAGCATATTGTTTTCAACCATATATTTACATACTTCGTTTAATACGTGATTTCTTTTCACCCAGACTTGTTTTTGTTGGAACAGTTCCAGCATTTTTCTGATTTTATGATAATTTTGTTCGTTGAATTCGCCTTTCGGTCCTTGGATAACGTGTAGTTTATTTACAGTGCTTTTTATTTCTTTTTCTAGGACTTCGTCTTTTTTGATTGCTTTAAATATTCCTTGGTTGGTTGTAATAAAACTGTAATGGGTCAACGGAACAATACGATGAGTTGATGTTGCCAAGTAGACTAATTTTTTACTTTCAATATCATCACATTTAGATTCAACCCAGTTGGCAAATTTTTCTGGTCGGTCTAATGTGGCCGATAACATTACCATTTGAACGTGGTATGGCATCATTAGTATCATATTTTCCCAAGTATGACCTCTGGAGAAGTCGTTAATCATATGAACTTCATCGTGAATCACACACGCTAATTCATTATCAAAATCCATATCAAACATAAGTAATGCGGAGTCGCTGGTTGTTTTTTGTTTTTTTCTGTATAGAGTGTTTTCAAGAATTTCTGCAGTCATAATAAGGACTTGTGCTTCCGGGTTCACTTTAATGTCTCCCGTAATTAATCCAATAGTAACTCCGGGGAATTTTAGGGAGAACTCGTGAAATTTTTGGTTTGAAAGCGCTTTGATTGGACTGGTATAAATAACTTTTTTTCCTTTTTTTGTGAAGTAATCAATTGCGAAAATGCCGGGTAAGGTTTTTCCGGAGCCCGTCGGTACAGACGACAGTGTATGGTGTCCTTCTACGATTGCTTCAATCGCGTATTTTTGAAAGTCACTTAATGGATAAGGAAATACACCGAAATGTTCGGAGTATTTTTCTTCATTTTGTTTTGGATAAGTTTCAGAGCAATGTTTGACCATTTTTGTGTGTATGTAGTTTGATGTGAATTTATTTATTTTACAAAAATAAATCAATTTTATTTTATATTCTTCTTCTTCGGTTTCTCCGCGTTTTTCTTGATTTTATTGTTTTTCTTGATTTTCGTTTTTTTAGGTTACGGTAAGACTTGCGTCCTCCGTTTGGTCCCGCAGACCTCATAGACCCAGCTGGTTTTAACGTTGCTCTAGAATCCAAGTAACTGATGGGCAATGTTGTTATTGGTACGGTGCCAGTACCGTATGGAGTACCATTTATTAAGGTAACATTATAAATAGGTATTCCGTCACCTTCACGTATTCCTATTCCATCAATCCTAAAAAACGCACCAAGTATGGTTGCTTTGCCATAACTGTTTGGATTACTGTGTATATATGCTATATCACCTACCTTAAATTTGGAATTTATTTCTGGATTTTGATTTGGCGCTTCCATATATATACAATATATTATTTTAGATAGTAACTTTAGAAAAATAACATAAAAAGATAAAATATAATAATAGTATATAACAATGAAATTTTTTACTTCATTAGTTTTCGCTCTTTTTTCCGCTGTAGCCCTTGCTGGTTCAAAACACCCAGAGTTGAAAGAGGAATTTTGTGCAGTCCCAAGAGCACTTAAATCCCAAACTTGTATTCATTTTTCAGTAGGACAAGGAACCTCGTGTGCATGGATGTGTCAATATTGTGCAGACCAACTAGGCACCAATAACTACTACTTCACTGATGGTGTATGCACCTATCAAATCGGAGGGTGCCAGGGCAATCCTCTCGTGGGAGTAACCTATACTTGTTGCGCTAATTAAATTATTTATTATAAGGCAATTGAAGTTTTCTAAATTATATTCAAAATTATATAAAGTTATTATTTTAGTTTGATGTAATATGCAACAAGTTATTATATCAAACAAGTATAAATTAATAGAAAAAATAGGTTCTGGTGCGTTTGGAGATATTTATAAAGGAGAGAATATACGTACAAAAGAAAGTGTCGCTATTAAAATAGAACCTCTTTCCAACGAAACCAAGTTACTGAAAAACGAGACGAAAATATATCAGTATTTGGGAAACACACAAGGAATACCACAAGTAAAATGGTTTGGTGTAGATGAACACAACAACTATATGGCAATGAAACTGCTTGGTAATTCACTTACCGATAACATTAAAAAGTACGGTTCTCTTTCGTTGAAAAATACCAAATATATTACAACTCAAATTTTGAAAATAGTAAAAAAAATACACGACAAAGAGTTACTACATAGAGATATAAAACCCGACAATTTTTTATTTGGATTACAAGATGAAATCAATACTATTCATATTATTGATTTTGGGTTTTGCAAAAGATATTTAGACAATAACGGAAAACATATGCCACACAGAGTAGACAAAACACCACTTGGAACACCAAATTACATAAGCGTAAATGTGCACGATGGAGTTGAACCGTCAAGGAGAGATGATTTGGAATCGGTAGGATATGTTGCGTTGTATATGCTATATGGAACTTTGCCGTGGGACGAATTAATTGATTATGTACAAGACTATAAAAATGTAAATAAACATATGAAAATAAAAAAAATAAATTTATTAAAGGACGAGCAAATACCCTCAGAAGTCACGACGTATTTGTCTTACTGTAGAAACCTCAAGTTTGAAGAAACACCCAACTACGAATACTTACTTGGTCTTTTTGAGTAAAATTATGAATCAAAGTCATATATTCTTGTAATTGTTACTGATTGAACGATAGTAGGTGGAATTGTGTTAATGTCCATATCTCCTTCATTAATTAACACAGAATCATTATTTTCGCCAAGGTTAATGTATCCATTTGGGTTGGATTCATCTTGTTCACGAAAAAATAAAATACTATTTGGAGTTAATCCGAGAATTTGGTCGATAAAATATTTTTCTAAAATATCAATTTCTTCTTCGGAAATATCTTGGACCCTTACTGGGACTCTATCAGTCTCTCCAGTTTCTGGGTTATTCACAAATTTAAAAAATTGAATGCGAAATTTCCATTGGTTGACGTTTTCTACGAATTGATTCGGATTTGGGTATAATACGACTGGATTCGGTTTTGATACGACTTGATTTTTATTTGGGTTGAGGTTTAGTAGTCTTCTACAAATTGGACAAGTGCATTCTGACTTATCATTGCACCACCTTTTAATACACGCGAGGTGAAATTTATGCGGAATAGGGTCACAATTTGTCTCAAATACTTTACCAACGGTCAAAGATTCGGTACAAATAGCACATTCACCATCTTCTCCGTCTCCACCAAAAAAACGAAGTCGTTTGCCACTTTTTTTATACTTACGACGAGGTGTTCGTTTTTTGTGTTTTCTAGTATTTTTTCTAACTGATTTTTTTGTGGTACGTTTTTTACTAAATCTTTTTTTAGAGATGGGCATATATATTATAACTATAAATTTATTTACTTGGTCTTTTTGAGTAAAATTATGCATCAGAGTTAGGAACTCTTGTAATTGTTACTGAATGAATGTTAGTCGGCATTGCTGGGTTAATAACATCCATATCTCCTTCATTAATTACCACAGTATTATAATTTTCTTCAAGGTCAATGTATCCATATGGATTGGTGAAATCTGCTACACCAAAATCATAAAATGAAATATTATCTGGAGTTAATCCGTGAATTTGATGGATAAAATAATCTGCTAAAATATCAATTTCTTCTCTGGAAATATCTTGGATCCTTACTGGGTCTCTATAAATCTCTCCAGTTCGTGGGTTATTCACAAATGTAAAAAATTGAACACGATATAAATGTTCAAAATCTATTTTTTTTAGTTTTGGGTTGGGATTAGGGTTTAACTCAATTCTACAAGTTGGACAATCGCACTTCGTTTTATTGTTACACCATCTTTCAATACAAGCACGGTGAAACTTGTGTTTGCAGTTTTTTGTTTCATATGTCGTTTCAGGTGTCATATGTTGATAACAAATAGCACACTCTTCATCTTCTCCAACTCCACCAAAAAAACGAAGTCGTTTGCTACTTTTTTTATACTTACGACGAGGTGTTCGTTTTTTGTGCTTTCTAGTATTTTTTCTAACTGATTTTTTTGGGATACGTTTTTTACTAAATCTTTTTCTAGAGATGGGCATTATATATTATAACTACAAATTTATTTAGAGCAGTGCAACTTTAGTTAAAGTTGTTAATTATCTTCCTATATATTCAAGTTTTGCATAGGTTCTATTAGCGCGTCTTGATTAATTTCACCGTTTGTATCGTTAAGATTATTCATACGCACAAAAATCATCTCAGCGATGAAATTAGGTAATCCATTTTTTATTTCTATACGGTTAATATATTGTTCCAGATTTGGTTGAACTTGCATAATTAAGCGGTTTCCATCAACGAGAACGTCAATGTCGTTTTCTTGTAGTTGTAAGTCAAAATTATAGTTTAGAGTTTGTAAAATAAGTTGTCTGATTTGTGTAGCAATTTCATTTATTCCTATATTTGCTCCCAAGTTATTATATATTTCTTGTATAAGGTCATTATTATTTAAAAATAAGCGTCCATTATATCGGTGATTACTTTCTAGTTGAACCATATACCTTATGAGTTCGTTATTCGGTTCCATCATACCGCCAAAAAAACGAACTCGTTTACCAGTTTTCTTATGTTTACGAATATTCATTCTTTTATTGTATTTTCTAGTATTTTTTTTCATTGATTTTTTTACTCGTTTTTTACTAAATCTTTTTCTAGAAATCGGCATTATATAATATACAAACAAATTATAAATGTGGTTTTTTTAATATTTGTTTCCAACTTTGAATGCGTTGTAAGGATTGCATCTGTAGTTCTCGTGATTTTAACAAAGAATAGTCGGTTAAGAATAAATTGTCTTTGTTGTGTTGTAAAACACGATTATTAAATAAATCCAACGAATCTTCAAACGCATCGTCAATGTCTCCATTGTTCAAGTGCAATTTATAAGTCATACATCTATCAAAGTCGTATGCAGAAAGTAAGTCTGCTTCGCGAACAATATGGTATGCGTGTTGGTATTCACCCAGTATAGGAAAACCATTTTTTTTAACATAAGAATATGATATAGTAGATATGATTTGTTTCACAGCATCAATCTCGTTTACTGGTATTTTTTTTTGTAAAAATTTTTCAATTTCAAAGATTCCGTCATCTTGGTTCATATATTTTTTGTCACACATATCGTGAATGATTGCGGATACATAGATAATATTTTCGTGTTTTTTCAGAAAAGGGTTTATTTGAACTTCACTTTCATATATATTGTGAGCAAAATGTAGAACGTCCATACTATGTCCGATTCCGTGTGACTCATCAATACTATATTTATGACTTGTAAATAGAACGAATTGAAGTAATTTGCTTAATAGTAACATTTTTATATGTAATTCTTGGTATATTATATAAATATATTTGGTTTAAATATTTTCAATTATTATTTAATAATAAATTTAAAAAATAAAAAAATTGAAAATAAAGTTTCATAATCTAAGAAATATATACAACATATGGCACAGTCACAATCAAAAATGATACAAGAAGAATATTATGAAGAAGAATATTATGAAGAAGAGCAAACAACTTTTCAAGACAAATTAGTCTTGTATATTGAAGAAGTAGATAGTGAGACAAAGATTTCAGACATGCGTTGTTTCATAGTGTTTGACGAATACGAAAAAGAATATTTAATAAACGGAATGAGAAGGGGTGCGTTTGTCACTGGTTGTGAACATAGATTTTATTGTAAAAAAAGAAAAAATTTATTAAACTATTTCAAGTCAATATTTGACCCAAAAAATGAAGTAAGAACAATACTATACAATTATTCAAACGAAAATAATGATTTAAACCAGTTACATTTTAGAGATTTATACTCATTGACAAATCGTAAAAAAGAAATTGTTGGTTATGACGACGTAAAGTTAATGGACCATTCAACTTGGAAATACATTGAAATGCATTTAAAAAATTTAAAATATGTTAGATATTAGATAGTTAGACTAATTTTGGAATTTATACATTTTTTTTACTTGATAAGAAAACTAATAAATATACATTTTAAATAGTATAAAGAGAAATAACTATATAGTTATATACAACAATATGTCAGAAAGCGCAGTTGTAACATCTGGTGACCGTTTCATTGGTCGTGTAAAGTGGTTTAATAACAAGGCGGGTTATGGTTTTATTACAGTAACAAGTGGTCCAAAGACCGATTCGGACATTTTTGTCCATCACAAAGCAATTAATGTATCTGTAGAACAATATAGATATTTAGTTCAAGGTGAATATATTGAGTTCAGTCTAGAACAGTTAAAGGATAGTGCACACGAGTTCCAAGCAGTAAATGTTTCTGGAATCAATGGTGGAAAGTTAATGTGTGAGACTAGACGTGAGTATAGACAGTCTAGAGTATCATATAAGAGTGAGTCAAAAGAAGAGTCATCTGAACCAACAAAGTTGTCAAGAATATCATCTGTATCAGATGCAGTTCCAGTTCCAAAGTCAGTAAGAGCGCCAAGAGCAAGAGGTGCTGGTCCTCGTGAAGGACAAGAATGGACTCAAGTATCTAAAGCGCGAAAACCAGTTTCTACTAGACCATCAAAGAAACCAACATCAAATGTTGAGGCATAAATATTTTTAAATAACAAAAAAAATAGTAGTTAGAGTATAGTCGTTTTTATTTTTGTAATGAAGTATAATTATAAAAATAAAATATATATAAATATAAGATAATAGTATTTGTAATGTCAGAAGTGCAAAATGAAAAAATGAAGGATATAAATGCGAGACTAGGTATCCAAGATGATTTAACTGTTAATAAAAATAAAAAACTTATTTTTGTATACTGTCCGCCAAAAGTGGGTTCTACTACATTAGTTTCTTCCTTGAGACTTTCTGCTTCAGATAAACTAACAATATTGCACTTACATAATGAAATAATGTTAAAGGTGTTGTATAACATAACAGACGTTACTATAAATGATATAATACATTATAATAAACAACTAGGAAAAAAAGTATATGTAATTGATATATTTAGAACTCCAATAGAACATAAAATGTCGTCGTTATTTGAAAATATAGACACGTTTCATTTCAACACTACAATTGATGATTTAAAAACTTATGATGTAAAAAAAATAATAACCCGTTTCAATAATTTATTTCCATACTTAGCGCCAAGCGATCATTTCAAAGATAAATATGAAATAGTGGTGCCAGAAAAATTTGACTTTGAGAAAAAGTATATACTGGTTGAAAAAAATGATGTTAAATATATAAAGTTACGTTTGAAAGATTCAAACTATTGGAGGGAAATATTGCGAGAAATATTAAAGGTTGATATTTTTTTAGTAAATGACTATGAAACAGACAGTAAAGCAGTAAAGGATGTTTATTTAAACTTTAAAAATAATTATAAAATTCCGAGTAACTTATTTGAAAACATAAAAAATTCGTCATCTTTGTCATATTATTTAAATGAGGAAGAGAGAAATGAGTATATTCAAACTTGGCAAAATAAAAGCATAGATGAACCTCATACTTCATACACCAATGACGAATACAATTTGTATAATACAATTACATTAGAAAATCATCATATGAGTGAAATTCAAACAGACCATTATATGGATTGTGGGTGTTTTTGTGTAGCGTGTGAGAGAAAAAGAAAAATAGTATTAGACAAGGTAAAAAGAGGTGAAAAAACAAAAGAACGAATTATACATGAAGAGACCAAATCTGAGTATATTATTGAAACGGTGAATACAATAAAAAATAAAATTATGAATAAAATAAATATGTTGAATAAAGGTAATCAACGTAATGATAAAAGAATTCGGTCTAGAAAAATAATAAAAAATAATTTTATAGCATTAAATATAAAGTAAAAAACAACTTACTTTGTTAAAATTTAATTTAAAATTATAATTGAAAATAACTTATAAGGAAATATACAAACAAGTATATAATATAAAATGTTACGTTTCGTTTTAACTTTACTTTTGTTTCAACAAGTTCTTGCGTGGAATGCTAAAAACAAATTAAACTTGAGAAATATAGTCATATCTTCCGCACTAATGACAACGATAACAAAAAGGATAAATAACGAGTTAATAAATGAAACGTTATTCATGAATGATATTACAAATATCAACTCGCATAGTCAACAAATGAGTATATTGTTTGATTCATTGCTAGTGTTGTTGTTAGTTACCCAATATAAAAGTATCATGAATTATGATGAAAAATTAGTGGATGTACAGTTATATTATGACACACAGAAGTCGGCTAATAAATTTATACTCGTTGCACTGTTTGTTTTTACAAGAAATATAGAAAACGCTATTTAAGATGGAAAATAAAAAAAATTGATTTATTTTTTTCCGAAAGTTGTATTTTAAAATACTATTATCAACTATTTTCAAAAATGAGTATCGTAACTAAGCAGTTAATTATGAATGAAATCCGTTTAC
>Ga0209189_1000646_pt1 | contig 28305 bp, 25 predicted proteins | sample C_130820_EF_Meta_FD_187308 | JGI IMG/M metagenome (GOLD analysis project Ga0209189, IMG submission 187308) | Freshwater microbial communities from Lake Croche, Canada to study carbon cycling - C_130820_EF_MetaG (SPAdes) (version 3) | ecosystem: Environmental > Aquatic > Freshwater > Lake... | reverse complement strand
CGCAGCCGGCTCCGAGTGAGCTGAAGGCTGGAAGCCGGAGGCGAACGTCCGGCGAGCGGGATGACAGGCGGCCCCGGGCATCACCGGAAACGTGCGAACGACACCGCGCAACCGTTCGGGTGAAGGGGCAGCCCGTCGCCCCGTGAGACGGCGTAGGCGGCAAGCGCAGGCAGGATGCCGAAGCGCAGCCGGCTCCGAGAGAGCCGGAGCCTGGAAGGCGGAGGCGAACGTCCGGCGAGCGGGACGACGGGCGGCCCCGGGCGTCACCCGAGATGCGCCCACGAACCGCGGATCACCCTGCGGTCGTTTGCCCACGGATGGAAACGCAGGGTTTTCGCGGCCGCTGGGAACCCGCACGCTGTTTGGCCACAGCCTGCGGCCGGCCCGTGGAGATTCGGTGAGGACGGGGCTACATTGTGAGGAGTCGTCATCCCCTCCGCCCGCCCCTTCGGCCCGTCTCCCCGATGCCCGCCACGCCACGCACGCTGCTCGACAAGATCTGGGAATCTCACGTCGTCTGCTCCCCCGCAGGGGAGCTTCCGCTCCTCTACATCGACCGTCACCTGGTGCACGAGGTGACGAGCCCCCAGGCCTTCGAGGGGCTGCGGCTGGCCGGCCGCCGGGTCCGCCGCCCCGAGGCGACGTTCGCCACGCCCGACCACAACATTCCCACGACCGACCGGCGGCTGCCGATCGCCGACGCGATCTCCAAACAGCAGATCGACACGCTGCGGGCGAACTGCCGGGAGTTCGGTGTCCGGCTCTTCGACCTCGGCGACGCCGACCAGGGCATCGTCCACGTCATCGGTCCGGAACTCGGGATCACGCAGCCCGGCATGACCATCGTCTGCGGCGACAGCCACACCGCCACGCACGGGGCGCTCGGCGCGCTCGCCTTCGGCATCGGCACGAGCGAGGTGGAACACGTGCTCGCCACGCAGACGCTGCGGCAGGCCAAGCCGAAATCGTTCGAGGTGCGGGTGGACGGCCGGCTCCACCCCGGCATCACCGCCAAGGATCTCGTGCTCTATCTCATCGGCAGGCTCTCGACCGAGGGTGGGACGGGCCACGTCATCGAGTACACCGGCCCCTGCATCCGCGGCCTCGGGATGGAGGAGCGGATGACCGTGTGCAACATGTCGATCGAGGCGGGCGCCCGGGCCGGCATGATCGCCCCCGACCAGATCACCTTCGACTACCTGCGGGGCCGGGATTACGCGCCCCGCGATTTCGACCGGGCGGTCGCCGAATGGGAGCGGTTGCCGAGCGACTCAGGCGCCGTGTTCGACCGCGTGGAGGTGTACGACGGCGGCCAGGTCGTGCCGCAGGTCACCTGGGGCACCAATCCCGCCCAGGTCGTCGGCGTGGACGCCACCGTGCCCGACCCCCACGCCTTCGCCGACTCGAGCGAGCGTGAGAGCGGCTCGCGGGCCCTCGAGTACATGGGGCTCGAAGGGGGCACGCGGATCGTCGACATCCCGCTCGACCGCGTGTTCATCGGCTCCTGCACCAACAGTCGGATCGAGGATCTGCGGGCCGCGGCCAGCGTGGTCCGCGGGTACCGCATCGCCCCGACGGTGCAGGCCATGGTCGTGCCGGGCAGCGGCCGGGTGAAGCGGCAGGCCGAGGAGGAGGGGCTCGACCGGGTGTTCCGCGAGGCCGGTTTCGAGTGGCGGGAGGCGGGATGCAGCATGTGCCTGGGCATGAACCCCGACACGCTGTCTCCGGGCCAGCGGTGCGCCTCGACGAGCAACCGGAACTTCGAGGGGCGGCAGGGCAAGGGGGGCCGCACCCACCTCGTTTCCCCGGCGATGGCGGCCGCGGCCGCCGTCACCGGCCATTTCACCGACATCCGGGAGTGGCGTTACCGCTAGAACGCATGCGTGCCTTCACCACCCATTCAGGCGTCGTCGCCCCGCTCGACCGGGCCAACGTCGACACCGACCAGATCATCCCCAAGCAGTTCCTCAAGCGGATCGAACGGACGGGATTCGGGCAGTTTCTGTTCTTCGATTGGCGGTATCTCGCCGACGGCCGGCCGAACCCCGAGTTCGAACTCAACCGGCCTCTCCTGGCGGGGGCGAGCGTGCTCCTCGCGCGGCGGAACTTCGGCTGTGGCTCGAGCCGCGAGCACGCGCCGTGGGCGCTGGCCGACTACGGGTTCAGGGTGGTCGTCGCCCCCACGTTCGCCGACATCTTCTTCAACAACTGTTTCCAGAACGGCATGCTGCCGATCCGCCTCAGCGAGGCCGACGTCGACGAACTCTTCCGGCGGGCGGCCGCGGCCGCCGACGCCGGCAAGCCTTACCGGGTCGACGTCGACCTGGCCGCCGGCACGCTGACGGACAACGCCGGATTCTCCCGCAGCTTCTCGGTCGATCCGTTCCGGCGGCGCTGCCTCCTCGAGGGACTCGACGACATCGCCCTCTCGCTCACGCACGCCGACAAGATCTCCGCATGGGAGGCGGCGCACGCCCTGCCGCCGCGACCGTGACCGCCGCGGCCCGCCGGGGCTGGGCCTCGAGCCGACGTTTTCTCCGCCGCCTGTGCGGCGCGGCCGCGGTCGCCCTGCTGGGAGCCACGACGCTGCCGGCCGCCGCGGCGGGCGAGCCGAAGCGGACCGACCTGATCATCGATCTGCCGTCGGCCGGCGACCTGGCGGCGCCGGCGACCGGTCAGACGCTCTTCGTCATCGACGGCGCGGATGGCTCCGTGACGGGGATCGACCCGTTCGAGCCCGCCAAACGCTGGACCGCCCTCGCGGCCCCGGCGAGTGACACGCGGCGGAGCGTGGCCGTGGCCTGCATCGACACCACCAACCTCGCGGTCCTCTGCGAGGACCGCGCCGGCTGGTCGCTGCGGGTTCACGGCGTGCGGCCCGGGGTCGCCGCCGACCCGGAGAAGCCGGTGCAGTCGGTCTCCCTGGGGGCCGCCGCCCCCGCCGGCGGACCGGCCGAGTCGCCGTCGGCGCCGGTCGTGCCCTGCCTGGCGGTGAGCCCGTCGCGGGATTGGCTCGCCGTCTGCAGCCTGCCGCCCCCCGCCTTCCCGCTCCTGCGGGCGACGATCCAGGGAGCGCGGGTCGGCACCGCGTCGGACCGTGGCTGCCCGCCCATCCCGGCGGATTCGCGGCCGTGCGCGGCGACGATCACTCCGGCGGACGAACTCATCCTGTTCACCACGAAACGCGAGGCACGACCGGACGCGGACGTCTTCGTGACGTTCCACCGCCTGCCCGACCCGCGACGGCTCCTGCACCTCGACACCGGGCTGGCGGCGATCCGCGACGCGGCGTTGTGCCGCGGAGACGGCACCCTCTGGGTCGTCGGCGGCACCCCCGGCTCCGCCACCGTGCCCGAGGGGCTCTGGCGGCTCGACGCCGCGTTCCGGGAGCGACGGCAGGCGGTGCAGCCGGTCCTGATCGCGAGGCTCGATGCCCCGCGGGCCGTCTGCTGCCTCTCGGAACGGGCCATCGTCGTCACGCACGGGGCCACGCGGCGGATCGTTTCGCTCTTCGAGTGGAGCCGGAACGATGCCCCTCCCAGCGAACGGAGCGACCAACCATGAGCACGAAGCGGCGTGAACAGATCGAGCGGATGCTGGCGGATGAGCCCGACGACGTGTTCCTGCGGTACAGCCTGGCGCTCGAGATGGAGGCGGCCGGCGAGTGGGAAGCGGGCCTCGAGATTCTCGAGTCGCTCGCCCGCGGCGACACCCCCTACGTGCCCGCCTTCCAGATGGCCGCGCAGCACCTCGTCGCCCGCGAACGGCTCGACGACGCCCGGCGCGTGCTTCGCGAGGGCATCGAGGAGGCGAGGCGCCAGGGCAATGCCCACGCCGCCCGCGAGATGTCGGAATTGCTCATGGGCATCGGTGCCGCGGGCGAATAAGCCACGCGACGGCCTCGGGGCCGCCTTTCCGGAACCGCCCCCGCGGAGACGTCAGGCCATGGCGGGCATCGGCTCGGCCGATTCGGCCCCGCGCGTGATCACGAATCCCAGTTCCTCGATCATCTTGTAATCCTCCGCCGGCAACTGGCCACGGGTCGTGAGGTAGTCGCCGACGAAGATGGAGTTGGCCGCGTAGAGGCCGAGCGCCTGCAGGCTCCCCAGGTGGATCTCGCGGCCGCCGGCGATGCGGATCTCGGCCGCCGGGTTGACCAGCCGCATCATCGCCAGGCCTCGGAGGCAGTCCCGCGGATTCAAGCGGCTCGAGCCGGCGAGGGGCGTGCCGTCGATGGCGTTGAGGAAGTTCAGCGGAATCGACTCCACGTGCAGCCGGCGCAGGTCCATGGCCATGTCGACGAGGTCGTCCGGCGTCTCGCCCATCCCCATGATGCCGCCGCTGCAGAGGGCCAGCCCCGCCTCGCGGCAGGCGGCGAGCGTCGCGAGCCGATCGCCGTAGGTGTGCGTCGTGCAGACGTCGCCGTAGAAACGCTCGCTCGCGTTGAGGTTGTGGTTGACCTTGTCGACGCCGGCGGCGGCCAGCCGGCGGGCCTGTTCGGGCGACAGGAGCCCCAGGCAGGCACACACGTTGAGGTCGTAACGCTGCTTGATCTCGGGCACGACCTGGCAGACGAAGTCGATCTCCCGCTCCGACGGCCCGCGGGCGGAGATCACGATGCAGAAGGTCTTCGACTGCCGCTCCGCGGCCAGCCGCGCCGCCTCGAGCAGCTTCGGGGCCGAAAGCAGGTTGTAACGCGGGATGTCCGCCTCCGAGATCTTCGACTGCGAGCAGTAGCTGCAATCCTCGGGGCACAGACCGCTTTTCGCATTCATCAGGAAGAAGAGTTGCACCGTGTTGCCAAAGTGATGGTGCCGCACCCGCCACACGGCGGCCAGCAGGTCGAGCAGGTCGACGTCGGGGGAGGCGAGAACGGCCCGGGCCTCGTCGCGGTCGATCGCACCGCCGGCGAGCACGCGATCGGCCAGGGACTGCCAGCGGCCCGGCTGCCGCTGGCCCGGGGAGGAGGGGGAATCCGGGAAACCTGCCATGCGCGCCGACTCCGCAGAAGGATGGGAAGGCCCCGGGGACGGGGCGACCGAGAGGAATGTAGGCGATGAGCGCCCCGTTTGCCAAAGCTTCCCGGATGAGGTGGGCGAAAGCCGCGGTCGCCGTTCGGCCGATATCCTTCCCACGACCCCGTCATTCTTCCTCCGAGGCCGACACGATGCTCCGCTCACGAACAGTGCAGGCCACCGTCATCGGGTGCCTCGCCGCGCTCGCCACGTTCTGCGCGTTGTCGGCGCGGGCGGCCGACACCTACTCCGTCGTCGCGCAGTCGGGCCCGACGACGGCCGCCAGCGGCCGCCGGCCGCTGGCCGAGCGGATCGCCGCGGCCAACCTGCCGATCATCGCGCAGACCGCCGCCACGACGCCAACGCAGCCGCCGGCGATCGAGGATCCGGAGAACAAGGCGATCCCTCCGGTGGCCATGGCAACCGCCCCCGTCGAGCCCGTGGCCGCGGACGCTCGCGCCGCCAAGGAGGCCCAGGCCAAGGCCGCGCCGCCGAAGGGGCTGCGGCTGCCCTGGATGGCGCAGCCGCCGGTCCGCTCCGCCTCCCGCCCCTCCTCGACGCAGCGGTCGTATCGATAGGTCGTTCCGGACCACGACACGACGTCCCGGACCGTTCGGGCCGCGAATCCCTCGACGTCGAGTGCCCGCGAGCGTCCGGTTCATGCCCCGCGGCTCACTCGATCTTCGAGAGCAGGCTCGCGTCGAACGGCGGAAACTGCGGATCAAGGTGCTCGAGCGTCTGCCGCACCAGCCGCGCGACGACGAGGTTGCGATACCACTTCTTGTCGGCGGGCACGATGTGCCACGGGGCGTGCTCCGTGTTGCACTCGGTGAGGGCGTCTTCGTAGGCCTGCTGGAAGTCGTCCCACAGCCGCCGGTCCTCGAGGTCGCTCGGCCCGAGCTTCCACTGCTTCTTCGGGTCGCGCATCCGGTCCTCGAGCCGCTGCCGCTGCTCCTTGCGGCTGATGTGGAGGAAACACTTCACGAAGGTGAGGTTTCCGCCGCGGAGCAGCTTCTCGAAGGCGTTGATCTGGGCGTAGCGATCCTTCCAGACGTCCTTGGGCACGAGCTTCCGCACCCGCACCACCACCACGTCCTCGTAATGCGACCGGTTGAAGATGCCGATCCGCCCGTGCGGAGGCACGGCGGCGTGCACGCGCCAGAGGAAGTCGTGGGAGAGTTCGAGACTGCTGGGCGCCTTGAAGCTCCTGACATCGAGACACTGCGGGCTCACGCCGCTGGCGAGCATGCGGATCGTGCCGTCCTTGCCCGAGGTGTCGATGCCCTGCAGCACGACGACGACCGCGCGCTTCGCCTCCGCGAACAGCCGGTAGGCGAGTTCGTCGAGCTTGTCGCAGTGCCGCCGCGTCTCCGCCTCCGCGTCCTCGCGGGTGAGGTCTTCGTGGAAGTCGGGATCGAAGTCCGCCAGGCGGATGTCATGCCCGGGGGGCAGCCGGAGCGGTTGATCCATCGTGATCCTCGGGGATGCGGGGCCCGTCGGGGAACCATGCTCCCGCGACGGCTCTCCGGCATGATACCCGCGAACTGCGGGAAACCCCGTGCCCGCGATCGCAGGCGGGCGCCCCGCCGGGCAGCGCCGCCGCACGGACGGGCGTTCAGCGGCCCCGGCCGTAGAACATGGCCCGGGAGCTCACCGCCCGCTGCCGCCGGCGCCGGGGCCGCGGCGGTGCGATCATCCGTGACTCGAGCAGGTCGATCACCGTTCCGCCGGCCAGCGTCCAGCCGGCCGAATCGCCGCCCGCCATGCCGCCGCTCACACCGAGACAGCCGAGGTCCATGAGCCCCGCGGCCATGTCCATCTCCTCCTCGAACCCCAGCACCTCGGCGATCGGCTCGATCACCCGGGCACGGACCTCGCAGTCGGTCGATCCGACCTTGATCACGAACCGGTGCGGCGTGGCCGGGGAGCCGGCCACGATCGGCAGTGCATTCGTGAAACCGGCGGGATTGGTGGTGGCGTTCATCGTGGCTGTTGCTCCGGTGTCGGGGCGAACGATGCTGATCGCTGACGCAACCCTACCATGCACAACTCGTGCCAACCGCAATCGGTGGGGTTTGGGGAAGTGAAGCAAACGACGGCGACATCAAGGTTCGCCCAGCCCCGCCATGCTCCCGCGCCGAGCCGGCATCGTTGAAAAAATTGCCGCCCGGAATTTCACCCCCGTTCCGGTCGAACCGATTTTTCCACGGGCGCAGCGAATGCGAACGCCAGCAGGGCATCAGTCGCCGGGGCTGCGGATGCGATCGCGGATCTTGGCGGCGAGTTCGTAGTTCTCCGCCTGGATGGCCTCGGCGAGCTGTTCGTCGAGCGTCCGCCCGACCTCGTACCGCTGCCTGACGCTCTCCCGCATCTCGAGCAGCCGCTTCACCAGCTCGTCCTGGTCGAACTGCTCCGCGGCCTCGTAGCGGGCGAACAGCTCGCGAAACTGCTCGAGCCCGCTGTTGATCTCGCGGATCGCCCCTTCCGGGCCGGAATCCTGCAGCGTCGCGAGCGCCGCGGCCTGCACCCGGTGAAAGAGCACGAACGGCCGGTACTGCTCGTGCGACAGCGTCCATTCCTCGTCGGGGGAGTGCTCCCGCACGAAGTCCATGAACGCCAGACTGTGGTCGGCATCCTTGGCCGCCCGCCGGTACTCCCGCAGCGACAGCCAGCAGAGCCGCCGGTGGTAATACTGCACGAACTCCCGGTCGGCCTCGACGCACTGTTCCTTGGAGAGCCGGAACGAGCCCCCCTCGCGGATCACCTCGCTGACGAGGTAGTCGTAATAGGTTTCCGCGCCGTGCGGCCGCATGCCGTCCGGCCGCAGGTCCGTCTCCATCTGCAAGAGGCCCATGTCGACCCGCATCTGCAGCACCTGCCGGCCGTTGCGGGCCTTGAGCAGCCGGGCATTGACCTCGCCCGGGACGAAATCCCAGTTCTTGAGGATCGTGTCGATGTCGCGGGCCGCTGCCATGGCATGACTCCTCGGGCCTTCGTGCCGGGCCGATCGGCGGCGGCCGACCCCGGTCGTCCGATTATACCAGCGTCGCCGGGGCGAACCCTGCCGCGGGCCGGCACGGCCGCCGTCAGTCCTCGGCCCGCCCGCGCAGCCGCTTGGTGGCCGAGAGCCGCCGCTTGCTCTCGAGCCTCCTGGCCACGGCGGCGCGGGGCGTGCGGGTGGGCCGCCTCGTCTTCGGCACCACGAGGGCCCGCTCGAGCAGCGCCGCGAGCTTCTCCAGACAGTCGGCGACGTTCCGCGACTGGTCGCGATGCCGCTGGCTCGCGATGACGAGCGCCCCCTCCCGGGTGAGCCGCGGCCGCACGCGGGCGAGGAACCGGCGGCGGACGTCGTCGGGCAGGTGCGGCGAGTGGACGGCGTCGAACCGGAGGATCGCCTTGCTGCTGGTGCGATTGACGTGCTGGCCGCCGGGCCCGCCGCTCCGCGCGAACTGCCATTCGAGCGCATGCGCCGGAATCCGCAGCGGACCGACGCGCACTTCCTTCTCACCGGACATGTATAGTCTCGCTTCGGCCGCGGTCGCGGCCGCACCTCGTTCTACCTTCGGAGACGCGTCCCGTGAAACGGCGTTCTGCCCCGCTCGCGTCGCCCGGCCGCCTCGCGGCGTGGATCCTGTCGGCGCCCCTCGCGCTTTGGCCCGCGGCGGGCGTGGGCGTTCCGCCGGCGTCCCCGGCCGCCGCGGCGCCGGCCCCGGTCACCGACCTCTCGACCCGACCCGGCGAGGACTGGGGCACGTTTCTCGGTCCGGGCGGCAACGGCCGTAGCGCCGCCACCGGCATCGTGCGCCCGTGGCTGCCGGCGGGTCCGCGGCTCGTCTGGCACACCGACATGGGCGAGGGCTACTGCGCCCCGGCGGTGGCCCTCGGACGGTGCGTCGTCTGCGACCGGACGGGGGACGAGATCCGCACGCGCTGCCTCGAGGCGGAGACGGGCCGCGAGCTGTGGCAGCGCCGCTATACGACCGACTACAAGGACACGTTCGGCTACGACGGCGGCCCCCGGGCGGCGGCCGTGATCGCGGGGGATGCGGTGGTCACGTTCGGCCCCGAGGGCCGGCTCGAATGCCTGGAACCGGCCGACGGCCGCCTCCGCTGGCAGGTCGACACGACGGCCGCCTACCACGTCGTGAAGAACTTCTTCGGCGTGGGCGCGGCGCCGGTGGTCTTCACGGCCGGCGGCGACCGGTTCGTGATCGTGCAGGTGGGGGGCAGCCGTCCGGGCTCGGCGCCCCCGTCCCCGGAACGGCTCGACCTCGTGCGCGGGCTCGACAGCGGGCTCGTGGCCTTCGACCTCGCCACCGGCCGGGAACGGTGGCGGGCGACCGGCGAACTCGCCAGCTACAGCACCCCTGTGCTGGCCCGGATCGACGGGAAGGACGCGTTGCTCGCATGGATGCGCGACACGTTCGTCGTCGTCGATCCGGCCACGGGGGAACTGCGGGCCGATTTCCGCTGGCGGGCCGACGAGCTGTTCAGCGCGATCGCCGCCAGCCCCGTCGTCTCCGGCAGCGAGGTGCTGCTCTCGGAAACCTACGGCCCGGGCAGCGTGCTCCTGCGGCTCACCCGGGCCGGGCTCGAGCCGGTCCGCCGCGATCCCGACCGCAGCCGGCCCGCCCGGAGCCTGCGGTCGCACTGGGCGACGCCCGTGCTCGTCGACGGCCACGCCTACGGGTCGAGCGGCCGCCATGCCGGCGACGCGATGTTCGTCTGTGCCGACTGGAAGACCGGCGCGATCCGTTGGAGCGAGCCGGGACTCGGACGGGCCAGCGCCGTCCTCGTCGACGGCCACTTGGTCGTGCTCGGCGAGTTCGGCGAACTCCTCCTCGTGAAGGCGACCCCGGAGCGATACGAGGAGGTTTCGCGGGTCCGGCTCGTCGATGCCGGGGCCGGGCAGGGGCGGGACTCGAGCCTGCTCGTCGCCCCCTGCTGGGCCGCGCCGGTCGTGGCCCGCGGCCTGCTCTACGTGCGCGGCCAGGGCCGCATCGTCTGCCTCGATCTTTTGCCAGGCACCTGAATCCCGTTCACCGGTGAAGGGTGTTCAGTGTCGGCGCGGGGAGATGCCCGCGAAGTTGTCAAGGCCGCCGGCCCGCGGCATGACAGCATGCTCCGGCTTCGCCCCGCGCTCTCCGGCGCCGGGCAGAACGAGCGTTGTCGATCCTCTCTGGACACTCGGCGCGCGGGCGAACCATACTTTCGCCCTTTCAGGCGGCCGGAAAGCCCAGGAGACGACGCGAGCATGTTCCACGTGGCCATCAGTCAGATGACGACGTCCCGCTGGGAACTCCCGGCGGAAATCGACCGGCTCTCCGCTCATGGATTCGACCGGCTGTCGCTCTGGAGGCCCAAGCTCTCCGACATCGGCACCGCCGCCGCCGCCGCCCTGTTGGATGCCGCCGGCGTGCGGGCTTCGAGCCTGCAGTGGGCCGGCGGCTTCACCGGCGGCGACGGCAGATCGTTCGCGGAAAGCGTCGCCGACGCCCTCGAGGCGATCGACACCGCCGTGGCCGTCGGGGCGCCCGTGCTCGTGATCCACAGCGGCTGCCGCGGCGGACACACCCGCGCCCACGCCCGCCGCCTCCTCCTCGAGGCGCTCGACGCGATCGCCCCCGCGGCGCTCGCTGCCGGCGTCACGCTGGCACTGAAGCCCCTCCACGCGGCCGCCGCCCACGGCACGAGCTTCCTCACCCGTCCGGGCGACGCATTCGACGTCGTCGAGCGCTGCGGGCATCCCGCGATCCGCCTGGCCATCGACCTCTGGCAGTTCGGTCACGAACCGGAGTTTCTCGCCCTGCTCCCGCGGCTGGCGGCGTTCACGGCGCTCGTACAGGTGGCGGACCGCGCCGCCCCCCCCACCGAGGAGTGCGAGCGTCTGCCGGTCGGCCGCGGCACGCTGCCGCTCGAGTGCATCGCGGCCCTGCTCGTCGAGCACGGCTACCGCGGGGAGTTCGAGTTCGACCCGGTCGGCGAGGCGGTCGAGACGCTCGGCTACGATCGGGTGCTCGTCGACACCCGTCGGGCCGTCGACGCCTGGTCCGATCGCTTCGCCCGCGCCGCCGAGACGCCGGCCGGGACGAGGAGCGCCGGTGCCCGCCTGGCCGCCCCGCAGGATCACCGTCCCCCGGCCGCCGGTCAGTTCCGCTCGGTGGGATCCCGCAGGTCCCACGCCTCGAGCCAGACCGTCTCGCCGGGCTGAAGGGCGAAATCCCGGCGGAGCCGCCGGTCGAAATCGTCCATGTGGGCCGCCCCGTAGAAGATGGCGATCCGGCGGCGGCCTCCGGCGATCTCCTTGCGCAGCACGGCCAACGCCGCGGCGTTGCGGTCGGTGATCAGCGAGGAGCCCTCCTCGCCCCCGAACGCGGCGGTCAGCACCTCCATGTCGGTGAACTGCTCCGCCATCAGCCGCCGCAGCCGCAGCTCGCGGTTGGAGCCGAAGAGAATCCCGAACAGATCCCCCACGCCCACGTCGCCGGCCGGTTGCCGCCCGGTGCGTTCCGCCCGGGCGACGCTCTCGCGCATCAGCCGCGAAAACATCGTCCACCATGATTCTCCCCGCTTCGCCATGGCGGCGTCGAACTCCTTCGGCGACAGGTCGGCGTGCACGAAGTTGGGGGCGGTGTAGTCGATCTGGTCGAGCTGGAACTCGAGCCCGAGCATCTTCGTCAGCCCGTGCTGCGCCGAGCCGATCGCCCCGGAGGCCTTCCGGCCGGGCGTGGGAACGCGGGCGTTGTCGGGCGCCACGAGCTCGTACAGCACCGCGTCGTAGTCGGCGAAGAGCCGGTCGAGCGTGTCGTAATACTGGCGGCTGCCGAGGTGCACCGCCCCCACGAGGTCGACCTGCACCGGCTCCCGGCGGCCGGCGGCGGCCGCGGCCGCGGGGGACTCGGAGTAGGTCACGATCGATGTCTCGAGCGCGAGCGGGCGACGGGCCGCGTCGCGGGCCACCCGGAGGAATCCCTCGGCAGCCGGGGCCGGCGCGGGCTTCGGTGCCCCCGCGTCCCCCCCGCGATCGGCCCGGGCCCGCGGCTCGGCGGCCGGGATGGCGGCCATCACGGCGAACCAGGCAAGCAGGAGGGGAGCGGCAAGCGACGCGGTTCGACAGGGGCAGTTCTTCGCCATGGGATGCATCTCCTTTGCCAACGTCCGATCCGATCGACGGCTCCGGGCTACCCGCACCTTACACCCGAGCCTGCCCCGATTGCCACGCTTTTCCCGCCGCCGCCCGAAAATCCACTCATCCGGCAGAGTCTGCCAAGTTTCGTCAACTGGATCGACCCGCACGACCGATATCGAAGGAGCAATCCGCATCCGCGGAAACGGGTCCTGCTCCCCAGGATACACAAGCGATGGCCACGAACGTGCGGTTCAAGCCTCTGGCAGCCCTGATGCTCCTGCTCGCCGGCCTCCTGCCCTCCGGGCCCGCCGCCCATGGCGGCGATTGGATGCCGATGCTGCCGAATCAGGACTTCTACGACTTCCAGCTGTTCGCGCCGCCGGACCTGCAGGAGTACGAGATGTACCCCGAGCCGAGCGAGGGCATCTACTTCAACTACGACCGGCTCTACTGGGGCATCACGCCGCCCCGCGTGAGCGGGGTCGCCCAGACGGGGGCCGGCAACTACCTGATCCCGTCCCAGCCGATCTCCCCGCAGACGATCGTGCAGCTCAACAACTCCGCCATCGCCGCCTCGGGCACCGGCGCCAACATCATCGGCGGCATCTACACGTTCGGGGCCGATCCACTGCAGCTCGACCTCAACACCAGCTGGATGCGGACGAAGATGACCTGGGGCAACCGCTATGAGGGTGGCTGGATCTACGACAACCGGGGCGTCGCGATCAGCTACTTCGACACCGGCAAGCAGTCGCAGAACTACCAGACCAACAGCGAGTTCGCCGCGGCTTCGCCGACGCAGGTGTTCACGCAGACGGCCACGAGCGGCGGCGGCACGACCGGCGGCACCGCCGGCCTCGGCAACATCAACCAGCCGCTCGTCACGACCACGATCACGTCGGTCAGCCCGCCCCCCGACCACATCATCGCCCAGAAGCTCACGCAGCAGAACACCACGCAGATGCAGAGCGTGGGCGTGGCGGCGATCATCCGCCGCGAGCTGGGCCGGCGGGGCAGCGGCACGACGCTGAAGTTCGGGCTCGGCCCCCGCTTCCTGCAGTTCGCCGACCGCTACAACCTCGGCTACGAGAGCAACCAGTACGCCTTCAACCGCGGCACGACCGGCGGCACGGGCGGCGCCGCCGGCGGTGCGGGCGGTGCGACCGGCGGTGCGGGGGGTGCCACCGGCGGTGCGGGCGGTGCCACGGGCGGCCTGGCCGGCGGTGCCACCGGCGGCGGTGCCACGGGCGGTGCCGCCGGCGGCGGCGCCGCGGGCGGCACCGGTCAGGCCGGCCTCGGCGGCGGCAACACGATCGGCGGCGGCAACATCTCCGGCATTCTCACGAATAACTCGGCCGGCGACGTGCTCGGCATCACCGGCGAGGACACGCTCACCGGCCGCGGCCTCGGCACGCCGCTGCAGACCGGGGCCTGGAACACGTTCACGAGCAACAACATGGTGGGGCCGGAGTTTTCGCTGCTCCTCGAATCGCACTCGGGGCGCTGGACGTTCTTGAGCGAGCTCAAGTTCACCGCCGGCATGAACTTCCAGAACAACATCTACAACGGCTCGAACTTCCCCAACAGCATCGGGGCCGACTACCTCCGGGCCACGTTCACGCCGTCGGTGACGCAGAGCAGCCAGGGGGCCACCGGCACCACCGCCAACCAGGGTTCCCTGACGCTCGCCCCCCCGCCGCTCTTCCTGCAGCTCTACGGGATCGGCCAGTCCAACGCCACCAACGCGGCGGAGCACCGGTTCGTCTTCTCGCCGATCGGCGAATGGCGGTTCGGCACGCAGTTCCGCGTCAGCGAGGCGATCCGCCTGCACGCGGGCTACACCGGCATGTGGATGGCCGGCATCGCCCGGGCCTCGACGAACACCGGCTACCGTACCGACAGGAAACTGGTGCAGTATGCCCGCCAGAACACCACGGGTCAGCCGGTCAAGGATCCCCTCAACCCCGACGGCCCGCAGGTGCAGCCGGGCTACTGGTACGTCGATCAGAAGCCGACGGACTTCAACCGCATCGGCCCGGTGCAGGGGGGCACGGAATACGTGCTCACCAACGGCCTCGACTTCGGCATCGAGGTGCGGTACTAAACCTCCGCGCGACGCGACGGTGCCAAGCCACCGTGGCGCAGCGGAGCGGCGCGGCGAAGGACCGACGGCCTCAGGCAACCGAGACAGGCGCCGTCCGCTGCGTCCCGCCGCGAACCCGCGCCGGATCGATCCGCGAGAGTTCCTCGTCGAGCGCCGCGACGGTCCGCCGGATCTGGTCGGCCGTGTGGCTCGATGTGATGAAGAACCGCAGCCGTGCCGCCCGCTCCTCGACGGCCGGATAAAGGATCGGCTGCACGTTGATGCCCCGGGCGAACAGCGCCCGCGAGAGCCGCAGGCTGTGCATCGAGTTGCCGAGGATCACCGGCACCACGCCCGAGCCACCCGAGGGCCCGGTGTCGAGCCCCGCGGCCCGGGCCAATTCCAGAAACAGGGCGGCGTTGGCCTGCAGCCGCGCCACCCGCTCCGGCTGCCGCTGCAGGAGCCGCAGCGCCCCGAGAGCGGCCCCCGCCGCCGCCGGCGGCAGGCCGACGGAGTAGACGAAGCCGGGGACGGTGTACTTGAGCCAGCGCACGAGCGTCCGTGAGCCGGCGATGTAACCGCCGCAGCTGCCCAGCGCCTTCGACAGGGTGCCCATCCAGATGTCGACCTGGCCGGGATCCACCCCGAAATGCTCGCCGATGCCGCGGCCGCGCGGCCCCATCACGCCGATCGAGTGGGCCTCGTCCACCATGAGCAGGGCCCGGTGCCGCCGGGCGACCGCCACGAACCGCGGCAGGTCGGCGAAGTCGCCGTCCATGCTGTAGATCCCCTCGATGAGGATCAGCACGCGCCGATACTGCCCGCGCATCTGCGCGAGCAGCCGGTCGGCCGCCTCGAAGTCGTTGTGGGGGAAGGGCCGGCGCCGGGCACCGGAGAGGATCGCCCCCTGCAGCAGGCTGTTGTGGGCGAGGGCGTCGTGCAGCACGAGGTCGCCCGGGCCGACGACGTGCCCGATCACGGTCTCGTTCGTGGCGTGGCCGCCGACCAGGGTCACGGCGTCCTCGGTGCCGACGAAGCGGGCGATCTCCCGCTCGAGCTCCTGGTGGATGGTCTTCTCGCCCGACACGAGCCGGCTCGCCGAGACGCTCGTGCCGAACCGGTCGATCGCCGCCTTGGCCGCCGCCGTCACCTCGGGGTCGCCCGACATGCCGAGATAGTTGTAGGTCGCCCAGCTCACCATCTCCCGGCCGCCGATCATCGTGCGGTCGTTGGTGAGGCCCTCGTGGACGCTGAAGTAGGGGTTCTCGAGGCCGGCGTCGCGGACCATCGCGAAGTTCTGCTCGAGCGCGCGGACCTCCGGGAAGCGGGCGACGTCCCAGGAGTCGGGGTCGATCGCGGCCGCTCCGGCCGCCGGAACCGACGCCGCGGCCGGCGCCGCCTTCACCGGCATATGGTCGAGGATCGCCTCGGCCACCTCCCGGCAGGTCTCGATCTGCGGGAGCACCTGCTCCGGGAAGCGGGCTCCGAAGGCCTCCTCGAGGCTCGCCACGATCTCCATCCGCTCCAGCGAGTCGAGGCCCAGCTCCACGATGTTGGTGTCGAGCGTGAGATTGCCGGCCCGCTCCTTGGCGATCCGGCGGACGTGGTCGAACACCGTCTCCACCACGTCCTGCGGGAGGTCGCGTTCGGGCCGGTGGCCGCGTGAGCCCTCGCCGACGGGCCGCTGCCGTGCCAGCCGCGGCGCCTCGGGCGCCGCCGCGGGCGCCGCCGCCGCCAGCCAGGCGACGTGCTGCTCGACGACCTCGAGCGAGCCCTCGAGGAACTGCCGCTTGCAGGCGTGCCGCTGGATCTTGCCGCTCGACGTCTTCGGCACGCTGTTGGGCCGCACCAGCACGATCGCCTCCACGGCCAGTTCATGCTCGGTGGCCAGGCGCCGGCGGATCGCCTCGAAGGCCGACGCGATCTCGGCCGGGTCGCGGCGGCCGCGTTCCAGCTCCGCCACCACGACCACCCGCTCGCGGCCCTCCACGTCGACCGCGAAGGCGGCGATCGATCCCGCCCGCACCAGCCCGCAGGCGTCCTCGACGGCGTGCTCGATGTCCTGCGGGTAGTGGTTGCGGCCGCGGACGATGATCAGGTCCTTGAGGCGGCCGGTGACGAACAGCTCGCCGTCGTCGAAGAAGCCCAGGTCGCCGGTCCGCAGGTAGGGGCCGGCGTTGGGCCGCCACTTGGCGACGGCCCGGGCCGCGGGGGCCAGCTCCGGCTGCACGAGCATGGCGCCGAACGTCTCCGCGGAGGCATCGGGCCGGTTCCAATAGCCCTGGGCCACGCTCGGACCGCTCACCCAGATCTCACCGACGCGGCCCGGGGGCAGCGCCTCGCAGGTCTGCGGATCGACGATCAGCACGTCCTGGCCGTCGAGCTCGCGGCCGCTGCCCACGAGCCGGCGCACGCCCGACGTGTTGGCGGGCCGCGCCACGGCCGCGCCGTTGTCGATGGAGACGGCGTCGAACGACCGGATCACCGGCGGCTCGAACTTCATGCCGCCGGTCACCATCAGGGTGCTCTCCGCGAGCCCGTAGCAGGGATAGAAGGCCTCGCGGCGGAATCCGCAGGGGGCGAAGGCCTCCGCGAAGGCGTCGAGCGTCTCGGCCCGCACCGGCTCGGCGCCGTTGAAGGCCAGCGACCAGCTCGACAGGTCGAGCGTGGCCCGCTGCTCGGGCGTGGTCTTCCGCACGCAGAGCTCGTAGGCGAAGTTCGGGCCGCCGCTGATCGTGGCCCGGTAGCGCGAGATCGCCTGCAGCCAGCGCAGCGGCTTCTGCAGGAAGGCCACGGGCGACATGAGCACGTTGAACTTGCCGCCGTAGAGCGGCACGAGGATGCCGCCGATGAGCCCCATGTCGTGGAAGCTCGGCAGCCAGAAGACCCCCGACTGGCTGCGGGTGATCTCGAAGGCCTGCATGATCCGCAGCGAGTTGTGCAGCAGATTCTCGTGCGAGAGCATCACCCCCTTGGGCGTGCCCGTGGAGCCGCTCGTGTACTGCAGGAAGGCCAGCGTGTCCCCGTCGATGTCGGGCCGTGACCAGCGGTCGGCCCAGGCGACGTCGAGCTCGTTGTCCACCTTCCAGACGAGGTTTTCGAGGCTCGGGGCCGTCGCCCGCAGCCCGTCGAAGCGGTCGAGCACGTCGCGGGTGGTGAGGGCCACCGAGGCGTCGGCATCGGAGGCGATCGCCTCGATCCGCTCGACGGAGCGGTTTTTCCGCGGCGGATACGCCGGCACGGCGATCGCGCCGCCGTAGAGACAGCCCATGAACGCGGCGATGAAGTCGAGCCCCGACGGGTAGAGCAGGAGCACCCGCTTTCCCGCCATCCCCGAGTGGGCCAGCCACGCCCCGACCGCCCGGGCCTTGCGGTCGAGTTCGGCGTAGGTGAGGTGGAGTTCCTCGTTTTCGCCGTCCAGGAGGAACGTGAATGCCCGGTCGTGCGGGCGATAGGCGGCCCGCTGCCGCAGCAAATCCACGATCGTCGGGGCGATGGAGGCTTCCGTGTTGGGGTTCGGGTTCACAGTGCGTGGAGCCTCCGACCGGGGCAAGCGACACCATGTCGCGCCTTCCCGAGCCGCGACGTCACGATCTCTCTGGACTTCGGCAGGATCCTCCCGCGATCCCTCAGTCTAGCCGCGTGCCCCAGACAACCGGAAGTTTCGGCGCGTCCGGCCCCGCACAGGGCCGTTTCAGCCGCACGACCGGCTTTTCGGCCACCGGTCGACGGCGCCGTCCGGACGAGTCGCACGGTTGCGACGGCTGACGCGGCGGCGGACCGGCCGCCGACGCCTCAGGGACCGTCACCCGTGCCGCCAGCCGCGGCCGCGAAGATGCGTTCGAGCCGCACGAACTCGTCGGGGGGGATCTCCTCCGCCCGCACCTCGGCGGCGAAGCCCATCTCCTCGTAGACGCGGGCGACCCGCTCGCGGCCGCCGGCCGCGCGCTTGCCGCCGGCGATCCCCAGCAGCACGCCGCGGAGCAGCTTGCGCCGGTGGCAGAAGACGGCGCGGACGAACTCGTGAAACCGCCCCAGGTCGGCGATCCGGGCCCGGCGGTCGGGCTCGAGTTCCAGCCTCACGATCGCCGATTCCACCTGCGGCCGTGGCCAGAAGGCCGACGGCGGCAGGATGCGGACGATCTCCCCGCGGCACTGCGCCCCCACCCACACCGACAGGGCGTTGTAGGCGGACGAGCCGGCCGCCGCGGTCATCCGCTCCGCCATCTCCCGCTGCACCGTCACGGTGGCCGCGTCGAAGGGCCGCGGCAGGCAGAGCAGGTTCGAGATCACCGGCGTCGCCACGCAATAGGGGAGGTTCGCGACCAGCAGGAACCTTCCCCCGGCGGCACGTGCGGCGTCCACGGCCGCGAGCACGCCGGGCGCGAGCCGGTGCTTCGCGGCCAGCACGTCCCCCTCGACGAGCACCACCCGGTCCGGGCCGGTGTCCGCGCCGTCGCCGCCGTCGGCGACGTCGATGCCCGCGGCCAGGAGCCGGTCGCGGGCGAGCTGCGCGAGCCGTGGATCGATCTCCGCCGTGACGACGCGGCCGGCCGCCGCGGCGAGCCGCTCGGTGAGCGCGCCTGTGCCTGTGCCCACCTCCAGCACGACGTCGTCGGGCCGCACGCCGGCGGACCGCTCGAGCAGGTCGAGCAGGTTCAGGTCGACGAGGAAGTTCTGCCCGCGTCGCGCGTCGATCGAGAAGCCGACCTGCGCGAAGAGGGCCTTCAGGTAGCTCGTCGTCTGGCGGGCGGGCCCGGCGGCAGCTCCCGCGGAGGGTGTCTGGGGGCGGCCGGTCATGGCGAGGCCTCCGCCGCCGGGGCCCCGTCGCTGCGGCCCTCTGGCGACCGTCCGGGGCCTGCGAGCCAGCGGGCCACGTATTTGAAGACGAGGTCGGTCTCGAGATTGACGGGGTCCCCCTCGGCGAGCCGGCCGAGCGTCGTCACGGCGAGCGTGTGCGGGATGAGCGCCACGCTGAACCACGCGGGCGTGACGTCCACGAGCGTCAGGCTGACGCCGTCGATCGCCACGGAGCCCTTCGCCGCCATCTGCGCGAGCAGGGCGGGGGGGGCCGAGAAGCGGCAGGTGACCCAGTCGCCCTCGACCTGCCGGGCGACGAGGCTCCCCCTCCCGTCGACGTGCCCGGTGACGAGGTGGCCGCCGAGCCTGTCGGAGAGCCGCAGCGACCGCTCGAGATTCACGGCGTCACCGGCGACGACCCGGCCGAGCGACGTTCGCGCGAGCGTCTCCGGCCCGAGCTGAAACGCGAGCCGCGATCCGTCGATGCCCACCACCGAGAGACAGCAGCCGCTCACGCAGATGCTCTCGCCGAGCGTCGCCGCGGCGGCGATCTCCCCCGCGTCGACCACCAGCCGCACCCCGGGAGGCTCCGGGACGACATCGGCCACGCGTCCGAGGGATTCGACCAGACCGGTGAACATGGAGGCGGCTCGGGGGAGGTCGGGGCGGGGGCGGCGGTCGAACACGGCCGCACGCACGCCCTGCGTGCGGCCGGGCGGCGGTCCGCGCAGCCGGGGTAAACCAGCAGAATATCCTTCGCGGCCGGCGTCGGCCATGCGCCGCGTTCCGACCGGCCTTGCGGTCCGGCCCGCCACTGGCACAATTGCCGCCGTCCCGCCGCGGGCAGCAGAGACCGCGGCCGGCCGCCCCCTCTCCGAGTTCCTTCAATCCACCCCGAGGCGCCCCCCATGTCCACGATCGTCGACGTCCACGCCCGCCAGATCCTCGACAGCCGCGGCAATCCCACGATCGAGGTCGATGTGACCCTCGCCGACGGTGGATTCGGCCGGGCCGCCGTGCCTTCCGGTGCGAGCACCGGCGCCCACGAGGCCTGGGAGAAGCGCGACGGCGACAAGGGCGTGTATCTCGGCAAGGGCGTGCTCGAGGCGGTGGAGAACGTCAACACGCGGATCGCGGAGGAGCTGGAGGGCTGCGACGCCCTCGACCAGACGACCGTCGACGAGCGGATGCTGGAGCTCGACGGCACGCCCAACAAGAAGAACCTCGGCGCCAACGCGATCCTCGGCGTGTCGATGGCGGTGGCGCACGCGGCCGCCGAGCACTGCGGCCTGCCCCTCTACCGCTACCTCGGCGGCGCGACCGCCCGCCTGCTGCCCGCGCCGATGATGAACATCATCAACGGCGGCGCCCACGCCGACAATCCGCTCGACGTGCAGGAGTTCATGGTGATGCCCCTGGGCTTCGACACCTTCGACGACGCGCTCCGCGCCGGCGTGGAGACCTTCCACGCGTTGAAGAAGGTGCTCAAGGACAAGAAGCTGGCCACCGCCGTCGGCGACGAGGGGGGCTTCGCCCCGCACATCGGCACCTGCGCCGAGGCGCTCGAGGTGATCCTCGCGGCGATCGGCAACGCCGGCTACAAGCCGGGCAGCGAGATCGCCATCGGGCTCGACGTGGCCGCGACCGAGCTGTTCGACGCCAAGGCCGGCACCTACACGATCGAGGGCCGCGCGCTCGACTCGGCCGGGATGGTGAACTTCCTCGCCGACCTCGCCGGGAAGTATCCGATCGTCTCGATCGAGGACGGCTGCTCGGAGGACGACTGGAAGGGCTGGACGCTCATCAGCCGGCAGCTCGGCGACAAGGTGCAGCTCGTCGGCGACGACCTGTTCGTGACCAATTCCGAGCGGCTCGCCCGCGGCATCGCCGAGGGCGTGGCCAACAGCATCCTCGTGAAGGTGAACCAGATCGGCACGCTCACCGAGACGATCGCGGCCGTGCAGCTGGCCCACCGCTCGGGCTACACCTCCATCTCCAGCCACCGCAGCGGCGAGACGGAGGATGCCACGATCGCCGACCTCGCCGTGGGCCTCTCCACCGGTCAGATCAAGACCGGCTCCGCCTCGCGCAGCGACCGCATCGCGAAGTACAACCAGCTCCTGCGGATTCAAGAATCGCTCGGCGACGGCGCCATCTACGCCGGTCGCGACGTGCGGAACCGCTGGCCCGGCATCGCCTGACCGGCGGCCGCCCTCCTGAACGGCGGAAAGGGGGCCCGGCGGACGCGGCGGGGTTTGCGGCCGCGCCTATGATGGCGGCATGCAGCCCGAGCAACTTCTCCCGGGTCCGTTCCGTCCCACCGACAGTCCGTGGTTCTGGGGGTGCGCCTTCGGGCTCATGGCGCTCGTGGGCATGGCGTTGATCGCGCCCAAGTTCGCCGTGCGGCAGCGGCAGATCGAGGGCCGCTTCCTCGGCCGCCAGCAGGCGGCCATCGAGCGGTCGCGCCGCGCGGCCGGGATGCCCGCCATCGACCTCGCCGAGGAGGCCCGCGACCGGGAGGTCGTGGCCCCGGGGCGGATCGTGCCCCTCTGGACGCTCGCCACGGCGGCGGGGCTCGCGACGCTCGCGTCGGCGGCGATGCTGCGGCGGGAATGGCTTGCGGCATCGCGCAGTCCGCCGGATGGAGATGAATGCAGTCCGCCGGATGGAGATGAATGCAGTCCGCCGGATGGAGATGAATGCAGCCCGCCGGATGGAGATGAACGCAGCCCGCCGACAGATTGATCGAGCCCGCCGAAAGATCGACGCATCCGGTCAGCGGCTCAGCCGATGATCGAGCGGCGGCGGGAGACGTAGTCCCAAAGCACGAAGCGGTCGAGATCCTTGCCGGCCGCGAAGAACACCCGGCCCCGCGCCGCCTCCGCCAGCCGGTAGGCGAACTGGATGTCCTCGCGCGACTGCGACCAGCCCGACAACAGGAACACGTTCACGGTGATCCCCTCGCGACGGCAGGCCCGCGCCTCCCGGAGCGTCGCCTCCTCCGTCCGCCGGTGCGGCGGGTAGAGGAGCAACAACTGGCTCCCCTCGAAGTGGGCCGTCGGCAGGCCGTCGGTGATGACGATCACCTGCCGATTGGGCGTGTCCTGCCGGGCGAGGTGCTGCCGCGAGAGCGCCAGGGCGTGCTGGATGTTGGTGAAGTGCGGCGGGATGTCGCTCTCGGTGATCGCCGGATCGGCCATGTCGGCCCGCAGTCGCACGACCGAGTCGAAGATCGTGACCGGCTTGGGCATGAGGCTCATGATCTCCCCCGCCGGCCGCGGCTTCGCGAAGGAGTACATCTCGATGAACTGGAGGAAATCCCCGGGATACTCCCGCTGCACGAGCCCCTGGAGGGCGAGCGCCATCCGCTTCACACTCACGTAGAGCCCGCCGTAGCGCATCGAGCCGCTCATGTCGAGCACGACGCTGGTGGCGCACTTGGGGGAGTTGCGGGTGCGGTGCACCTCGATGTCGCGGGAGTCGAGCCGCAGCGGGCCGCCGGCCGCACCGCCCGCCGCAGTGTCGGCCGCCCGCCGCAGCATCGCGTTGACCAGCGATCCGGGGATGTCCATGTGGGCCACCGAGTCGCCGAACTCGTAGGGCCGCGTCGGCACGAGTTCCACGGCGCCGTCGCCGACCGTGGCGTCCTGGTGCCGGCCGGTCCGCGACGGATCGAGGTCGGAGAAGATCCGCTCGAGCAGCCGGCTCTGGAACATCCGCAGGGCCTTCGGCGTCAGCTCGTAGCCGCGCTTCGTGCGCTCGAGTCCCTGCCGGGCGGCCGCCTCCTCCACCAGCTCCTGCACCTGCCGCCGCAGGGCGTCGAGCTCGTCGAGCTGACCCTGCTCGAGGTACTGCCCGAGGGCCTCCATGTCGATGAGCCCGATGCGGGCGTTCTTCTTCGCCTCCTCGAGCTGCCGGAGCAGCTCGTCGAGCGTCTCGAGCTCCTCCTTGACTTCGAGCGCCTCCGGCACCGTGAGCCGCTCCCGGCCGGTGAACGCCCACTTCGCGCCGAGTTCGTCGACCTGGTAGACCTCGCCGAGACGCTCGATGAGCCCCACGAGCTGTCCGCCGAAGCGGTCGCGCTCGTCGTCCAGCGCGTACCAGAGCCGCTCGAGCTGGCGGATCTGCTCCTCGCGGACGGCCCGCTGGAAGGCGTCGCGATGCCGCGGCGGGGGCTCGGCCTTGCGGGCGGCGTCACGGAAGGCCGACCGGGCCCGCTTCCGCACCGCATCGGTCTCGTAGCGCTCGAGAATCTTCCGCTTGCGGTCCTCGACCACCTGCCGCATCCGGTCGATGGAGGGCCCGAGCCCCTTGATCTGCTCCGGATCGAGCATGACGGCGTTGGCGAGCTGCTCCTCCGTGAGCTCGGAGGCGTCGCCGAACTCGAGCCACCGCTCCATCGCGGGCGTGACGAGATCCACCTCCGGCGGCCGCGGCGGCGGGATCCGCGCGGGGTCGTATTTCTGGTAGCTGTGGACGATGCCGCCGAGCGAGTCACGGTTGGCCATGGGCGTGGGCCTTTTCAGCGGAAGCCGCCGGTGTCGTAGATCGTGCGGCCGTGCGACTGCACGCGGGAGATCCGCTCGGTGGCGTAGAGGCCGGCGAGCACGAACTCGATGCACGAGGCGCGCACGGCGGGATCCCGCGAGACGTTCACCTCGAAGGCCTTCTCCCAGACCGCCGGCACCTCCCCCACGATCCGCTCGTAGGCGGCGGAGGGCACCGTGTCGCCGACCTCGATCTTCACGCCCGAGCCGAAGACGCGGGCGATCTCGTCGAGGCCGTGCTTCTCGACGTATTCCTCGAAGACGGTGGCGATCGCCTCCGCGATCACGGCGTCGAGCACCTGCCGCTCGGTCATCTGGTGGCTGCCCATGAGGTCGAGCTCCAGCTTGCCGAGGCTCGACGCGTAGAGGTGGCCGAGGTCGCTGATCCGCGGCACCGCCGGACGCTCGCCGAGCCGCACGGCCCGCTGGCGGGCGCTGGCCACGGCGGTCTCGTAATTCGCGATCGAGAAGCGGGCGCTCACGCCCGACTGCTGGTCGATGTACTTGCTCTTGCGGGCGGCGAGCGTGATCTGCTCGAGGATCTCCTTCATGAACGGCGGCACGACGATCGGCCACTCGCCGCCGAGGTCCACGCCCGCCTCCTGCTCGGCGACGCGGATGCCCTGCTCGCGCTCCCGCGGGTAGTGGGTGTGGATCACCGCGCCGATCCGGTCCTTGAGCTGCGGGATCACCTTGCCGGAGCGGTTGTAGGTGGAGGGGTTGGCCGAGAACAGGAGCATGACGTCGATGTCGAACTTGACCGGATAACCGCGGATCTGCACGTCCCGCTCCTCGAGGATGTTGAACATCCCCACCTGGACGAGCTCGTCGAGCTCGGGCAGCTCGTTCATGGCGAAGATGCCCCGGTGCATCCGCGGGATGAGCCCGAGGTGGAGCGCCTCCTCGCTCGACATGCTCGTGCCGCCGGCCAGCTTGGCCGGATCGATCTCACCGATGATGTCGGCGAACTTCGTGCCCGGCGCCAGCCGCTCGGCATACCGCTCCGCGCGGGGCCACCAGGCGATCGGCACCTCCTCGGGTGGCCGCTCGGCCACCAGCCGGCGCCCCGCCGCCGTGATCGGCGCGAAGGGGTCGTCGTGGAGGGGAATCGACGGATGGTCGAGGTAGGGGATCGCCTCGTCGAGGAACTGCACGAGCAGCCGCATCAGCCGGCTCTTGCCCTGCCCCTTCTCGCCGAGGAAGAGCATGTCGTGGCCGGCGAGCAGCGCGATGTTGATCTCCGGGATGACCGTGTCGTCGTAGCCGACGATCCCGGGAAAGAGCTCCGTGCCCGCCGCGAGATGGCGGAGGAAGTTCTCCCGCACCTCCTCCTTGACGGAGCGGCTCTTCCAGCCGCTCGCGCGGAGGGCGGCGAGGGTGGCGGGCGGATGGGTCGGAGTCATGCGTGCGGTTCCCGGGGAAGGCGTCGCCGTGATTGTAGGCGCGCCGTCCCGCGGGATGCACCAACCCGGTGTGTCACACCGCCGACGCACCGGCCCCTGCCGCATCGGCCGCGGCCTCCGCGGGCGCCGTCGGCCGCTGGGGCAGCCGCACCGTGATCGCCGTGCCCTTGCCGGGGGCGCTCTCGACGCGGATGCGGCCCTGGTGCACCTCGACGATCTCGCGGCATGACGAGAGCCCGAGACCGCAGCCCCCCTTGCCGGTCTCGTCCGGCCCCGACTTCGTCGTGAACCGGGGCTCGAAGATCCGCCGCATCACCTCCGGCGCCATGCCGCAGCCGGTGTCGCGGACCATCAGGTCCACGAGCCCCGCCGCCGGGTCGTGCGCGAGCCGGAGGATGAGCCGGCCGCCGCCGGGCATCGCCTGCCGGGCGTTGACGAGCAGGTTGAGCAGCACCTGCTGCAGCTGGCCGGGATTGCCCCACACCGCCGGCACCGGGGCGAACTCGCGCTCCACCTGCACCCGGTACTTCGACATCTCGCGCTCCAGCAGGACGAGCGCGTCCTCGACGAGCGCCTGCAGGTTCACCGGCTCGAACCGGGTGGCCCCGCCGCGGGCCATGCCCAGCACGCTCGCGGTGATCTTCGCGGCCCGCGTCGCCGCCGAGAGGATCCGCTCGAGCGACTTGTCGCGGGTGGGCTGGTCGCGGTGCCGCAGCCCCAGCCGGGCGTAGTTGAGGATCGTGGTCAGCGCGTTGTTGAACTCGTGCGTGGTCGTGCCGAGCAGGTCTCCGAGAGAGGCCTGCTTGCGGGCGTCGAGAATCTGCCGGCGGAGGTCGGCCACCTCGGCGGCGTGCCGCAGCCTGGCGATCTCGAGCTGCCGCAGGAGCGACTCGGCGCCGGCCGGCCGCTGCTCCGCGGCTGAGACGAGTCCGGGCGGATGCCGCTCGGCCCCCGGCCGGCCGACCGGCGGGCCCGCCTCCTGCCGCGACGATTCGTCAGCCCGATCCACGCGATGCCTCCCTGTCTCGACCGTCGGGGCGGGGGCTGCCCCGCCCGGACCGGCCGCCGCCGGGCTCACTCGCCCCACCCTTCCCAGGCTGCCCCGCGGGCGAGCTTCCGCCAATCGGGCGGGTTTGCGCCCGCGGTGCGGCGGATGCAGCCCAACATCTTCGTGAGCATGGACTTGCGCCCCGCGTTCTGCGTATCGACCCGTCCGGTGACGCGACGCTAGAATTCAGAAGGCGTACCTTGAGGCCGACTCGACCGTTCAAGTTCCGGCTATCCCGCCAGTTCCTCGCCCCGCCCCAGTCCCGGCTCACCCGTGATGCCGGCCCTCCCCACGGAGCCCGTGATGATGATGCCTCGCGCCCCCGAGACCGCCGGCCGGAGGGGCCGTAGCGGCTTCACGCTCGTCGAGTTGCTCGTCGTGATCTCGATCATCGGCATGCTGCTCGGCATGCTCCTCCCCGCCGTGCAGTCGGCGCGGGAGGCGGCCCGGAGGATGCAGTGCAAGTCGAATCTGAAGCAGATCGGCCTCGGCTTCCTCATGTACATGGATCGCACGAAGACCGCCCGCTTCCCGGTGGCGGCGATCATGCCCAGCCAGGAGCCGCTCTACTACAATCCGCCGAACCGTCCCTTCTACCCGAGCATCGCCAAGGTGCTCGGCCCGTTCATGGAGAACAACGCCCAGGCGTTCCAGTGCCCGTCGGACACCGTCTACTACCGGCGTATGCAGGGTTCGAAGATCCTCACCGACATGCAGACGCAACTGGCGTCGATCCCGCTGGCGGCGCAGCCCGACGAATACAAGAACCTCCAGATCGAGGGAACGAGCTACGAATACCCGCAGCGGCGGCTGACGGAGCTGTATCAGGGCCAGTTGCGGGGCAAGACCCGCGAGCAGGCCGTCACCTACCGCGGCCAGCCCGGGGCGACGTCGAAGCTCTGGGTGCTCTACGAGTTCGAGGCGTTCCATGCCGGCGGCGTGTTCTTCTCCTCGAGCGACGAGAACGACTACAACGACCCTGATCCCAGCCGCCCCGCGCCCGCCGAGGGCGCCCGCAACTTTCTCTACTTCGACGGCCACGTCGACAATCTCTGATCCACCCTCTTTCGGAGCATCGCTGCATGAGCACCACCGCACTGCCGGCCTCGGCCTGGGATGACGAGTCGTCGACTTCGGGTCGCACCGTCCGCTGGATCCTCGCCGTGTTGGGCCTGGCGATCCTCGCGTTCCTCGGGGCCTGGCTTCTCGGCTACATCCGCTTCACGACCGACCCGCGGGTGCTCGAGGTGAAGGCCCTCCAGACGGAGGCGCAGAAGCTGTTTACGGAGAACGGCGGCCCCACGACCATGCCGGAGGCCGAGGCGGCCGTGGCGGCGATGCAGGCGGTGCGGGAGAAGATGGAGGCTCTGCCGGAGCCGCTGCAGCGGCAGGTGGGCAGGGGGAGCGGATTCCGGGCCACCATGCAGGCCCGTATCAACGCCTACTTCGCGCTTCCCGCCGACAAGCGGCAGGCCGAACTCGACCGCCAGATCGCCCAGGAGGACCTGATGCGCAAGGCCTTCGAGAAGGCGAACCCCAACGGCTGGGGCGGGCGACCGGGCGGCGGGCCACCGGGCGGGGGGCAGGCGGGTGGCGGGCAGGCGGGCGGCCAGCAGGCGGGTGGACCCGGCGGGGGCGGCCCTGGTGGCGGACCGCCCCGCGGCGGCAGTCAGGACGACCAGAATCGTTGGCGCAAGGGCATGATCGACAGCACGTCCCCGCAACAGCGGACGCAGTATGCCGAATACCGTCGGGCGATGGACGCCCGGCGCGAGCAGCTCGGCAAGCCGTCCCCCTGGGGCCGCTGAGCCGCCGTGGAAGACACGCTCGGCCTGCTCGAGGAAGCGGTGCAACTCGCCCGCGAGGCGGGCTACCAGGTGCGGGAGGAGCCGCTCGGCGACCTGCCGGGGGGCGCGTGCGTGATCGGCGGGAAGCGGTCGATCCTCGTCAACCTGCAAAGCGCGGCCGCCGAACGGCTGGCACTGCTCGTGGGGGTGCTCGCGGCCGACGCCGACGTGACGTCGCTGCCCATGAGCCGGCTGTTGGCCGGTCGCCTCCGGGCCGCCGGCGCCGCCGCCCGCGAATCCGACCGCGATCCCGCGTAGTCGCCGTCACTCCCGGTAGAGACGGTGGGCCGCGATATAGGCCTCGACAGCCCGCGGCGTGCGGTAGCGGATGCTCCGCCCCGCGGCCACGGCCGCCCGCAGATCGCTCGCCCGGATGCCGATCGTCGGCAGCCGCACCCGCTCCTCGACGAGCCGTGTGCAGGCGGGCGCGCCG